>Ga0193752_1003420_pt1 | contig 10948 bp, 8 predicted proteins | sample H1c1metaG_FD_144924 | JGI IMG/M metagenome (GOLD analysis project Ga0193752, IMG submission 144924) | Soil microbial communities from a riparian zone of the East river system, Colorado, United States - H1c1 | ecosystem: Environmental > Terrestrial > Soil > Riparian zone | place: USA: East River...
CGGTCGCTCAAGCGGGACAGCGGACCTGACGCGCGCGCGAGCCATCGCGTGTGGCTGGCGCGCTCATCGTGGCGATATTGAGAGCTCTGTTGCGGCGCGTTTGCCGCAAAGCACCGTGCAGGCGTTGGCGCGCGTGTTGCTGTCTTGCTGCCCATGACATCGCGGCTCTTCGATTTGTCGGCTTGGAGATACGCGTCTGGGATCGCGGCCGGCTCCGCGCTCGCGCCGTTGGCTGCGTTCGGTAGCGCGGTGCGAAGGGCACGAGTGCTCCATCCTTCTGGAACGATGCTCTGGGGCAGCGTCACGCCGGTCGAGCGGCACGACGCGTGGTACGCGCTGGGTGAGCGGCTCGCCGGCTCGGTGTTGGTGCGGTTTTCGGGCGCTTGGTGGAAGCAGCGCCAGTGGCCCGACGTGCTCGGCTGCGCGCTGCGCTTCACCCGCGCCAGCGAGCCTTCCACGGAAGCTGCGACGGGCGATCAAGACTTGTTGCTCGCGACGATCCGTATCCCGGCGACGACGCTACTCGCTCCGCTGACCACGCACGTCGACGACTACCTGCGCAACGCTTACTTCGGCGTCTCGCCGTTTACCGATCCCGAGCTGGGACGCATCAAGCTGCGGCTCGTTGCCGATCACTCTGGACCGCACGCCGAGTCGCGTACGGCGAGCCTGGCTATGGCGATCGCGCGGCAACCGGTGCGCATGCGGCTCGAGGCGCGCGAGGCGAAGGCAAAAGCTCTGTACCACAGCGTCGCGGAGATCGAGCTGAGCGAGCGCGTAATGCTCGACCAGGAGCAGCTCAGCTTCGATCCCTATCGCACCGGGCGTGGGCTCTCACCCGCGGGCTTCGTGCACGCGATGCGCATCCCCGTCTACTCCGCCAGCCGCCGCGCCAGGAAGCTCGTCACCGGCTGAGTGAGAAAGAAACGGGCCCGTGTCCACACCGCATTGTCGAGGGAGGTGGGTGGACACGGGCCTTTACTGCTCGTGGACGTGGAGAGAGAGATTGCTCGAGACGTAAGTTAAGTGTGCGTTCCCCTCTAAGATTGTTGAGCTCGTCGACGAATTACGTTCCGTCGCCCGAAGCGCCATCGCCTGAAGCGCCGCCTGCACCGCCGGTGCCGCCGATGGCACCTGCGCCGGTGCCTGCGGTGCCGCCGACGCCCGCAGTGCTGCCGCCCACGCCGGTGCCCGCGACGCCGGTGCCTGCGCCGCCGCCGAAGTCACCGTCGCCGTCACCGCTTGCGGTGGTGCCGCCCGTACCCGGGAACGGCTCGCTGCCGCCGCCGTAGTACGCGCGGTGCTCCGTGTAGTCGGCTGCCGGCAGCGCGACGCTCGCGACTGGCGTCGTGAGCTCCGGCAGCTGGTGCACGAGCATGCCGCCATTGCTGATCGAGTAGACGTACTCGTCGTTCTCGTTGCCGGTCACGAACAGGCCGCGCCGCACTTCGGGTGCGCCGCAGTAGTACGGGTCGTAGTAGCCGTCCGGGAGCACGCCGCCGCTTTGCTCGACGTAGCAGCTCAGCACGAGCGGCGTGTGATCGATCGAGCCGAGCTTGGTGAAGCCGTCTGCGATCGAGACATCGAACACCTCGAGCGTGCTCTGGAAGCTGCCCGAGTAGTTCACGAACGGGAACGCGAGCAGGCCTTCGTACGGCGAGTCTTCGCCGGGCTTGAAGAACGTGAACGCCTTGTGGTTGCTGTTCGCTTCGGACCAGCCGTCTTGCGTGTATGCGTGGCGGTGCGCCAGCACGGGGTTGGTCGGGTTGGTGACGTCGAAGACTTGCAGCAGCAAGCCGCGCGTCGTGCCGCCGGCGTCGGTGTCGCGGCCGATCGTGAGCAGGTGGCCGGCGTCGATCGGGTGCATGTAGTCGCTGAAGCCGGGGATGTGCAGCTCGCCGAGCAGCGTCGGCTCCGCGGCGTCGCTCAGGTCGACGACCATCAGCGGGTCGGTCTGGCGGAACGTCACGACGTAGGCGCGGTCGCCGATGAAGCGCGTCGAGAAGATGGTCTCGCCGTCTTCGCCGAGCGGCTCGCTGACGCCATGGCGCACCAGCTTGTCGTCGTCGACGCTCAGCGTGATCACGCGGTTATCGGTCGAGCGCTGCTCCGCGATATCGACCCACGGATCGTTTTGCGCGGGCTCTACGACCTCGCTCGACCACTCGTTCCACGACTGCGTCGTGGTGGTGAGGCGGACGATGCCGTCCTGCTCGTCGAGCGAGAACTGGTCGAGGATGTGGCCCGGCGCGAAGCCGGACGCCGCGTAGTCGGTCGCCTCTTCGCTCAAGTTGAACAGGTGCAAGATGGTGCGCGAGCGCTCGGCGAGCCGCGCGTCCCAGCGGTAGTCGCGCTGCGCGAGCAGGAGCACGTCGCTGTTGCTGTACACCTCGTCGGCCGAGCCGAGCACGTACGCGCCGTCGAGCGGGCCGTTCGGATCGAGGATGTCGAACGCCACCACGTTGGTCAGGCCGTAGCTGGTGAGGCCGGGCGGGGGCGCATAAAAGTCGGTGCAGCGGCGCTCGGGCGGCGTGAGCACGCCGTCGATCACCTCGCGCTCGGCCGGCAGCCAGTCTTCGATCGTGGTCATGCGCACGCCGGCGATCACGCGGTCGCGCCAAGCGTCGACTTGCGCGTCGATGTCGTCTTGCGAGTAGTCGCGGCCCCATGGGTCGCGGTATTCGATCTGCGCGTAGTAGACCGGCGGCGCGTGGAAACCGCCTTGCAACACCGCGCGCACCTTCGAGCCGTGGCGGCGCGAGGACAGGTAGTTGCCTTCGATGATCAGCTCGCGCTCTACGACCGGTTGCGCTTGCGCGAGATCGATCAGCGTGATCTTCGTGAACGGCGTGCCGTAGTAGTAGCCGGGGTAGTACGCGGCGTCGTTGCTCACGTCGGTGCGCGGCGTGATCAGGTCGCCTTGGTCATAGACGTAGGAGAAGACCGCGGCCTTGCCCTCGTGCACGAACATCTCGGTGACGCTGCCTTCGATCTTGATGCTGCTCTCGATCGAGCTCTCGCTTGCCGGCCACGACTTGAGCACGAACACCTCGTTGCCATGCACGAGGTAGATGTGGTCGCCGTCGGTCTTCACGATGTCGGCTTCGTCGACACCTTCGACTTGGTTGTTGGTCTCGGAGTAGTCGCTCGGTCCGAGATCGACCGGCGCGCCTTCGCCACCGCCGCCGCCCGTGCCACCGGCGCCATCGCCGCCCGCGCCGTTGCCGGGGCTCACGGGTCCGCCGGTGCCGGCGCTGCCGCCTGCGCCGCCGGTGCCGCCGTTACCCGCGCCGCCACTGGCCGGCGGAGCTCCGTCGCCATCGCTACCATTGTCGAAGCCGCCGCCCGAGGGGTCTTGCGGACACCCGTACTGCTCGCCGCGCTTGAGCTGCTCCGCTTGCAGCTCGATCTTCGCGGCGACGTCGTCTTGGATCCGCCCGAGCAGGTCGTCGCAGCTGTCGGCGCGCATCAAGCTCGCGAGCACGCGGCCGCGCCGGACATCGGTCGACGGTGGGTCGCGGTCATCGGGTTCGTTGCCGCTTCCGTCGATCGGGCTGCTCTCGGCGGCGCAGCCGGCGAGGGCGAGCATCGCGGCCAAGCTGACTAGAAGCTTTCGGGCAGTGCTGGGCATGTTCACGATCACGAGTCCTCCTGCGGTCGGCATGTGCCAATGCATGCCGTGTGCCAGGGCTCGTGGCGGAAAACGCCGTGGTTTCAAGGGGATTGCGTTGTGCCGTGGTGTGCCAGAGCGGTCCGCTTCCAGATCCAGCCGTCCAGCGCGTAGTGCGTGGCCTGGGGCAGCGCCAGCAGCGGCACCACGAACACCAGCGCGAGCTGGCCGAGCGGGTGGTCGCTCCACACCCAGCGGTCCCAGAGCAGCTCCTCGCCTAGCGCGAGCAGGCCGAACAGCACGACGACGCCGGCGGCGCCCAGCTTGAGCACCCGCGCGAGCGTCGGCGCCGGGTCGCTTTGCGCGACGCGGCCGCGCGCGTAGCGGTAGGTCAGCGCAAAGTACGGCACGCCGTGGATGAGCACGTTGGTCGCGGTGAAGGCGTAGTCGCTGTCGAACGCGACGATGCCGAGGTACCAGCACGCGAACGTGCTGAGCACGATCAGCGCCTTGCCGGGGATCAGCGCGCCGCGCAGCCCGAGCTGCGCTTGCCGCGCGCAAAACAGCGCGAGCACCGCGAAGTACGCGGGCTCGAGCGCGGCAACGAAGCTCGGCGACAGCGCCGGGATGAACAAGAAGTCGCCTTCGATCAGCCAGTGAAAGCGACGCGGCAGGTGCGCGTGCCAATACGCGAGCGGATAGAGCGTGGCGCCGTAGACGGCCGCAGTGTCGAGCGCTCGATCGGCGCGCGAGGTCTGCGGATTGCGGCGGTGAAAGAGCGCGACCCAACCCCACTGCTGGCGCACGAAGTGAAACACGGCGGTGTACGCGAGCAGCGTCCAGAACGCGCGGCTCGACACGGCGTGCGCGAACAGGCCCATCGCGTAGCAAGCCACCGGTACGCCGAAGTACAGCGCGGGCCTGCGCAGCACCTCGCGTTTATCGAGGTACACACGCAGCGTCGTGGTCCATACGTGCGCGACGTCGACGAGCACGACGCCGGCGAGCCATAGCCACGGCGGCGCGTCGCTCTGCAAAATCCCGAGCTGCGCGCCGAGCACGAGCAAGCCGAGCGATGCCAGCGCGCTGCCGCCGAACACCGCCAGGTCGACGCGGGTGCCGAACAGCCAGCGCGGGTCAGCCGAGAACACCGGCTACCTCGCGGGCGGCGCGGACGCCGTGATGAAACGCCTCCTCGAACAGCGCGATGCTCGACAGATCGCTGTGCGCGAAGTGGATGCCCTGGACGGGCAGCGCGGCGGCGCGGCGATCGGCGCGGAACACGTGGCCGACGCGCGGCTGCACCATGCCGTGACCGAAGCGGCAGAGATCGATCCGCGATAGGCACGCGCGCAGGTCGCGATGGGCGCGCTCGAGGTCGGAGCACACCGTCTCGGCGAGTTGCTCGAAGCTCGCGTCCTGCAAGCGTTTGCGGCCGGCGCGCGGATCGTCGTCGATCATCGGCAGGTAGTACGTGAACACCGTCGGGCCGAAGTCGCGGCCGCGCTGGTGGGTGGCGCAGACGTAGCCGAGCGACGGGCTGTCGTAGAGCACGTTGTCCCAAGCGAGCGGAGCGCCGCGCGAAATGGGGCGCTTGTGGAGGTGCAGGTTGGCGACGAGCCACGCGCCGTGCGCGAAGCCTGGCGGCTCGCTGGGTTGCGTCGTGGGACCGGCGTCGCGCAGCGGGCGCACGATGCGATTGGAGATAAAGCGCGGCGTCGCTGCGATAACGCGCTCGGCGATGACGCGCTCGGCGCGCTGAGCTTGCGTGTCGAGCACGTGGATGTGCACGCGATCGCCGCGCGGCACCACGTCCACGACCAGCTTGCCGGTCTGAATGCGGTCGCGAAATCGCGCGCTGAGGTGAGCTACGAGCGCGCCGTTTCCTTCGGGCCAGGTGATGACCTCAGACTCGTGATCGACGGCCGGATCTTTGCGCGACGCGTAGTAGAAGATCAGCGCCCATGCGCTGGTGGTCGCGAGCGACAGGCCGTAGTCGTCGCGGCACGCGTGCTCGAGCACCTTGAACAAGCGCGGCGAGCTGAAGCCTTGTGCGCTCAGCCACGCTTGCGCGGAGCTGGCGTCGAGCTGCGTCAGCTCCGGGTCATCGCTGCTCGTGTCGACCGGGATCGCGAACGCGCGCCGGCCTTCCGCGTCGCGCAGCGCGGCATACCGCTCGATGACGGCCTCGAAGCGCGCGAGCTGGGCGAGGTCGTCTTGGCTTGCGCCGATCCGCAAGTACAGGCTGGGATAGAAGAAGCCCTTGTAGAAGACGCGCTCCTTGGGCTCGCGCACCGACAGCTCTTCGTTGCCGAGCGGATGGGGCGAGGCGGGCGATCGCTCGAGCGCGTTCATCTCATCGAGCAGCGTGATCAGATCGGCGTGTTCGGCCAGCGGCGTGGTGACGTAGTGAGCGCCCCACGGATACGAAGTCGCGTGGCTCTCGCCGCTCACGCTGGTGCCGCCGAGCTTGCTCTCCAGCTCGAGCAGCGCGAAGTCGGTGATGCCTTGCCGCATCAGCTGCCAGCCCGCAGACAGGCCCGCGGGCCCGCCGCCGAGGATCGCGACCCGGACGTTGCGCGTCGGTGCGCTCGCGAACACGCCATCGCTCGGCGGGCCGGAGCGCAGGGCGTGGCCCATCTTCATCGACGGCTCGACGAACCCGCCCGGTAACGGAGCGCGCGCCGTGAGGTTTTCACTCGAGCAGCCCGCGCTCAGTGCTGCGCCGAGCGGTGCGCCGAGAAAGGCGGTCAGGAGCTCGCGCCGCGACAACATCAGAACACCTCGGCTTGCTCTCCGGCGTAGTAGTGCACGAGCACCGGCTGGTTGAGGCGGTTGACCTCGACCGGTACGGGACCGAGGTCGGTCGGCATCGTGAAGAGCGCAGCGAGCGCCGTGTCGTTCAAGTAGCGCAAGCCCTCGGCGCGCACGCGTGTGGGCGTCGCGAGCTCTTGGCGCGCCGCCAGCACGTAGCCCCACTCACCGAACGAAGGCACGAGCGCATGATAGGGCAGGGTGTGCAGGCCCGCGGCGGCGATCGTGCGCTCGACGCACCAGAAGCTCTTGCGCGCAAACAACGGCGAGGTGCTCTGCACCGCGAGCACGCCGCGCGGTGCGAGGCTGGCTTTGACCAGCTCGTAGAAGCGCTGGCTGTACAGCTTGCCCAGCGCGAGGTTGTTCGGATCGGGGAAGTCGGCGATCACCACGTCGAACAGCTCGCGGGTCGGCTTGCGCGAGGCTTCATCGAGCCACACGAACGCGTCGTCGTGCACCAGCTGCACGCGCGGGTCGTCGAGCGATCCGTGGTTCAGGTCGGAGAGCGTCGGCAGCGTGCGCGCCAGATGCGTGACGGCCGGGTCGAGGTCGATCAGCACGATTCGCTCGAGCTCCGGATAGCGCAGCAGCTCGCGCACGGCGAGCCCGTCGCCGCCGCCCAGCACGAGCACACGCTTGGCGCTCGCGGCTGCGCTCAGCGCCGGGTGCACGAGCGCTTCGTGGTAGCGGTACTCGTCGAGCGAGCTGAGCTGCAGGTTGCCGTCGAGGAACAGCTGAACGCGCCCGGGACCCTGGGTGAGCACGATGCGCTGATACGCGCTCTGCTCCACGTAGGTGATGCGATCCGTGTACAGCTCTTGCTCGCCGGTGATGCGCACGAGGCCGGACCAGACGTATGCCGTGACCAGCAACGCCGCGACGATCAGACCGCGGACGTACAAGCCGGTCCGCGACCCGCGCTGCAGGTGCGGCTCGAGCGCCCAGACCGCGATCAGGCCGACGCCGCAGTTGAGCAGGCCGAAGACGATGCCGATGCGCTCGAGCGGCATGTGCAGCTGTTCGACCATGACGACCGAGAACACGAGCGAGCCGAGCAGCGCGCCGAGGTAGTCGAAGGCGAGCACCTTGGCGACCAGATCCTTGAGCTCGAGGTCGCGCTGCAGGATGCGCATCAAGAGCGGCACCTCGAGCCCGACCAGCGCGCCGATCACGATCAGCGTTCCGTACAGCAAGACCTCGAACGCCTCGGCGCGACCGTAGGCCGCGAACAGGAACATGCCTTGGGTGCCGCCGATCAGCGCAGTGGCGTATTCGACGTCGATGAAGCGCTCGGCGATGCGGTCATCGAGGTACTTGGAGGCGTACGCTCCGATCCCCATCGCGAACAGGTAGACGCCGATCGTGATCGAGTACTGGCGCAGCGAGTTGCCGAGCACGGTAGTGGCGATGGCGCCCGCGAGCAGCTCATAGACCAGGCCGGCCGTGGCGATGGCCAGGACCGTGATGAGCACGATCGGAGCGCGCGCGCGGTTGCGCGCGTCGTGGGTCGAACCGCCGGCTGCCGGCGCGGCGCTAGCCACTGATTGCCGCGGCCACGATGATCGCGATGGCGATCATCATGCCGGCCATCGCGATACCGAGCGAGGTGTTTTGGTCCTCGACGATCTCTTTCTTGATCGAGACCTTGATCAGCTTCTCGAACATCGTGAACGCGATGCCGAACATCACGAGCCCGATCGCCGAGAACACCAAGCACTGAAGGACCAGATGCAGAAGATGCGCCCAATTCGTTTCCATCATTTGCCTCCAAGACCGCCAAACCTGAAGACCGAAGGCGCGCGGTAGTGCGTGCCTCCGCCACCGACGCCGCCGGCGATGCCGGTGATCGTGTGCCGCTCATTGTCGGCTTCGAACAGCTCCACGCCGCGGTTCACGCAGTAGACGTATCCGAGCAGCACCGCGATGCCGAAGACCGGATACATGACCTTGCCGAAGAGATCGAACATCGCTTAGTCCTGACTCAGGTTGGAGTTGCTCCAACGCCGGCTCTCGAAGGTGATCTTGCGGATGATCGCGAAGATGAGCGGCGCCGCGATCGCGAGCAGCGCGAGGAACCACGTGCCGATGCTGCGCTCGCCGACGCTGACATTCACGGTGGCCGTCGGTGGCTCGCCGCTCATCGCGCCGCTCTCGCGGCCCCACTGCGCGTCGAAGCGCATCACGTAGCGGCCGGGCGCGACCTTGCCGAGGTATTCGCTGTTGTTGGCGTCGCCTTCGCTCCAGCTCTCGCCGTCGGTCACGCCGCTCCATGACTCCGCGTTGACGTACAGCTCGCGCACCTCGTTGGTGTCGTCGTCGATCAGCGCGGCCGCGACGCTGACGTATTGGTTGCTGACGTTGGTATCGAGCGCGACCTCGAGCGTCGTGGTCGACGCGACCTCGAAGCGCTCGGTGTATACGACGGTCTCGTCGGGGCTCGCCGCTTGCCCGGGCCCGAGCAGCTTGAGCGGGAGGCTCGCCACCTGCTTACCGGCCGCGCCCTCGAAGATGATCCCAAGCACGATCAAGATCGCGATCAACACGCCGCCGACCGCGCCCATGTAGGCGAGGCTGACCGGGTTGGGCTGGCAGGTGCCGACCTCGCTCGTGTCGAGCGGCTCGTGCGGTAGCTTGAGGCCCTTCCACACGTCGCGCGCCGGTACGTACGTGCCGAGCGACCAATGCAGCTCCTTGGCCGTCTCCTCTTTGCTCAGCAGCTCCGGCGGGCGGATGTAGTCCTCGAGCTGCGAGCGGTCGCCGACCGCCGCCTTCCAGTACAGCTCGCCGATCACGTAGCTGACCTTCGCGGTGCTGTATTGAAAGCGCCGGAACGTCTTGCCCTTGTACGAAGTGCCGAACATGCCGACGTTCACGTCGCTCGGCGAGATGTCGCGCACGTACGTGAAGTGGCGGTTGTCCTCGACCAGCCAGCGGTAGCCGTCGCCGGCGTAGAGCAGGTACTCGTTCCAGGAGTAGCCGTCGGTCGTGGTGCGCTCGACCATGCCGACCGCGATCACCTTCTCGCCGCACAGCGTGCCTTCGGTGCCGAGCGGGATCGTGAGATCCATGCGGCGCTCATCGAGCCGGCCGACCGCGCTGAGCGTACCGTGGTCGACGTCGAGGATCGCGCGGCAGCTTGGGCACGTCGCCCGCTCGCTCTTGCCGGGTACGAGCAGCGTGATCGGGCCGCCGCACTTCGGGCAGCGCAGGCGCTCGGCCGCCACGCTCTGCTCGGGCCGCGGCCCAAGCGCAGCGCGCGTCATCTTGAGGCCGCCCTCCGGCACGCTGCGACCGACGTAGATGTGCGGCGCATCCGCGCTGCTCGCGCCGTAGTCGATCGTACCGAACAAGCCGTTGGGTCCGGTGAGGTCGACGTAGCGCGAGCGCTCGCCGGGCGTCGCGGGCAGCGGCAGCTCGCCTTCGGCGCTCACCAGCCGCGACTGACCAATTTCAGTCACCGTCCAATCGAGCGAAAATCCGGGCAGCTTGAGCTGAGCGCCGGGCTTGAGCCCTTCGTACGGCGGCGCGTCGGCGCGCTCTTGCGGGAACGTGATGTACGAGCGGCCTTGCGCGTATGCGAGCCACGCCCAGCGGCCGGGCTCGAGCTCTACGTACCACTCGTCCCAAGGCCCGCTGCCGTGATCGAGCTGCAGGCGCCCACCGACCGTGAACGGCCGGCTATCGACCATGCCCTGATCGCCGACGGTCAGCCGCGGCGCGGTCGGTACCAGATCCGCGACCTTGCCGATCGCCTCGAGCGTTTCGCCGGTGCGCGCGACCGAGAACCGGCAGTACGGGCAGACCATGCCGGCCGAGCTGCCGAGCTTGAATTCGATCGGCGCGCCACAGTTCGGGCACTTCGCCGTGCGCGAGGGCAGGGGCATCCCCTCGGTGCTCGGCGTTCCAGACACGGCGCTTTCTAACACTGGCCGCGTGCGCTCGGCTATCGGCAGGGGCTAAAGCGGGCGAACGGTCCTGGCGAACGGCTGCTTGGGGTCGCCCCAGGGGATAGGGGCGCGCGGCAGACGCAGCACGAAGCCGGGTGCCGGCATGGCGCAGCGGCGCAGGCCTGACGGCTCCGGGCAGAGCAGGACGATCGATGGGTCGTCGAGCGAGCGGTCAGCGGTGAAGCGGATGCGGAACGGATCGCCGTCGACCGTGGCGATGACCTTCACGGTGACGCCCGGCAGCTCGACCTGCTCGCCGTCGCGAAAGGGGTCGGTCTCGGAGCGGTAGAGCGAGCCGGTGAAGGCGTGGCCGGGGTCGCTGGCCAGCACCTGCAGCTCGAGCGTGCGATCGTCGACGCGGATCAAGTCATGGGCGCGCGAGGCGCCGCTCATCAGGCGGAAGTTGGCGATCAAAGGCAGGCCGGCGTCGCGGCGCACCCACGGGACGTGCACGGCGGTGGTGAAGTCCGATGCGGAGGTCAGCCAGACCTGCGCGTTGGCGGGCAGACCGTTGGGCACGTCGGCTTCGATCGCCCAGCGCCGCGCGGCGTAGACGCGGTCCACCGCGCCGTGGGCG
>Ga0193752_1003421_pt1 | contig 10944 bp, 12 predicted proteins | sample H1c1metaG_FD_144924 | JGI IMG/M metagenome (GOLD analysis project Ga0193752, IMG submission 144924) | Soil microbial communities from a riparian zone of the East river system, Colorado, United States - H1c1 | ecosystem: Environmental > Terrestrial > Soil > Riparian zone | place: USA: East River...
GGTCAATTCGCTGATGGCGATGGCCGGCGGTACCGTTGCCGCACTGATCGCCGGGCGTAACGATCCCGGCTTTGTGCACAACGGGCCGCTGGCGGGCCTGGTGGCAGTGTGTGCCGGGTCGGACGTGATGCATCCGCTGGGCGCGCTGGCGACTGGCGCGGTGGCGGGCGGCTTGTTCGTGCTGATGTTTACCCTGACGCAAAACCGCCTGAAGATCGACGACGTGCTTGGCGTATGGCCCTTGCACGGCCTGTGCGGCGCGTGGGGCGGCATCGCTTGCGGCATCTTCGGACCCAAGAGCATGGGCGGCCTGGGTGGTGTGAGTTTCGGTGCACAAGTGATCGGCACCGCCATGGGCATCGCGGTCGCAGTGGCGGGTGCTGCGCTACTCTACGGCACACTCAAGGCGATGATGGGTCTGCGCCTGTCAGAAGAACAAGAGTTTGACGGCTCCGACTTGAGCATCCACAAAATTAATGCAACGCCGGAACGCGGTGGCTGGTAGCTAATCGAAAGAACGTTTCCACAGGGGTTACAGGATTTACAGGAGGCATTCCCATCCTGTAATCCTGTCCATCGAGCTAAATGCGGTGGTGTTTGTATTCGTGCTTGCCTAGCGGCAGCCGAACATCCACTTGCCGAATACGTCACCGAAGCCGGCGATCAGTACACCTGCGCATATGACCACCATGGTCACACGCGTGGTGGCGAGCAGTTCGCCACGCAGCATGATTTCGTCGCCCGCCTCGGGGCGCAGGCGAATCACGCGCCAGCCGATAATCAGAATAGCCCCGACGATAGCCGCCGAACTCACGCCCGACATGATTTCCCAGATGCAGTTCTGCCAGGCCACGCGGCCCGCAAGCAGCAGTACGGTAATCGCTATATAAGTGACAATGAGGTGGCGTTTCATGCCGTTATCTTAGTGTGTCGCGCGCGGCTTGACCAGCGCGAGATCAATATTGCACGGTGCCGGTCATGGCGATATGGCCAGAAGGCCCGGCCGTCCACAGTTGCGCCGAGGTGCCGTCCGCGGACGGGATGCCGCCCACGATGAGCTTTTCGTTGTGAAACAGCGGGCTGATCGCGCGGTAATCGAGCTTGCGCACGGGCTTGCCGGCGTTGCGCCGGCATAAATCGAGCAGCAGCGTGGTTTGCAGTGGACCATGTACGACGAGGCCGGGGTAGCCTTCTTGCTTGCGGCAATAATCGAGATCGTAGTGGATGCGGTGGGCGTTGAAGATCAGCGCCGAGTAGCGAAACAACATCGCTTCATCGGGCATGACCTCATGGCGCCATGTTGCATGCGCGGGCGCGGGTTTCCCCATTGCTGCGGATGCGGCAGGCTGCGCAGCATCGCGGTAAACAATATCGTGTTCTTCAACCACGGCGACTTCATTAGCTGCGGTCACCGTGTGCCGCACCGTGACGAACACCAGATGGCCGCTCTTGCCCGATTTGGGTTCGACTGAAAGAATTTCTGATTCGCGCGAAAGTGGCTCGCCGATCCTGATCGGGCGTCTGAAATCGAGCCGTCCGCCGGCCCACATGCGGCGCGGCAGCGACACCGGCGGCAAAAAACCGCCGCGCTTCGGATGGCCGTCGTGCGCGAGTTCCGACGCCGGCGCAGTTTCCAGAAAATACAACCAGTGCCAGCCTTCGGGGATGGCATCACCGTCTTTCAACGGCGGGTCGTACCGATCCAGCGTAGCCGCCATCGCAGCGGCCGGCCACGCCGTCGCCAGATCATGATGCGCTTCTTTGCGGCCGACCCATTGCCGCAGATGTCCCAAAGAGTCATTCATAAAATAATGAATAAAAACAAATACTTACGTTATTTTTTCTTTTTGCCGTAGTACAACTTTTCGACCGTTTCGCGTTCGATGCGATAGTGTTCTTCAAGGCCGATCAGCGTTTCAACATCATGGCGCGCGGTGATCCATTCGGCCTGCGTCATGCCGCTGTAATCGCCGGTTTTCTTCAATTCCTGTAACGCCTTGCGCATGAAGTGAAACTGCACACCCACCGACAATATGGCGTCGATGCAGCCGGCGTAACCCATGTCTTTCAGTTGCGCGTTGGAATACAGTGGACGCTTATCGCGATTGCCGCGGCTTTGAACATACACCATCGGCAGTTTGCATTGCTTCGGCGCATTCTCGGTTTCTTTTTGATTGCGCGGAAAAATCAGGCCCATATCTGCGCCCACGTCCGCAGCGACGCGCATGCGCTTTACCGCTTCGTTGTAGCCCTGCTCGCGGCACGCATCGGAGCGCGCGATGATCACAAAGTCTTTGTCGGTCTGGTCGCGTTCCACGCAGGCGAGCTTGATCTTGTCGCGAAATTCGTTGATCGGAATATTGTGCGCGACATAGGTGTGGTAGTGCGCGCGCTTGGGAAACAACTGGTCTTCGATGTGCACACCGGCGATGCCCGCGCGTATGCATTCGCGGATGGTGCGCATGGTGTGCAGCGGCTCGCCCCAGCCCGCGCCGGCGTCCATCACCACCGGGATCTTTAAACCGTTGGCGATGTCGCTTGCCAAACGGATTTGCTCGCTCATGGTCAACTGCGGTTCGCTGATCGCCGTGCTGCCGCCGGTGACAAAGCCGCCGACATACAGGCTCTTGAAGCCGATGCTTTCAATCAGACGCCCGGTGAGCGGATCATGCGCCGTGGGCAGTTCAAGAAATTTTCCGGCGTTGACGAGTTTACGCAGAGCAGTGGTGGCGCGGTACATGATGTGGATTCCTTGCAAAAATTTGAATGACCAACGAATTTTACAGGAGGAACATGCGCGCCGAGTCATAGATCAGTTTGACGTTGAGCACAATAATCAGCGCCGTCATCGACCACGCTATCCACGTCAGCCATCGTGGACTTGCCAGCACACCCATCTTTGCGCGATCACGCGTGAACTTCACCAACGGTATTACCGCGAACGGCAACTGCAGGCTGAGTACGACCTGCGACAACACCAGCAGTTGCGCAGTACCTGTAGCGCCGTAATTGATCGTGACAATCATCGCCGGCACCACCGCAATCAAGCGCGTGATCAGCCGCCGCAGCCACGGCTTGAGTCGGATATCCAGAAAACCTTCCATCACGATTTGTCCCGCGAGCGTGCCGGTAATCGTCGAATTCTGGCCCGAAGCGAGCAGCGCGACCGCGAACAGCACGCTCGCAGCACCTGCGCCCAACAGCGGCGCCAGCATCTTGTGCGCGTCCTGAATTTCGGCGACTTGCGTGTGGCCGTGTGTATGAAACGTTGCGGCGGCAACGATCAGAATCGCAGCGTTGATCAGCAGCGCAATCAGCAGCGCGAGGGTCGAATCGATGGTGGCGTAACGGATGGCTTCGCGCCGTCCAGGGACAGACTCGTCGAAATCGCGCGTTTGCACCAGCGCCGAGTGTAGATACAGATTGTGCGGCATGACCGTTGCGCCCAATATGCCGATGGCGATGTACAACATTGCCGGATTGGTGACGATTTCCGGTGAGGGCACAAAGCCGGCAGCGACTTTGGCCCAATCCGGATGCGATAACACGATTTCATAGACAAAACAGCCGCCGATCACCAGCATCAGCGACACGATCAGCGCCTCCATGTAGCGAAAGCCGCGCGCCTGCAGCATCAGAATGAGCAGCACGTCCGCAACGGTAATCACCACGCCCGCGGCCAGCGGAATGCCGAACAGGAGATTGAGCGCAATGGCAGTGCCGATGATTTCCGCAAGATCGGTGGCGCACACCGCCAACTCCGCCAGCAGCCACAAACAAAAAGACACCGGCGGCGAATAATGATCGCGGCACGCTTGCGCCAGATCGCGCCCGGTGGCGATGCCCAGACGCGCCGACAGCGACTGCAGCACAATCGCCATCAGATTGGCCAGCATCACCACTGACAGCAGCGTGTAGCCAAACGCCGAGCCGCCGGCAATCGCTGTGGCCCAGTTGCCGGGATCCATATAGCCCACCGCCACCAGATAGCCGGGCCCGGAAAACGCAAACATTTTGCGCGCCACGCTGGCGTTGTGCGGCACGGCTATTGAACGATAAACCTCCGGCAGCGTGCTGGTCTTGCGCGGGCGGCGCCACGCGGTGTCGCGCGTTGCCTGGGTAATCGGCGGTGGCATGGAACGGCGATTTTGCCGTTATGCGTCAAATTGCGCCAGCATATCAGCAGCGCGTGGCCCGCCTTGCGGTCTATCGCCGTGGCGGCGGCGCGGTGGCGACGAACGACGGACGCTGGGTAATGGCGTCGAACCACGCGCACAGCTTTGGGTGGCCGGGCCGCCAGCGTAGATCAGGATTGCGCGCATCAAGCCCAAGCGCGCAGGCGAGCGTAATCTGCGCCAGATTGAGCGGCCCCTGCATAAAGGGATGGCTGATTTCGGACTCCCACAAATCTGCCATGCGCGCGCTGCGTTGGGCTTCATGCGCCAGCACCGTGGGCGAGTGCTCGCCGAGCGGACGCCCGTTTTCGCGTGACCATACCGCCAGACCATCCATAAAACTTCGCGCCAGCGCATCGAGACGGCGTGCCGTCCAGCTCGCGTCACCGGCGGGCCAATCGAAAACCGGTCGGCCCTCGAGGTGATCAAGGTAAGCACAGATCAATGCGGATTCTTCCAGCCCCACACCGTCTTCGCGGATCAGATAAGGCACACGGCCCGACGGGTTGATCTGGTAATAAGGGCTGTTCGCCATGCGCGTTGGTGCGACGATGATCTTTACGCGATTCGCCAGTCGTTTTTCGATTATGACCACGCGCACAATACGCGCGTAGGGAGAACCTTCAGTGATGTAGAGTTTCATGAATTACGATTTTCGCAGTACGCGCACGTCTTCGGACTACTGACTTCTAATCAATTCCGTCGAAACGTGCTGCAAAAATCCGCCGGCCCGTGCCACGTTTGCTCCACCACGCGCCCGTCTTTGAATATCAGCGTGCGTTCGCAGTTTACCGGCACATCGTGGCTGGCGCCCGCAGCGACGCCGACGCCGACGCCCACGCCAATGCCTATACCGCTGCCGCCGGATATGCCTATCGATGGCCACACCGAGCTGCGCGGGGCGGTGCCTTCCGAGCGCCATGTGTAGACGAAGCGGCCGTCGTTAAACGACGTGCTGCGCACCGGCGTTCCCCAGCGTGCTACCACTTCTTCGTAGGTGGCGCCGAGCCAGGCATCGCGCACCGGTGCCATTTCACTTGGCAGTGACGCGCAGCCTGCCACGTGCAGCGCTGCGGCCAACAGAACTACATACAGTGTTCTCATGGGATGCTTAGCGCGGTGCCGCGTGCCTCGGTGAGTTCGAGGATGTGCCAGTCGCCGCGATAGTCGCAATGCGCCGCCCATCGGCAGCCGCTTCTGGTATCTCGCCAGGTCGAACGGGTTTCGGTGCGTACGTTGCGCCCGAGCGCTGGCGCGTACCAGTCAACTTCGACAATATGAGTTTCGGTTCTGAAATACTCGGCGTCGCCGGCGTAAATGGCGCGGCGGATTTTCACCGTATCGAATTCGCCCGCCGGCACGCGGATGCGTTCATGCCCCAGCACTCTGCCATCGATGCGCACACTGCGGTTTTTGTCTTCGCCAGGCACTTTCGCATTCACCCGCACCGACCACGACTGACCGGCGGTGAGTGGCGGCTGTAGCGCGGGGAGGGCGGCGCCGAATTCGTACTCGACCGCCATGCCATGATTGTCGAGCGGGCGACGTAGCCACTGGCCGTCTGCGGTGTGAATTTCGGTGCGCGGCAGGCCGAGCGCAGGATTATCGACGGTAATCGACATGACCTGACCCTGTGCGGTTGTCGCCGGCGTGAGTTCCTGACGCACGTGGCCGACGGTTTCATTGTTGTAGGCGTTGACGACTCGATAGACATAGGCGTCGCCGGCGGTAGCGATAGCGCGTGGCGCGGTGATGGCCAGGATTATCGCGGCAAAGCTCGTTGCTATTGGCATTCCCCATCGGCACAACCCAGCTACTGCAGCATTGCGTAGCAGGAATTCGACGCCGCGCTTGCAGGAAACCGGGAAAGCGGTCATTGGTGTCATGTTGTACTCCTTAAATCAACGGAATGTGATGATTGCCATTTCATGCAATGGTAGTGATGACCGGCGCTCATGGGCTGGAACGTTCGAGAATTTCCTGCCCCATTAACGCACAACTGCCCGGAATTTGCGCATAGATCAAACGCATCTGGTAGTTCGCTCGATAGACATAGCCCCGCACCTCCAGCACATCGAAAAACTGACGCCGGTTGACCGGATTGCGCAGGGGCGGCAGCATCCTAACCGTATCGTCGATACCGACATTCACATCAGCACTGGTGTGAAAAATCAGCAGCGCTTTCGCTTGCTTGACGGCATCTGCAGCGCACGGGTGAGTTTGCTGGGCGTGGGCAAACGTGTTCAGGAGTATCAGGGCTGCGCCGACCAATGGTTTCACACAGGCCTCACTGGTTCACCCAAGCAATTATTCCGGCTTCAATCCGGCAATCTTTGCGATTTTCGCCCACTTGACGATTTCAACTTCGATGAATCTGCCCCATGCCTCGGGTGTGCTGCCCACGGTTTCGGAGCCCATCTGATTCATCCTGGCCTTGAACTCGGGTTGCTGCACGATGCCCACCACGTCCTTGTTCACCTTGTCGATAATCGCACGTGGCAGTTTCGCCGGCCCGAACAGGCCGGTCCAGATCGACGCCTGATAACCCGGCACGCCGGATTCAGCGATGGTGGGGATGTCCGGCAAGCTCGCGGAGCGTTTGGAATCACCGATGGCCAGGCCTGTTAGCCGGCCGCTTTTCACTTGCGGTATGGCGCTTACCGCGCCGACGATGCCCATTTGCACCTGGCCGCCGAGCAGATCATTCATCATCGGACCGGTGCCTTTGTAAGGGATGTGCTGCACCTGCGTGCCGCTCATCGATTTGAGCAGTTCCATCGGCAACGCGGTGGCATTGGAGCTGGAGCCGTAGTTGTATTTGGACGAATCCGCTTTCAGCAATGCGATCAATTCTTTGACGTTTTTCGCGGGTACCGATGCATGCGTCACCAGCAGCAGTTGTTGAATCGCCGTTTGCGTGATGGGCGCGAAATCTTTCAACGTGTCGTACGGCAGGCTCTTGCGCAGCGCCGGGTTGATGGCGTGGCTGCTCGACACCAGTATCAAGGTGTAGCCGTCGGGCGCGGCCTTGGCGACGGTTTCGCTGCCGATGATGCCGTCCACGGCGGGACGGTTATCAACCACCACGGTTTGACCAAGCGTTTCGGTGAGTCGTTGCGCGACCATGCGCGCCAGTGTATCGGTGCCGCCGCCGGGAGCGAACGGCACCACCAGACGCACGGGTTTGGAGGGGTATTGCTGCGCTGATGCAGGCGCTAGCGCAAAGGTACTAGCCACAGCGATGAAATACTGTAAGTATTTGTTTTTATTCATTATTTTATCATCGTGATCATTTTTGCGTATTTGTGGTGTTAAAGCGGCTACTGCCCTGCCAACAAATGTCCCAATTCACGCGCGGAAAATTTTTCAATATCAAGCACGGCGTCGCGAATACGCTCGGCGCGCGGGCGCGAGATCGCCAGTTCGGCGTTTTCCATGAACTTGGTGGCGATTTCCTCGCCCGTTAATGCGCGTTCGCCGGCACCGCGATTAATTTTTTCCATGTGCACCAGATCACGCCCATCTTTGGTGGTAACCACTATGCCGCCTGAAAAATATTTCGGGAACTGTGATTCCGGATCAGCGTCGTGCGATACGCGTTGTGCCAGTTCTAAAATTTCTTTGTCGTTCAATGCTTCAGCTTCCAGCTCGGCAAAACCGAATTTGCCGCGCACGAAGCACGCCGCCACCACGAACTGCACGCTGAATTTCGCCATGTAGTCCGATACCGGCTTGCGGCGCATTTCGGCGGGCTCGCAAACATAATGAAAGGTGTCGGGATGCAGCAATGCGCGCACCTTCACGATGTCCGCGGGCTTGAGGTTGTGTTTGCGTTTTAAGGCCAATGCCGCGTCCGCGCAGGCATGCAGTAAGTGGCAAATCGGATACGGCTTGATCGCTACTTCATCGAGATACCATTTGTCGCCGAGGGCGCCGGTCATCGCCGCGAGATCCACCTCGGCGAGTTTGCCGCCGGTGTGCGAGCGGAACAAGCCATCCGGGCCTTCGTAAATACGGCGCGTGCCGACAAAGCCGCCGCGCGCGAGCGATGCCGCGGTGATGCCGCCGACACCCGCCCAACCCGGATGCATGCGCTTGTTCCATGCGCCGTCGGCGCGATGCTCAGAGACCGCGGATGAGGTGCTGCCGGCCAGTCCTTGCGCGAGCGTGAGTTTTTGCGGACTGAGGTTGAATAATTTTCCCGCGGCGAGGGCGCAACCAAAGTGCCCGGCGAGGCCGGTGGTATGATACCCCATCGCATGCATCAAACCGTGCGCGGCGACGCCCACGCGCGTGGCGATTTCAACGCCCAGCGCGTAAGCGGTGAGCACCTCTTTGCCGGAAGCATCAATATGTTCACCCACGCCCAGCGTGCACGGAAACGCGCTGCTGCTCGGATGCACGATGGCACCGGGGTGCGTGTCGTCATAATCCAGACCATGCGCGAGGATGCCGTTTATCAACACGGCGTCGCGCAACGGCAATTTCACGCCCATGCCGATCACCGAATTTTTGCCGCCCTCGGCGATGCCGAGTAGTCCTGACAAAGCATGTTGCGCAAAATCAAAACGCGTCGCGGCGAGTGCTGTGCCCACCACATCGAGCACGTGATACTTGGCGTTTTCGCGCGTGGCTTTGGGTATCGATTTGTAAGTCAGATTGGCAGCGAATTCGGCGATGTGCTGGGAAATGGACGCCGTGGGTGCCGTTGCTGTCGCTGCGGGTTCGGGGGTATGCAGGGGTTGAACGCTCATGAAGGTGCTCCGATGAAATGATTTGCCGAGTGCGCGGCTAGCAACTTTACCGTGAGAGTGCAAGCGGGAGCAACTCTCGACGAAATCCGTCATTATATTGTAAGTATTTGATTTTAAACAATTATTTTATAATTACACCTGTTGAATGCTTTGGCCGGATTGAATAATCGGCTTATAATCACGCTTCGATTCGTATTCGCGGGAGTCAGCAAAATGGATATGCCGGAAAAGCAGACTGGCATCGGCCAGCAAAGCACTTTCAAAGTCGTGGATTGCGACGTGCATCCGTACGTGAAAGAGGGCATCAGCAGCGTTTTTCCCTATATGCCCGAAGCGTGGAAGCAGCGCTTCATGCGCAAGCGCGCGACGGTAGGTGCCGAAGCGCGCTCGCTCAAGTATTTGCATCCCAATGGCCAGGTGAATCGTGAGGATGCGCGTCCGCCCTGCGGCGGCGTGTCGGGGTCCGATCCGCATTATCTGGTGCAGGATTTGCTGGTCAAAAACAAAATCGAGCACGCGGTGTTGAACTGCCTGCAAACCGGCGCGCTGTGCAGCACGTTGGCCGGCACCGATGAATCCATCGTGCTGTGCGCGGCCTTCAACGATTATCTGATCGATCAGTGGCTGAAGGTAGATAACCGCTTGAAGCTCGCGATGTCGGTGCCCTCGCAGGACCCGCAGGCGAGTGCGGCCGAAATACGCCGCATCGGCAAGCATCCGCAGATCGTCGCGGTGTCGTTGCCGTTGCTCAACATTCTGATGGGCAATCGCTACTGGTGGCCGATTTACGAAGCGGCGCAGGCGATGCAACTGCCGATACTGGTGCACGTCACCGGGCCGGACAGCATTTTTTACGGCCCGCCGATAGCTGCGGGCGGCATACCCGATTCATACGTCGAGCGCTACGTCACGCTCAATCAAGCGGGCGAATCGAGCGTGAACAGCCTGGTGTTCAGCGGCGTGTTCGAGAAATTTCCGGATCTGAAAGTGATTTTTGTCGAATACGGTTTCCTGTGGCTGTTGCCCTTGTTGTGGCGCATGGATCGCACCTGGCGTCAACTGCGCCACGAAGTGCCGTGGGTGAAAAAATCACCGGTCGAATATGTGCATAAGCACATCCGCTTCAGCACGCAGCCGATTGACGAGCCGCAGAACCCGAAAGATCTCGACAAACTGATCGAGATCATGGGTTACGACCAACTGTGTTTCAGTACCGATTACCCGCATTGGGATAACGACATGCCGGGACAATCGCTGCGCGGATTGCCGGCGGCGGAGCGGCAGAAGATATTTTGGGACAATGCGCTGACGACGTTCCGGATGCGGTAGTTCATCTTTCTGCGGTTCTGAAGTTTTCCCTCACACTCGGTCCCTCTCCCGAGGAGAGAGGGAGGAAAAGCGTCCCTTCATGGTGGAAGATTTTAAGCCCTTCTCCCACCGGGAGAAGGGTTGGGATGAGGGAAGGTTTTTAGAAATCGCAAAAAAAATGTTAGCACAGAAAAAACAAATCTCCGTGGGCAAAACCACCGACTTCCCCGTCGGACGATTCAAAATCGTCGACGTTGAAGGCCGTGAGATCGGCATCACGCAATTGAAAAACGGCGAGTTTCGTGCCGTGCGCAACGTGTGCCCGCACAAGGGTGCTCCGGTTTGCAAAGGTCCGATTGGCGGCACAACATTGCCCAGCGCCGTGGGTGAGCTGATCTACGGCCGCCAGGGCGAAATCCTCGCCTGCCCGTGGCATGGTTTTGAATTCGACTTGTTGACCGGCGACGAGTTGATCCGATCGGGGCGGCCGACCAAGCTGCTGATGTACCCCGTTGCGGTCGAGAACGACAACGTGGTGGTTACGCTGTAACGCGCACGCTGCGGGTTATTTTTTCTCCGCGGGGGTGGACGTTCCCGGGCCCATGCCCCACACCTGAATGATCGTCTCCTGATCTTTCGCACCATCGTAGTGGATGCCCTTGGCGCGATGAATCACGTAGCTGCCGGCAGGAGCAGGTACGGTGCTG
>Ga0193752_1003422_pt1 | contig 10943 bp, 6 predicted proteins | sample H1c1metaG_FD_144924 | JGI IMG/M metagenome (GOLD analysis project Ga0193752, IMG submission 144924) | Soil microbial communities from a riparian zone of the East river system, Colorado, United States - H1c1 | ecosystem: Environmental > Terrestrial > Soil > Riparian zone | place: USA: East River...
CAAATTACTGGCTTGTTGGTTTGCACGAAAAAGGTTTATGGGCCATGGACGTTCTTGACTGGCAGAAAATGATGGATCACGATGCTTATAAAATTTTGCAGATGGAACAAACGCTGACAACCGGGGTGAAAAAAATCATTACAACACGCTGCCCGATCAGAATAAATGGAGAAAGAATATATTCTGATAAACCTGCCCCGGGCCTTGGCGAACACAATGAAAAAATTTTGAATGATCTGTATTAGAAAGATTTTATAGAATAATATGAATTTACTGGAAGATATACTCGTTATCGATTTTAGCCAGTTCCTGTCTGGGCCTTCAGCTTCATTACGGCTGGCCGATATGGGCGCACAGGTTATCAAGATAGAAAAACCTGGCACCGGTGACATTTGCCGGCAATTATACGTATCAGATATAATGATTGAAGGTGAATCAACGATCTTTCATGCCATTAACCGCAACAAACAAAGCTATACTGCAGATCTGAAGGACGAAGAAGACATTCAAAAAATAAAACTCCTGCTTGCGAAAGCGGATGTTATGATTCATAATTTCCGTCCAGGCGTTATGGAGCGTATCGGTCTAGATTATGCAACGGTTAAAGACATCAATCCTGGAATAATTTATGCAGAAGTGAGTGGATTCGGTTCAGAGGGACCATGGAAAGGACTGCCAGGGCAGGACCTGTTGCTTCAGGCGGCATCCGGGTTGACATGGTTGAGTAATAATAACGACCAAAGTCCCACGCCAATGGGAGTGGCCGTAGTAGATATTATGGCAGGTACGCATATCGCGCAGGGAATTCTGGCATGCCTGTATAAAAAAGCTATTAACGGAGATGGTGCTCTGGTGCAGGTAAATATGTTTGAAAGTATACTGGACTTTCAGTTCGAAGTACTCACCTGTTATTACAACGACGGTAATCAGTTACCGCTGCGCAGCGAGGTTAACAGCGGTCACGCGTATATTGCGGCTCCATACGGGATCTATAAAACAAATGACAGTTACATTGCGCTTGCGATGACAAATATTTTGGTGCTTGCAGACTTGCTGGATTTCCCCCCCCTGAAACAATTCACCGATAATAATGATTGGTTCGAGAAAAGGGATAACATCAAACAATTGCTGGCTGATCATTTATGCACCAATACGACCGAACACTGGCTATCCATTCTTGAGAAAGCCGATGTGTGGTGTGCGCCTGTGCTGGATTATGATTCACTCATGAAAGAAGAAGGCTACCGTGTCCTGGAAATGGAGGTTACCGTTAAAACAAGCAATGGATTATCGGTAAAAACAACCCGTTGTCCGTTAAGGGTGGATGGGGAACTAATGCTTTCAACAAGAGGTGCTCCGATGCTTGGTGAACACAACGAAGAATTAGACCGGCAATTTGGATTAACAAAAGAACTTCAACCGGTAATAAAAAACTGATTGCACTACTATTGAAAATGAAATGATAGTTGATACACACATACATATCTGGGATCTCAACAGGGCGGAATATCCATGGCTGGAAAAAGATCGCTCGTTACTTAAAAGAACCTGGCGTATCAATGAGTTGGAGACGGAAAGAAAAATTGCAGGAATTACAATGGGAGTGCTGGTTCAGGCAAGTGGAAATTTAGAAGATACTAACCTGATGCTCGAAACGGCTGCTAACACTGACTGGATCAGCGGAGTTGTCTGCTGGCTTCCGCTGATTGATCCGGATAGAACACATCGCCTGCTTGATGAACGATTTTTAAAAGAACAATATTTCAAAGGCGTAAGACACCAGATACATGATGAAAAGGACCAGCGATGGCTGTTACAACCAACAGTGATTGAAAGCCTGAAGTTATTGGAGAGGTTTGATATTCCCTATGATGTTGTTGCAATATCACCAGGACATATTGAAACCGCAATAAAAGTTGCGGAAAAAGTGCCCGGTTTAAGAATGGTGTTTGATCATCTCAGTCAGCCACCCATCTCCTCAGGCCAAAAATTTGGCGACTGGGGTAAACTGATGCAGACGGCGGCACAGCATAAAAATTTTTTTGCTAAAATATCGGGGCTCGGAACAGCTTCCGGTAATTTTAAAAACCGGAAGCCTGACGATATCCTGCCTTATATTGAATTCGCTTTAGAGCAGTATGGTGTTGACCGGTGTTTCTGCGGAGGTGATTGGCCGGTTTCCATGTTACGGCATAACTATAATGAAGCCTGGTCAGTATACAAACAGATTCTAAAACAGTTATTGTCCGAAACAGATCTGGACAAGGTGTTTCATTCAAATGCAGTATCGTTTTACGATTTACGAAATAATTAAAACACCGGAATGGAAGTAATCAATGGAATATTGTATCATGCAGTAGGCGCCTCCGGTGCTGCTTTATGTTATACACCTCAAAAAAAAGTCACAAACTGGTCCTGGCAAACTTACTGGCTTGCCCAGGCTTTTGTGTGTTGGCTAATACTACCTGTTCTTGTTGCTTACCTGACCGTACCACAACTGTATGAGGTGTTGCATAACGCTCCTGGTTCTGCCATGCAAAAATCTTTTCTTCTCGGTATGGCTTATGGTATCGGAGGAACGGCATTCGGAATCGCCATACGTTATGTTGGATTTTCGCTGACGTACGCCATCGCAGTTGGTATAAGTTGTGTGGTCGGAACGCTGTTGCCGCCTTTGGTTCATGGAACATTGGTTGAAGTATTAAATAGCAGTGGTGCACCATTTATATTGAGCGGTGTCGCTATGGGCGCAGCGGGCATTGCATTATGCGGTATTGCCGGAAGAAATAAAGAAATTGACATAGAAAGAAATGCAAGCCTGTCTGGCAAGGATATTACCAGCAGCACTACCGCAAATCAGTTTTCACTTGCTAAAGGCTTACCGCTTTGTATTTTAGCGGGAATATTGTCTGCACTCTATGGCTTTTCGCTGGATCAGGGCCAGCCTGTTGCGGACATTGCAGCTGCTCATGGTGCCGGCAACTTCCAGGGAAATGTCGTTTATATTTTTTCAAACTCCGGAGCCTTCCTTACAACTCTTTTATATTGCATTTATCTGCACCTGAAAGAAAAAACTTTCAAACAGTATACTTCGGGGAAAACCGGACTGGGTAAGAATTATCTGATGGCTTCGTTAACCGGATTACTTTGGTACGGGCAATTCTTTTTCTATGGCCTCGGACATGTACGAATGACTAATTATAAGTTTTCCAGTTGGGCGATCCATATGATCATGCTTGTTCTGTTGAGTTCGGTTGCCGGGTTGGTGATGAAAGAATGGAAGAACTGCAGCGCAAAAACTCTACGATTATTATTTACGGCACTGCTTGTATTGATCATAGCGGTGTTGCTGCTCACCTATGGTAATTACCCGGGTGATAGTTAACATAAAGAATATTGAATAATGAATTCAATCGATTCCCAACAGACATCTGGAGAATTACCTGTGTATATCATAGGTGCCGGCAGTATTGTGAACGATGCACATTTACCTGCTTACCGCATTGCGGGATTTAATGTGCAGGGAATTTATGATATAGATGAGAGCAGGGCCAAGAATACAGCTGATAAATTCAACATACCCAATGTATTCAAAAGCATGCAGCAATTATTATCACAGGTTCCCGATAAAGCTGTGTTTGATCTAGCAGTGCCGGGTTCTGCCCATATTTCGATTCTTGAAAAATTACCGGAGCAGTCGAATGTATTATTGCAAAAGCCGATGGGTGAAAATTATGAAGAAGCGAGACGGATCCTGGCGCTCACAAAAGAAAAAAGAATGAATGCCGGAGTTAATTTTCAACTCAGGTACGCTCCGTTTATTACAGCGCTCAGGCAAATGATCATCAAAGGCGAACTCGGCGATCTGGTAGATATTGAAATCAATATAAATGTCTACACACCATGGCACACATGGGATTTTTTATATTCATCACTACGCGTTGAAATATTATACCATAGCATTCATTACATAGACCTCGTGAGAACCTTTTTTGGCAACCCGGATTCGGTATATGCCAAAACAGTAAAGCATCCCGCAATGAAAGAGCTTGCGTCTGTGAAAAGTAATATTATTCTGGATTATGGAGATATGAAACGGGCCAGCATCCTCACCAATCATTGTCATGTTTATGGTGAGGCCCAACAACAATCCTATTTAAAATTTGAAGGCACGAAAGGTGCTGTTAAAATTGATATTGGCTTATTAAAAAATTATCCGGCAGGCGGCAAAGATAAATTCGCATATATATTAAGTGAAGAAGGAGTCTATCATCAATGGCAAACCAAAGATATTGAAGGAACCTGGTTCCCCGATGCATTTATAGGCAGCATGGCGGAGGTCATGCAAGCAGCAGAAAACAAAATTTCCAAACCCGATAATTCGGTGGATGATGCCATCCATACCATGGCGTGTGTTGAAGCAGCTTACCAGTCGAGTGAGCAGGGAGGAGTAAAACCTAAAATGTTATGAACCTGAAACCAGATATCAACAACTTTACAGATACCAGCAACATGCAAAATACAAGCAGCCCTAAAAAATTTTTAATAGTGGTCCTGTTATTTTTTGCTGCCTTCGTTGTACAGGGTCAGCAAAATAGAACAATTCATATTATTGATCAGGCTGACGCATCTCCCAGGATGAAGTTTGGGGCAGATAAACTTATAGAAGCATTAAAGAATGCCGGCTATGCAGTTTCACATACTTCCGGTATTCGGGCTTCAGGAACTAAAAATGGAGCTGTTGCCAGCGATCTGAAAAATGCGATCGTAATTGGTGAACTGAAAAATGCTTCAATTCAAAAGGCGGCAACAAGTCTTAAAATTTCTCTCAAAAATAAGTCGGGCAAAGAAGGGTATATCATTGCTTCAAACAACAATAGTTTTATTGTTGCCGGAGCCGACGGTTCGGGAGTATTATATGGATGTCTGGAATTGGCTGACCAAATAAAAATGACAGGGAAGCTTCCTTCGGCTGTTTCATTAACAGATCAACCGGAGATGGTATTAAGGGGGGCTTGTATTGGTGTGCAAAAGCCGTATTATCTGCCAGGGCGAACTGTATATGAGTATCCATATACACCGGAAACATTTCCCTGGTTTTATGATAAAAAACTTTGGATACAATATCTCGATTCGCTGGTGAATAATCGACTGAATTCTTTATACCTGTGGAATGGACATCCATTTGCTTCGCTGGTTAGGCTGACGGATTATCCTTATGCAGTGGAAGTGGACGAAGCCACTTTTAAAAAAAACGAGGAGATCTTTAAATTTCTTACCACCGAGGCGGATAAACGTGGGATCTGGGTAATTCAAATGTTTTACAATATCATCGTATCGAAACCATTTGCAGAAAAACATCAGATAAAAACTCAGGACAGGGAAAGACCGATTATGCCCCTGATAGCAGATTATACGCGAAAATCCATTGCAGCCTTTGTTGAAAAATATCCAAACGTCGGCTTAATGGTTTGCCTGGGCGAAGCTATGGAAGGAACTGGACACGACGATGTTGAATGGTTTACTAAAACCATAATTCCCGGTGTGCAGGATGGTTTAAAAGCATTGCATCAATCTGCAGAACCGCCAATCGTTTTAAGGGCTCATGATACAAACGCGCCGGAAGTTATGAAGGCGGCATTGCCTCTTTATAAAAACCTGTACACAGAGGCAAAGTTCAATGGTGAAGCATTAACTATTCCCCGGCCGCGCGGAGCCTGGGCTGAACTCCACCAGACATTAAGCCGGCTTGGAAGTGTGCAGATAGAGAACGTTCATATCATGGCAAACCTCGAGCCCTTTCGATATGGCTCGGTTGACTTTATCCAGCAATCAGTGAAAGGCATGCATGAAGTAATGGGCGGTAATGGATTGCATTTGTATCCACAGGCTTCTTATTGGGATTGGCCTTACAGCGCTGACAGTGTGAAAGGCAAACGCCTGTTACAAATAGAAAGAGATTGGATATGGTATAAAGCCTGGGCACGTTATGCCTGGAAGGCCGGTAGAGACAGGAATGAAGAAGTGAATTACTGGAGCGCTATTCTGGCCAACAAATTCGGATGTACTTCAATAGAAGGCAGAAAGATACTTGAAGCCTATGAACAGTCGGGCGAAATTGCTCCGAAGCTTTTGCGCCGGTTTGGAATTACAGACGGGAACCGTCAGACCCTGACGTTGGGAATGCTGATGACCCAGCTGATCAATCCCACACGTTATGGATTATTTACCCTGATGTATGAGAGTGAAAGTCCAGTCGGTGAAATGCTGATTGATTATGCCGCAAAAGAATGGAAGAAGGAAAAACATATCGGTGAAACACCTGTTCAGATCATCAGCGAAGTAAGGGAACACGGCTCCAGGGCTGTTGCTGCTATTGACGCTGCCGCAGTAGCGATCACAAAAAATAAGGAAGAGTTTGGAAGGATCAGGAACGATATGTATTGTTATCGTGCATTGGCAGGACACTACGCAGCGAAAGCTGAAGCGGCGCTGCACATATTACGATTCAAATATTCAAATGATGTGAAGGATCTCGAAACAGCCTTACCCTTGCTGGAGCAAAGTGTAAGCATCTATCAACAATTGGAAGATCTTACAAAGGGATCTTACCTGTATGCCAATAGTATGCAAACCCAGCAACGGAAGATCCCAATCCGTGGTGTGGACGGTACGTTTAAAACATGGACAGAAGTGAAGGTTCCATTCGAAAAGGAACTGAACCATTTCAAACATAAAATCGATTCATTAAAACATCAGCCACCGAATCCGGTAAGGGGCGTGCGGACACTACAAAATGAAAGACCTGTGCTCCGTAATGAAAACACCAGGCGTTATACCGTAGATAGTCTGGCCAAAGTATTTGCTGACACAAGTCTCACTATCCGGCTTTTCGCAGAAGAACTGCACAAACTTGAAGGAGTTCAGTTCTCCTGGCAGGAACAACTTTCCGCGGGAACCTCGCTTAGTTTTACGCATACCGGTCCGGTAAATGTGCTGGTGGGATATTTTAATTCAAAGGAAACATTCTTCGCAAAACCACCTGAACTGGAAACCAATGCCAGTGCGAATGAATATGGTCAGGCCGAAATAAAAATTGCAAACAGTCTCGTGATACCGGGCCTTCCGCCGGTAAACGTCCACAGCTATTCTTTTCCCGCAGGCACACACACATTGAAGATTAATAAAGGAATTTGTCTTGTGCTTGGATTTTTACCGGGTAAAGTACCGGTCCCCACATATGACGCCGGGTTAACATCAGATGGTATAAAAAAAGACATTGACTGGCTATTTGAATAATTACTGAGCAATGTTTCCGGTTTTCTTTGTAGATAGTAAAATATGACATCAAATCAGTAACAGAAGCCATTGTTATGTTTTGTCTCCATCGGTTAATTTTATAAACGTAGATATTTCCTAAAAGATCACTAAACGATTGCCTCTTTCCGTCAAAATCTGCTATATGAAATGTAAGCCATATTTGAACCTTATTATTGCATCCCTTCTATTATTTTCTGCATTGCCGGCTTTTGCTCAAAGTACCGTCACGGGCAAAGTGACGGACCAGCGAACGGGCTTGCCCCTGGCCGGAGTGAACGTAGCCATCAAAAACAGCAAGACCACTGTTGCAACCGACAATGAAGGGATGTTTAGTATCCAGGCCAATGCGGGCGCTGACCTTGTTTTTACTTACGTGGGTTATGTATCTGCTGAAATGAAGGCAGGGAGTTCTCCGTTGAGCGTTTCAATGACGCCTGATGCCGCAAACCTGGAAGAAGTGGTCATGATCGGTTATGGAACGGTTAAACGTAAGGATCTTACGGGATCGGTGTTCTCTGCCAAAAGGGAAGACATATTAAGAACGCCAACGCATAATGCTGTTGAAGCGCTTCAGGGTCGTGTACCGGGTGTTGATCTTAGCAGAAACTCGGGCACTGCGGGATCCGGAGTAAACATACGGGTTCGTGGCAATCGCTCTCTTAACGCCAGTAACGAGCCGTTGTTTATTATAGATGGTTTCCAGGGTGGTAGTCCATCTGACCTGAACCCTAACGATATTGAATCTATAGAAGTGTTGAAAGATGCAGCCGCCACAGCAATTTATGGTTCGCAAGGCGCCAATGGCGTATTCATTGTAACTACCAGGAAAGGCCGTTCAGGTCAGACGAAGATCTCTTATGACGGTTTTTATGGCATCAATGGCTATACCTCCTATCCGAAATTAAGATTGGGAGATGAATATATTCAGTTAAGACGCGAAGCATATCGAAACACTTCACCACAGGAATGGAACAGCCCGGCCGATGATGCCAAATTATTTCCAAATGCCAGTGAAGCAGCAGCAGTTGCAGCAGGCGACTGGATCGATTGGTTTGATCTCTTAAACCGGAACGGTATACAGCAAAGTCATTCTGTTTCCGTTCAATCTGGTACCGACAAAACAAAATTCTACTTATCACTTGGATATTTTAACGAACAGGGCATGCTTCGCAGGAATGATTATTCAAGATATTCCGTGCGTTTCAACCTTGACCATAATCTTGCCAAATGGGCTAAAACAGGCGTACAAACTCAGATAGCATATTTTGACCAAAATAACAGAACAGATCCTTTATCGTTGGTTATGCAAACCTCACCGTTGGGAAAGGCATATGATGAAAATGGAAAAATAAATGTTTTCCCGGTCGCAGGCAACGGCACTATACTTAGTCCGATTACTGACGAACGCGGAGATACAATTGCGACGAATAATGTTATCAGGACCAATATTCTAACGAACGCTTATGTGGAACTCACACCCATTCGCGGCCTGACTTTCCGTTCGAATTTTGGTGTGAACCTTAATTTTCTCAGGCAGGGCATCTATAATTCGTCCACTTCGGTTTCTGAAAGAACCACGCGCTTAACAACATCTTCCCAGGGTGCAGCTTTTACAAGAGCGATCAACTGGGACAATGTGCTTACTTATTCGAAAAGTTTTGGCGAACATGATCTCACAGTCGCCGCTGTTCAGAGTTACATACAGAATAACGTTGATACACTATCGGGCAGGGGTAACCGCCAGCTGCTCGGATCACAATTGTTTTATAATCTGGGTGCCACAGATCCGACAAGCCAGCGCGTTGGTTCGGGCTATACGCTCTATAATAATCTTGCTTTTGCGGGACGTATCAATTATACTTATAAAGACAAATACCTGCTAACCTTAACAGCAAGAGCAGATGGCGCATCCCGATTGTCGCCTGGTAATAAATGGGATTATTTTCCTTCCATTGCCGTAGCCTGGAATATTAAAAATGAAAAATTCATGGACAATATTGCCCCTATTACCAATCTTAAGTTAAGGGCAAGCTATGGGGAAACTGGTAACTATGGTATTGCCGTTTATGGAACCCAGAGCGGAGTTTCATCAGCCAATAATTTAGGTTTTGGTGACGTGCCCGTTTCCTATTACCAGTTCAATGCAAGGGTAGGTAACCCTTCACTCGAATGGGAACGCACTGCCACCACTAATCTTGCCCTCGATTTTGGTTTGCTCAATAACCGGATCACTGGTAGTGTTGATGTTTACAATGCGAAAACAAGCAATATAATTTTTGAACGGACCTTACCAAGATCAACAGGTGTTACATCCATTTATCAGAATATCGGTGAAACGGTAAACAAGGGAATAGAGGTGGTGATTTCAGCACGCGTTGTACAAAATAAAGCCTTCAAATGGGATGTCACTGCTTCGTTTACAAAAAATAAAGAAGAGATCACAAAGCTGATTAATGGCACCGATATTATTTCAGGTACCACACCCGAAACACTCTCGTTGCTGCTTGGCCACCCGCTTACTTCGTGGTATAGTTATGAAAAACTGGGTATCTGGCAGACTGATAAGGCATCAGAAGCGGCCCTGGTGAAGTTTGGCAGCACTCCATTCAAACCGGGAGATATACATGTGGAAGATCTTAACGGTGACGGACTCATCGACACAAAAGACAGACAGTTTCTGGGATCCCCTGTTCCGAAATTTGTATTAGGATTGCAAAATAATTTCAGTTATAAGGGAATTGACCTCGGCATTTACTTTTTTATGCGTTATGGTCAAATGATCAATGCTGAATTTATGGGACGGTACAATCCATCCGGTGAGGGTAACGGACCTGCCAATTTTGATTACTGGACACCTGAAAATCCAACGAACGATTTTCCGCGGCCGATAAAAGGCGGGCAAATCATAAACTATGCAGCATACCAGTCATTGAATTTTATTGACGGATCTTATTTTAAAATAAAAACGGTTACGCTGGGATATACAATACCACCGAAAATTGCTTCAAAAATTCATGCAGGCAAGATCCGTGTTTATGCCACAGGCAATAACATTTTTACTAAAGCAAAACATCATTTATTAGATGACTATGATCCGGAAAGAAATGGTTCAGAATCATCGCCACTCAGTCGTCAACTTGTTTTTGGAGTTAACCTTGAGTTTTAGAGTCTGCAAATTCAAAAAAGCTATTATGAAAAATAACAAATATATTTTCCCGACTTACCTGATATTACTTGTGGTTATATCGGTTACATCGTGTAGAAAGCTGGACGAGTACAATCCATCAGGTTCTACTGCAGAAGCTGTGTGGAACACACCGGAAGGAATATTAACGCTTGTAAATGGGTGTTATGCGGATCAACGAAATTTTTACGGTAAAGAGGATGCTATTCTGATGATGGAAGCAGGTACGGATTTGTGGTTCAATGCCAACAAGGCAAACTTCGCCAACCAGCTTACACGTTATGAAGGTTTCACGTCTGCTTCAAGTGGTACCAGCAGAAATACATTTACAACTTTATACAAAGCACTGAACTTATGCAATTCAGGCATACAAAGGATACAGCATGTTGATTATCCTGCTATCGCAGAACGTAATATGCGCGAAGGTGAGATGCGTTAT
>Ga0193752_1003423_pt1 | contig 10942 bp, 11 predicted proteins | sample H1c1metaG_FD_144924 | JGI IMG/M metagenome (GOLD analysis project Ga0193752, IMG submission 144924) | Soil microbial communities from a riparian zone of the East river system, Colorado, United States - H1c1 | ecosystem: Environmental > Terrestrial > Soil > Riparian zone | place: USA: East River...
GCAGGCGCTGGTCACCAGCGCGGTGATGCGCGCCACGTCCAGGGGCTGCGACACCCCATTCTCGGTCACGTTGATACCGGGCTTCAGCGCTGCTACTGCGGCCTGCTGCGCTTCGCGCTGCCGCGCGCGCTCCTTGGCGCGCTCTTCGCGATACAGCACATAGGCGCGCGCGACGTGGTGCTCGCCGCCGCGCATCAACGCGAGCTCTACCTGGTCCTGAATATCTTCGATATGGACAGTGCCGCCTGAAGGTTGGCGACGCATCAGCGCGCTCACCACATTTTCGGTCAGTTGCACCACTTGCTCGCGCACACGCGCCGACGCTGCGCCCTGGCCGCCATTGACGGCAATAAACGCTTTGGTCACGGCAACCGCGATTTTCGGCGGTTCAAAGCCGACTACCGCGCCATTTCGTCGGATTACCTTGTACTGCGCGTAGGCCGCCGCTCGTTCAGGAGAAACTTCCGCGACAGAAAATGTCGTAACGGAAACAGGCTGAACGGTTTCGGTTGCCGGATTCACAGATAACATGGTGACCCCTTGATAGGATAGTTATAGATTTTTATTTTCCAGGCGCTCAGTTACGTGCTGAGTTATGTGCCCAGTCACGTGAATCGCGCCGCTTTTTCCCGCCTGGTTCCGCACAACGCCCTAAGTAGCGTAAAAACTGCCCAACGCCATCAAACCGCCGCTTAATTTAGTCCTCGTGTCTAGCCCCTGACACGGCACTACGCGGTAGCTGATTCGCAATGGCCGCAGTTAGACGCCACTAGCGCTACCACTACATCTTGTGGTTCTTACCGGATTTGTATCGAATTCTAGTGGCGAGGTTTTAATAACGCAACAGGTTTTTACGGTTTTCTGAAAAGCTCTTGAAAAACAGCAAGAACCCGCGCTAAGGGACGGATTCATTGCACAAAAATTAGGCAAATAAATCGCTCGGCAAGCGCCCGAAAGCGGTCTGAGTGAGGCAATCTGCCAAAGAAATAAACAAAATAAAAACCGCTCAACCAAATTTCGCAAGGAAAAAGGTGTTATTTTATAAGTATTTGATTTTATTGGGTTTTATTTTTTGCCAATCAAATACTGATCCCGGATCTGTTTTGCGTCCCGGCGCTATATCGGCGTGACCCACCACATCCGCTATGGGGAAGCGCGCTTCGATTGCGGCTACGAGCGATTTCAAACGCTCGTATTGCATCGCTTCATAGGGTATGTCGTCCACGCCCTCCAACTCGATACCTATCGAAAAATCGTTACAGCGCTCGCGTTCGCGCCAGCGCGAAACGCCCGCATGCCACGCGCGCTGCGTGCAGGACACAAACTGCAGGATTTCACCATCACGCCGTATCAGAAAATGCGCCGAGACACGCAGATGCGCGATACCCGAATAATAAGGATGCGCATTGGGCGGCAAGCGGTTGAGGAACAAATCGATAATACCCGCACCGCCGAATTCCCCCGGCGGCAGGCTGATGTTATGCACCACGATCAGCTCGATACGCGTATCGGCGGGCCGCGCATCACAGTTGGGCGATGCCACGTAGCGCACGCCTTCCGCAAGGCCGTCTTCCTGGATGCGCACTGGGTCTGCCTTTTTCCGTTGTTCGCTGCCGTACGCTATCGCTTCGCGTCGAGCTCGTCCTTGATGCCTAAACGCTCCATGCGATAGCGCAGGGCGCGGAAACTCAAGCCCAGCAACTTGGCCGCTGCTGTGCGGTTATAGTGCGCCTTTTCCAGCGCAGCCATGATCGCCTGGCGTTCGATGTTCTCGAGTTTTTCCGGCAGCGACAGGCTCGACGAATCCATATCCGCAACGGCATCGTTGCCTGGCGCCGGGGCACCGCTCAATTGCAGGTCCGTGCTGGAAATCTCGTCGCCGCTGGCCAGCGTCAGCGCGCGTTCCAGCACGTTTTCGAGTTCACGCACATTGCCCGGAAAGTCGTACGCCTGCAGCGCCAACGAGGCATCTTTCGATAACCGCGGCGCCGCGCCGCCGCCCGACAATCGCGCCAGCAGCATTTCCGCCAGCAGGGGTATGTCTTCGCGCATTTCGCGCAGACTGGGCATGCGCAACTCGATCACATTCAGCCGGTAATACAAATCCTGCCTGAAGGCTCCGTTTTTCACCTCCTCGGCCAGATTGCGATGTGTTGCACTGATAATGCGTACATCGACGTTCTCCTCGGTGGTAGAGCCGACTTTGCGCACCTTTTTCTCCTGGATCGCACGCAGTAGCTTAACTTGCATCGGCAACGGCAAATCCGCCACCTCATCGAGAAACAGCGTGCCGTTACTGGCGGCTTGAAAAAAACCATCACGGTCGGCCGCAGCACCGGTAAATGCGCCTTTTTTGTAACCGAAAAATTCCGACTCCATCAGATTCTCCGGAATCGCGCCGCAATTGACCGGCACAAACGGCGCTGCCTGGCGCGAGCCTTTGTCATGGATCAAACGCGCGGCCATCTCTTTGCCGCTACCGGATTCGCCGGTCACGTGTATCGGCGCCTGGCTGCGTGCAAGCTTGTCGATCATCAGCCGCGCCTGCTGCATCAACTGTGAATTGCCCAGCAGTACGGGGCCCTCTTTCGCCGCCGCATCTTTCGGCCCGCCAGGCTCGCCGCCGCGCGGCAGATTCAGCGCGGAACGAATCAGCGCGCGCAACTGCTCCAGCGATACAGGCTTGGCAAGATAATCAAATGCCCCCGCTTTTAACGCAGCCACGGCATTTTCTGTGCTGCCGTGCGCGGTAATTACGGCTACCGGTGTATTCGGATGATTCTTGGCTACGTAGTCGAGCACGGTCAGTCCGTCACCGTCCGGCAGACGCATGTCCGTCAGACACAAGTCATAACTATTTGCAGCGAGCAAAGCCAGCGCTTCCGCCTGTGTCGCCGCGCCGTGCGACTCCACGCCCATGCGCGTCAGCGTCATCGCGAGCAATTCACGGATATCCGCTTCGTCATCCACGACCAGCACATGGCTCTTTGCGTTCATCCCCCCGCCCTGCATGTCAATGTGAACTGCGCACCCGCGGAACTTTCGACGTAGTCCAGCGCAGCGCCATTCGCCGCGCAAACTTCCCGCGCGATATACAAACCCAAGCCGGTACCGCCAGGCGCCGTAGTAACGAACGGCTCGAACAAACCACTGCGCACCTGCGGCGGCACGCCCGGACCGTCATCGATTACATCCAATTTTACAACACGGCTGCCACGCACCCGCTGCGCAACGATTTGCACGCTGCCTGCGTTACCGCGACAGTGCCGCAATGCATTGCGGCACAGATTCCAAAGCACCTGATTCAAATGTGTGCGATCAAACATTATCTGCAACGTGCTGTCGGCGCGCACCGAAAATATATCGATTGCGGCTTTCTCCGTTTCTGCAAATTCTGCGACAAATTGCCGCACGAATTCGCCAACACGTATCGTTTCCAAAAGCGCCGCCTGGCCGCGATTCAGCCCCAGCACATCGTTAACCATTCGGTTCAGGCGCTGCGTATTATCGTGAATAATACCCAGCAGGCGCCGTGTGCCGGGCGAACTCTCCGGCTCCTCATGCAGCAACTGCGCCGCGTGACTGATGGAACCCAGCGGATTACGAATTTCATGGGCAATGTTCGCAGTGAGCCGGCCGATGGCGGCAAGCTTCATCTGCTGCGCCTGTTCGCGTACACGCGTCAGGTCTTCGAGGAATATGACCGTGCCCGCGTCAGGCTGCGCACCTACCGGCACAAAGCGCAGCCCATGGCGTTCGTCCATCGACGCAACATAACCCGACCACAAGTCTGCTGTTCCTGCACGCCAGCGCGCCAGGTGCGCCGCCAACGTAGGTGCATAGTCGATCAACATCATATTTTCTCGTCCACGCAACACACCCAGAAACGCCTCTGCCCGTGTGTTCACTTGTCGAACAACACCCCCGCCATCGACCACGATAACACCATCGGGCATGTCCCGAATCACCAGCCGGTTTACTTCGGACAGATTGGCCACATCGATCGCGCGCTGTGCGGCAATCTGCTCGTTCTGCCGGGTCAGTTGCGCCAGCGTATGCGCCACCAGCGCTGTGGCAAAATAACCGATCGACAGAAACCCGACCTGGATAAACTGGCCTGGACTCTCCTGGAAAATCAGCACTTCATAGCCGTGCTCAAGCAACACGGCAATACTCGCGAGCGCGGCAAAAAACAATGCGAGTTTGCCTCTGCTGATCAGTCCGGCACCCGCCAGCGTGGTCAACAAGAGCAATCCGAGTCCACTGCTCACGCCGCGGCTTGCGTAGAGCAGCACCGTGACAAACAAGATGTCCCATACCACTTGCGTCACGATCTGCACATTAAACCGCCAGCGCGTGCGAATCATCGCGACGCACGACAGGCCAAACAGCAAATAAAGGACGGTTACCCGAATGAACAGGGCGCGGTCGTGCGAACCCAATTGAACCGAACTGTCGCTGAGCAGCACCCCACCCAGCAATACCAGCGCAATCACCAGTCGATAAATATTGAAAAAATGCAGCGAGCGCCAATATGACTCGGGGTATCCGATGGCGGCAGCCGCAGGGAACCCGCCACGCGGGGATCGTCGCTCCGCAAGCACCTTCATCGGCATTCAGCTATCCGGATCATGACCGCGCTGATGCGCCGCACAACAATAATAACGGTCGCGCATGACCAGGCTTTCGCCGCGCGGCAAGTGCATGCCGCATTCGGCACAGCGCACCATATCCTCGGCAGTGTTTTTACTTTGGCGGGGCGCCCGGTCTCGACGGCGCAAGCCGGCGCGCACGATCCAGTACACCACAATAACGCCGACAATCAACAATAGATACTTGCCCATGAAGGCATCGCTACACGAATGAGATCAGGCAAGTCTGCCGCAATCCGTGGCCGCCGTCGAGTTTAGGGTGTTGCGCAGGGCGCGAAGAATTGGCTGCCACGCAACACGCCATGGTGTTTGCGGTACGCCGCCAGGAATGGCGTAACGAGAAATTCAATCCGAAAAATTGGTCGGGGTGAGAGGGTTCGAACCTCCGACTCCTGCGTCCCGAACGCAGTACTCTACCAGGCTGAGCTACACCCCGAATTGAAACTCTCGAAACACACGCAACATCGACACGCCGACAGCAAACACTCGGGAATCACAGAAAAAAACACGCGGCCGCGCCGCGCTTGGTTTCTGGGTCAAATAACCTAAATACGCCACTACCCACTGCAATCTTAAAACAACGACTTAAACACGTACCACACACGGCAAACTAAACTTTAAAATCAATAAGTTCTGGTTACCGCAAAGTCCGCTAATTGTATCAGAAATTCGCGCTGTTGGCTGAGGGCCAGCCCCTGCAACTCGGCACTGGCGAGATGCGCTTCTGCGCACGCGCGTTCCCGCGCGTAATCCAGCGCCCCCGTTTCCCGTATCGCCACCAGCACCGCCGGCAGCTCATCAAGACCCCCGGCTTCGATCGCGCGACGCACCGCGGCAACCTGCGTCGGCGTGCCCAGGCGCATCGCATGAATCAGCGGCAAAGTTGTTTTGCCCTCGGCCAAATCGTCACCGACATTTTTACCGATGACAGCGTGATCACCGCTGTAATCGAGCACATCATCGATCAACTGAAATGCGGTACCCAGATGAGCACCATAGCGCGCCATCGCCGCTTCCGCCGCTTTATCCGCGCCGCCCAGTAATGCGCCTATGCGGGTCGCAGCCTCGAACAATTTTGCAGTCTTGCAGCGGATCACCTGCAAATAAGCGGCCTCGTCTATGTCGGGGTTCCGGCAGTTCATCAGTTGCAGCACCTCGCCCTCGGCGATGATATTGGTAGCCTCCGCCAGCACTTCGAGGATGCGCATGCTGCCCGCCTCGACCATCATTTGAAAAGCGCGCGAGTAAACGAAATCGCCCACGAGCACGCTCGCCGCATTGCCGAACAGCGAATTCGCTGTGGGCTGACCCCGGCGCAGTGCCGATTCGTCAACGACGTCATCGTGCAGCAATGTAGCGGTATGAATGAATTCAACCACCGCAGCCAATTGATGGTGCAGCGTGCCTTGGTATCCGTGGGCGCCAGCGGAAAGCACCACCAGTGCGGGTCGCAAACGCTTGCCGCCGCCGCCGATGATGTGCTCGGCAATCTGCTCGATCAGGACTACACCCGAATGTAGGCGAGACCGTATAACGCGGTCTATCGCGAGCATGTCAGCAGCAATAAACTCGCGAATGACTTCTATGGACACAATTCGCACCACGAAAACCATGCATGATACCGTATCCCGGCCGCCGATAATCCAGATCCGCGCAGCAGTAAACCCCTAGCCGGATCAAGAAGGCACTACAATTCAATGGCTTACCTACTTTGTGCCGCCGGAAGAGGCCTTTGACATAGGGCAACATTTTTTGTAGAATGCTTGGTTTTCCGAGTTGCGGGCAACATCTTAGCTAATTGTGGCTTGCGCCTGCCCAGAACGGGGTCCAAAATGTATGCGGTCGTAAAAACAGGCGGTAAGCAATACCGAGTCAGCGGCGGCCAAAAAGTCAAGGTAGAACAACTACTTGCAGACATAGGTACCGAGGTGGTGCTGGATCAGGTGCTGGCGGTCGGCGAAGGCGAATCGGTCAAACTGGGCAAGCCACTGGTGGCGGGCGCCACGGTTACCGCCAAGGTGCTGGCGCATGGTCGCGGTGACAAAGTGCATATTTTCAAGATGCGCCGCCGTAAGCATTACCGCAAGCAACAGGGCCATCGGCAGAACTACACTGAGCTGGAAATTGTCGGCATCAACGGCTAAGCAGAAGGAAACTTACCATGGCACATAAAAAAGCGGGCGGCAGTTCACGCAACGGCCGCGACTCCGAATCCAAACGCTTGGGCGTCAAAGCCTTCGGCGGCGAACTCATTCCCGCCGGCAGCATCATCGTACGTCAGCGCGGTACGCGTATGCACGCGGGCGACAATGTCGGCATGGGCCGCGATCACACCCTGTTCGCCAAGGTGACCGGGCGTGTCGACTTTGCAAAAAAAGGCCCGCAAAGCCGCACTTTTGTAAGCGTGCTTCCGGCCTGATTCAACTTACGCGTCGGCAACAAGCCCTGTCGCCGACAGGGCTTTTTTGTTTTTAATGGGACTGCGATAAGCTGACAACATGAAATTCATCGACGAATCCACCATAGAGGTGCACGCCGGCAAAGGCGGCGACGGTGTTGCCAGCTTCCGTCGCGAGAAGTTCATGCCCTTTGGCGGCCCCGATGGCGGCGATGGTGGGCGTGGCGGCAGCATTTACGCCATCGCCGACAGCAACATCAACACCCTGATCGATTATCGCTACGCGCGCATCCACCGCGCGAAAAACGGCGAAAAAGGCCGCGGCGCGGATTGTTACGGACGCGGCGCCGACGATATCGAATTACGCATGCCCGTGGGCACCGTCATCACCGATGCGGAAACCGGCGAACAACTGGCCGACCTGAATCACCACCAACATCGCGCGCTGATCGCCAAAGGCGGCAAAGGCGGCATTGGCAATCTGCATTTCAAATCCAGCACCAATCGCACGCCGCGTCAGTTCACGCGCGGCGAACCGGGTGAAAGCCGCACGCTCAAACTGGAACTGAAAGTACTCGCAGATGTAGGCTTGCTGGGCATGCCCAACGCCGGCAAGTCAACGTTGATACGCGCGGTGTCGGCGGCAAAACCGAAGGTTGCCGATTATCCGTTCACCACCTTGCATCCCAATCTGGGCGTGGTGCGCGCCAACATGAATCGCAGTTTCGTGATTGCCGATATCCCCGGCTTGATCGAGGGCGCGGCCGAAGGCGCGGGCCTCGGCCACCAGTTCCTGCGCCACCTTGCACGCACGCGGCTGCTGTTGCACCTGATCGACATCGCACCGCTCGAAGAAGGCGCAGATCCCGTTAAGGATGCCAAAGCCATCATTACTGAATTGCGCAAGTACGACGAAGCGCTCTACAAAAAACCGCGCTGGCTGGTGCTCAATAAATCTGATCTGCTGGATGAAGCCGAGCGCGAAAAACTCACCAAAAGCATCGTGAGACGCCTGCGCTGGAAAGGCCCGGTGTTTGTGATTTCGGCAATTTCCGGCGTCGGCTGCAATGAATTGGTTCAGGCCACAATGTCGTATCTGGACAGTCTGCCCAGCGTGGCGACCGCAAACACCGTAGAAGAGCGTGCGCCTGCGCCTGTTTGATCCATCATGACCTCGCCGCTAAAAACCGCCAAACGGTTTGTAATCAAAGTGGGCTCCAGCCTGGTGACCAACCAGGGCCAGGGCCTGGATCACGCCGCGCTCGCGCGCTGGGCCGCGCAAATCGCCCAACTGCGCAAACTCAATCGCGAAGTGGTGCTGGTTTCCAGCGGCGCCATTGCCGAAGGCATGCTGCGCCTGGGCTGGCGCAAGCGCCCGCACGCGGTCAACCAACTGCAGGCCGCCGCCGCGGTCGGACAAATGGGTCTTGCGCAGGCTTATGAGTCGTGTTTCCGCGAACACGGCCTGCTCACCTCGCAGATTTTGCTCACACATGATGATCTTTCCGACCGCAAGCGATACCTGAACGCACGCTCGGCGTTACGCACCCTGCTCGCGCTGGGTGTGATTCCCGTCATCAATGAAAACGACACCGTAGCCACCGATGAAATTCGCGTCGGCGATAACGACACGCTGGGTTCACTGGTCACCAACCTGGTCGAAGCGGATGTGCTGGTCATCCTTACGGATCAAACCGGGTTGTTCAGCGCCGATCCACGCCGCAATGCGGATGCCACACTCATCACCGAAGCCGACGCCGGCGATCCGGCGCTCGAAAAAATGGCGAGCGGCGCGGGTAGCGCTATCGGCGTGGGCGGCATGCTGACCAAAATCACTGCGGCCCGGCGTGCCGCCCGCGGCGGCGCACATACCTTGATCGCATCGGGGCACGAACCCGATGTGCTGGTGCGTCTGGCGCATGGCGAGCGCATCGGTACTTTGTTACTGGCGAAATCGGCCACGCTCGCCGCACGCAAGCAGTGGCTGGCCGATCATCTGCAACTGCGCGGCCGCTTGATGCTTGATGCCGGTGCGGTGAAGGCGCTGCAGGCTGACGGCAAAAGTCTGCTGCCGATTGGCGTGTATGACGTTTCAGGAGAATTCGAACGCGGCGAAGTGGTGAGCTGCCACGACGCATCAAACCGCGAAATCGCGCGTGGCCTCGTTAACTACAGCGCTCAGGAAACGCGGCGCATTCTGCGCACGCCCTCCAGCGAAATCGAGGCAAAGCTGGGTTACGTCGGCGAAGCCGAACTCATACACCGCGACGATCTGGTGCTGCTGTAGCGCGTTGACGCCGGACGTCAATCCGCGGGATAGCGCGGGCCGCTTTTCAGGTTGGTAATGATCTGCTTGAAGGACGCTGTTTCCGTGCGGCTTGACGTCCAGCAGTAATAATCGCGATGCAACGCGTAGTGATAACCATTAATTTCGCGCGGCTCAATATGGCGCCAACCCGGATTGCGCGCCCGTGACCACTGGCTGTTGGGATGGCCGAACGCGTAGACGCGTACCTCGCGCGAGTTGCACCGTATGCCTTCGAACGACACATTGGTGGCGCCGCCGCCGGTCTTGATCACCAGCGTGTAGCGCACCACGCCGTCCTCGCCCACCGAAACAGAGGCGGCGTCTACGAAGTAGCTGTTGGCAGTGTTCGAACCGATATCGAACTTGAGCAGATTTTCAGGTTTGGGATAGGACGGCAGCTTGGCTTGCAGTTCTTCCCAAGGTTTTTTTTCCTGATCGAGTTCGTAGTCCCAATCTTTCCACTGTGCCATAGCGGGTAGCGTCAGCAGCAGCATACCCGCGACCGCAATGGTCACCACAGACTTGCGCCAGCATGGGTTACAAAGTGAACACATGGTCTTTTATAAAAATAATGTTTAAAAACAAATACTTACGATAAGTCCTGCAGCAACGCCGACCGCGTGGCCGGCAACAGCGGATCGACCGACACGCGATAGTTGGGATGATCCACACCCGCCGCCAACGTCGCGCCGGATTTCAACGCCTGCTTCATATTGCTGTCCAGTTCGAAGCGCAGAAAGTGAACCGATGACGTTTTCTCGTCGGTCGAGCGATCGAGGTCTTCGTCCGCGATGCCATACACCGAAGCGAAGCCGGTAACGCGCACCCACACGCGGTCTTCAACGCCGATCAACCTGGCCAGCATGCGCTGACGCTCTTCAACTTCCGCATACTCGATCATCATCGTCGCCTTCCAATTGTTGCCGTCGGGGATCAGCGGATTGTAGGCTTCGAGCTCGTTTTGTATACCGGCTTCTTCAAAGATTTTCTCCACGCGCAGCATTTCCTGCACCTGATAACGCATGGTGAGCTCATCCTCGAAAATCAGATTGACATTGCCGCCCAAAGGTACGGTACGCGCCTGCTTGTGCGCGATCACGCGTGCACGAAAATCATTGCGCGTCTTGGCGTAGGCTTCGAGCGTCATCAGGCTGACGCGGGTAATTTTGGGCATGTCGTTACAGTCCGTACGCAAAGCGCAACAAGGTGAGCGGGTGCTGCTTTTCGGCATTGCCGGCAGGGTTGTTTTCGTTGATACCCTGTTGAATATGGCGACCGGCGATCGCACAGTCCGAACTGATGTAATCCGGTTGCACGTCGGCCATCAGTTTAAACACCGGCCGGCCGATTTTCATGGAGTTGTCGTAATACTCGCTTTTCACGCCCCAGGTACCGTCGTGGCCCGCACAGCGCTCGACCGTGGTCACCTTGGTGTCGGGTATTTTTTCCAGCATCTCACGCGTTTTCTGGCCCATGTTCTGCACCCGCAGGTGACACGGTATGTGATACGACACGCGGCCCAAGGCTTTCTTGAAATCGCTTTTCAGCAGCCCGTCTTTCTGGCGCAACACAAAATATTCGACC
>Ga0193752_1003424_pt1 | contig 10941 bp, 8 predicted proteins | sample H1c1metaG_FD_144924 | JGI IMG/M metagenome (GOLD analysis project Ga0193752, IMG submission 144924) | Soil microbial communities from a riparian zone of the East river system, Colorado, United States - H1c1 | ecosystem: Environmental > Terrestrial > Soil > Riparian zone | place: USA: East River...
GCGGCGGAACAAGGCCGTGACGCCCGCGTGCCCCTGCATGCCGCGGTCGGGGAAATGCTCCTCGATGGGCAACACCAGCGTCGTCTCGATGAACTTCGCGAAGCCGCCGCTGCTGCGCAGCAGCCAGGCGAATGCCTCGAACTGCCAGTCGCGCCGCGACGCATCGAGAAAAGGTTTTGGTTTGTTGAGAATGGGCAAGCGCGCGGATCATGACACGCGTGCGGTTCGCGGCCGCATGCCAAATATTTGACGCTACATAATCATCGCGATTCGGCGACGCACAGCTGCGCGCGCCGCTGATCGCGTGGCAGCTTCGCGAGCGCGCGCGCCGCCGCATAAAAACGCGGCAGGTCGTGTCCGTTCTGCGCGAGCAGCCGCTCGAAGCCCGGCACGCAGTCGTAGTACGTGGCGAGCGACGCCAGGCGCGCGTTGTTAGGCTTGCCCTCGAGCTCTGCGGCCAGCCCCGATTGCGTGCCGTACCGCGCATCGAGCGCCTGCAGCTCGCGCACCAGCGCGGCGAACACCTCCGCCTTGTGCGCGCGCATCGCGACCGCGTCGAGCTGCGTGTGATACAGCGCGTCGAGTTGCGTGCGATAACGCGCCACGATGTGCATGCCTTCCGCCTGCCGTACCCGCCGCTTCAGGTACTTGTCGAGATCCGCCGCGCGGCCGCGGAATTTCAGCCAGCGCGCGAGCCCCTCGTGTTCGACCGCGACCGCGAACGCCTCGTTGAAGGAGCTGTCGTCCGGGAGGTAGACCAGCTGGTGCGACAACTCGTGGAACATGATCGAGGCGAGCTCATCGTCGCCGTAAGTCATCATGGTGCTGAGGATCGGATCGTTGAACTTGCCGAGCGTCGAATACGCGGGCACGCCGCCGATCATCGTGTCGAAGCCTGCCGCGCGCAGACGGGCGGCGAATTTGCCGGCGCTGGCCTCGTGGAAATAGCCGCGATAGGCGACGCAGCCGACGATCGGAAAACACCACTCCTGCGGTTGCACCGAGAATTCCGGCGTCGCGACCACGCTCCAGACCACGTACTCGCGCTTGAGGTCGGCGTAGGAGGTATAGCTCTTGTTGTTAGGCAGGCCGAGCTCGCGCGCGGCGAACTCGCGGGCCGCGCGCACCGATTCCAGCCGCGCCTTGAGTTCGGCCGGCGCGTGCCGGTCGGCGATCACGCGCTCGATCGGCTTGCGGGCGGTGAGCAACTGCAGCTGGCCCTTGGCCGCCTGGGCCACGTACACGGTGCCGCAGCCCGGAAGGACGAGGCACGCGGCGAGCAGAAGCCCTGGGCTGACTTTGGTTAACATGCGCGGCATGCAAGTGTACTTGGTGGGCGGCGCGGTTCGGGACCGGTTGCTCGGGCGCGCAGTGTCCGAACGCGACTGGGTCGTCGTGGGCGCGACTCCCGCCGAGCTCGAGCGCGCCGGGTACCTGCCGGTCGGGCGCGACTTCCCCGTGTTCCTGCATCCGAAAACCAAGGAAGAACACGCGCTGGCGCGCCTCGAACGCAAGGTGGCCCCGGGTTACCGCGGATTCACCACCGAGTTCTCGCCAGCCGTTACGCTCGAGGACGATCTGCGCCGGCGCGACCTGACCATCAACGCCATGGCCGAGGATGACGCCGGCAACATCGTCGATCCGTATGGCGGCCGGAAGGATCTCGAGGCGCGGCTGCTGCGGCACGTGTCCGAGGCGTTCGTGGAAGATCCCGTGCGCATCCTGCGCGTCGCGCGGTTCGCCGCGCGGTATGCGCCGCTGGGTTTTCGCGTAGCCGATGAAACGCTGGCGCTGATGCGTCAGATGGTCAAGGATGGCGAAGCCAACGCGTTGGTGGCCGAGCGTGTGTGGACGGAGACGGAAAAGGCCCTGGGCGAGCCGAGTCCCGATGTTTTCATCAGCGTGCTGCGCCAATGCGGCGCGTTGAAAGTGGTGTACCCGGAGATAGACGCGTTGTTCGGCGTCCCCCAGCCGGAAAAATGGCATCCCGAGATCGACACCGGCGTTCACCAGCTGCTGGCGCTGCGCGAAGCCGTGAAGCTCGGCGGCGGTGTGGCCGCGCGGTTCGCGGTGCTGATGCACGATCTCGGCAAGGGCGCGACGCCCGCCGACATGTTGCCGTCGCATCACGGCCACGAAGAATCCGGCGTGGCCCTGGTCGAGCAGCTGTGCGCGCGGCTGCGGGTACCTAACCAACTGCGCGAGCTCGCGGTGATGACGGCGCGATTCCACACCCACGTGCATCGCGCGTTCGAGCTGCGCGCCATCACGCTGCTGAATACGCTGGAAAGCTGCGATGCGTTGCGCCGGCCGGAGCGGTTCGCGGATTTTCTGCTGGCGTGCGAGGCGGATAAACACGGACGCACCGGCTTCGAGGATCAGCCTTACCCGCAGCGCGACTATTTCGAGAAGGCGCGGGCGGCCGCCGCCGCGGTTGCGATGACGGCGGACGATCGCCGTGGGTTGACGGGCGAGCAGATCGGCCAGCAACTTCGCAAACTGCGGATTGCGGCGATCGAGGAATTGAAGGCGGCCCTGCCCAGGAATTGAGCCCGGCCGCCGGAGGGGGTTTCGATGATGAGGATTTCAGCCTTGGCGGTACTGCTCGGCATGGCGCTGTGCGCGGGCGCGCAGCAGCCGGCGCCCGCTTCCAACACGGCCGCGGCGGCTTCACGCGACTTGTGGCTCGGCGACGAAGGTCGCTACCTGCGGCAATGGTTGTTGTTAGGTCCGCTGCCGGCTTCGCTGGCGGATGAAATCGCGAAGCCGGGCGCGGCCACGCAGTTGGGGTCGCCGGAGCGCGGCGGCGAACAGCGCTTTTCCGACCGCAGCGTCGCCAGCTGGCGCCCGCAGGGTTCGTACGGCGACATTCTCGATGGCTTCGGCGCCGCCGGCATGAAAAACGGCGAGGTCGGCTTCGCGCTGGCCAGCGTCGAGCGCGCGAACGCCGGCAACGCCCGGCTCCTGGTCGGTGGAAACGTACTCGGCGTGTGGGTCAACGGGCGCTGGACAGGCGGCGCGCGGGACTCGCCCGCGTTCATCGTCGACGGTGCGAGTTACGAGGCGCCGTTCGAACGGGGCGTCAACCGCGTCCTGCTGCGCATCGCGCGGCTCGATCGGCCGGTGCTGCTGTCCTTGCGCGTGGTCGAGCCGGGCTTCGTGAACGAATCGGCCGTCGGCATGGCGCCTTTCCTCACGGAGGAACCCCGGGGCATGGTGCGCGTTTCGCCGGGCCCATCGCCAGCAACGACCTTACCGAAGGTCGAATACACGGCGCTCGCGGCCGGCGGCCGCGTCATGGGCGCGGCCACTCTCGCGCGCACCGATCCGGCCGGCTTCGACGCGTCCACCTGGCCCGACGGCCCGTACGAAGTGCGGGTGGCGAGTACGAACGCAACCGGCGCACCCGTCATCGTCCACCTGCCCTGGTTCAAGGGCGATGCGCGCGCCGCCGCGCAGCGCGTGCTGGATGCCGCCGCGGCGCCGGGCGCCGACGCCCAGGTGAAGATGCTGGCCGAGATGGTGCGCGACCGCATCGACGGGCCCGGCAAGGGCGACTGGCGCGACCTGCATTCGCCGCTCATGGAGTACGCGGAGCTGCAGCTGGCGCGCGCCGGACAAGCGGGCGGCGCGCGCAGCAGCGGCTTCGTCCGGCTCGCGTGGGAAGACGACACCGACGGCTCGACGCAGTTCTGCCGCGCCTATCTACCCGACGGGTACGACGCACACGCGCCGCTGCCGGCGTTGCTGTTCCTGCACGGATACAACCCGCCGAACCCGCCCTACGTGCGCTGGTGGTCGATCGCCGACCGTCACAATGGCGTGGCCGAGCGGCACAACCTCATCGTTCTCGAACCCATGGGCCGCGGCAACGTCGACTATCGCTGGATGGGCGAGCGCGACGTGTTGCGTTGCCTGAGCGAAGCGCAGCGGCGCTTCACGATCGACGCGGATCGCGTCTATCTGAGCGGCGAATCCATGGGCGGCAACGGCACCTGGCTCATTGCCTCGCGCAATCCGCAGGTGTTCGCGGCGGCCGCGCCCGTATACGGCGGCTGGGACTACCGCATCAACGTGAACGGCTACAACTACACGAACCCCGACGGCACGCGGCCGATGGAGCGGTTCCTGCACGAAGCCCATGCATCGTTCGCCGGTGCCGAAGGCCTGCTGAACGTGCCTCTCTACGTGCTCCACGGCGACAACGATCAGGCCGTGCCGGTCGAGCAATCGCGTCACGGGGTGAAGCTGCTGCAGCGCTGGGGTTACGACGTTCGATATCGCGAAATTCCGGGACGCGGTCACGAGGACTTGAAAGCGCGCGATGAGATCGCCGACTGGCTGCTCGCGCACAAGCGCGAGAACGCGCCGCGCGAGGTCCGCTTGCGCTCGTACGACCTGGCGGGCGCACACGCTCACTGGCTGGTCGTGCGGTCCTGGGAAACCCCGCTCGAACTGATCGAGGCGCGCGCCCGCGTCGTGGACGACCACACGGTACGGATCGACACGAAGAACGTGGCGCAGCTGATGCTGGATCCGCCCGCGGCGCTGCTCGCCGGCGACCGCTCGAAACTCGACGTCATCTGGAACGGCCGCAACTACTCGCCGCAGCGACGGGCGGCTGGCTTCTGGCTCGGTGCTCCCGGTTTCGCGCCGGGCGAACACGACAAGACCCGCTCGCTCGAAGGCCGGCTCAGCTACTTCTTCGACACACCGTTCGCGATCGTGATCGGCACCCATTCGAAGGACGCCGGGTTGAACGCGGCGCTCGCGGCCAAGGCCGAGGCGCTCTCGGACCTGTGGGACCGCTGGCAATACGTGAAGCCGCGCGTGTTCCGCGATACCGAGGTGACGCGCGACATCCAGCGGCGGTATTCGCTGTTGTTGTTAGGCGGGGCTGCGGCCAACCGGGTGACGGCCCATTTCGCCCCGGCCTTGCCCATCAAGGTGACCGCGAACTCGGTCACCATCGACGGCCGCAGGTTCGCCGCGACCGATGCCGTGGCCCAACTCCTGTACCCGAACCCTGAAGCCCCGGCCAGTGACCCTCGCTATCTCTTGCTGGTCGAGCCGACCTCGCCCGCCGGCCTGCGTTACTGGAACCCGCAGCAGTACTGGCACGCACTCAATGGCTTCCCGATGAACTTCTGGGACTGGACGATCGTCGATGGGCGGCACGCGACGCAGTCCGCGGGCCTGCTGCCCGATCGCGGCTGGGTCGCCGCGGGTATCTTCGACAATCACTGGCGCCGCAACGACGCCTTCACCGTGCTCGGCGATTCCGCGTTACGCGCGCGCGGCGAACTGCGCCACGCACCCGCGGCCGGCTTCAAACTACCCGGCGAAATACTGGATGCGCTCGCCGGGGGTTACCAGGTCAACCCGGGGCAGATTGGCGGCGGCGGCCTCATCACCGTGGCGCGCGCTGGCGACACGATTACCGCCACGGCGCCCGAGGGTGGCCGCGCATTCACGCTCGAAGCGGAATCCGCCGACGATTTCGCCATCGTCGGACTGGGCACTCCGGTGAGTTTCCTGCGCGATGGCGCAGGTTACGTCACCGGGCTGCGATACCACTACAACGGGCAGGAGATCGTGGCCACGCGGATGAACGGATCTTAAGACGGGTACCGCGCCCTTCCCGTAAACTGCGCCTCCCGAATTCATCGAGACACGCATGTCCTGGCTGGAAGCGATAATCCTCGGCCTCGTCGAAGGCATCACCGAGTTCCTGCCGGTCTCGAGCACCGGCCACCTGATCCTGACCGGGTCTTTGTTAGGCATGCACGGCGACGAAGTCGACCGCCAGATCATCATCATCCAGGGCGCGGCGATCCTGGCGGTGTGCTGGGAATTCCGGAAGAAGCTGCTGCATACCGCGTTCAGCCTGCACAGCGACGCCGTGTCGCGCAAATTCGTGCTGAACCTGTTCATCGCCTCGGTGCCGCTCGCCGTACTTGGGCTCATCTTCAAGGACCAGATCAAGGCCGTGTTGTTCAAGCCCGTGCCGGTGGCCATCGCGCTGGTAGTCGGCGGGCTCATCATCTTGTGGGCCGAGAAGCGCAAACATTCCGAGCGCATTCAGAACGTCGACGACCTCACGCCGCTCGATGCGCTCAAACTGGGCTTGTTCCAGGCGCTGGCGTTGATCCCGGGAACGAGCCGCTCCGGCGCCACGATCATCGGCGGCCTGTTGTCGGGCTTCTCGCGTCGCACGGCGGCGGAGTTTTCCTTCTTCGTGGCCATCCCGCTGTTGCTGGCCGCGACCGCCTACGAGATCTACAAGGCGCGCGCCGAAATCGCCACCGCCGATCCGGCCCCGCTGATCCTGAGTTGCATCGTTTCGTTCATCAGCGCCCTGCTCGCGACCAAGCTGCTGCTGCGCTTCGTGAGCAAACATTCGTTCGCGGCGTTCGCGTGGTACCGGATCGTGTTCGGCGGAATCATCCTGATCACCGCGTATACCGGCCTCGTGCGCTGGTAGTTAGAACAAGAAGCCCGGTAAATTTTTCAATGAGCGGCGCCGGCGCGTGGCGGCAGCGGCTCGCTGATGCGCCGCTGCGGAGCTGCGGCGAACGCTGCCCGCGCTTTCCATTCATGCACTTGGGTGGCGCAGCGCCGGCGCGTGACGGTACCGTCGCGCGCGGCGACGTTTTATGGTCCGTTATTTGCTGTTCCTGCGGTAAACGCGCGTTCGCGCGATGCCCGAGGGAGCGAACCCATGTCTGTCACCCCTGCATTCACCCGCTGGCTCGGCAATGCCGCGCTGCTGGCCGGCATCTGCGTCTCCACCTGCGCCAATGCGGCACCGCCGGCGGCCCCCTCGGTTACGGTCGGCGCGCAGACTAAGCAGCTTCGGTTCGATTGGGAGATCGTGCCCCGCTCCAACTACTACGAGTTCTGGTTCAAGGCGAACAACGGCGCGCCCTACGTGAAGTTCAGCGAGTCAGTGCCGTGGCGGCCGCGCGCGGTCACCTCGATCTCCGCGCACCTGCTCGACTGGAAACAGGCGCGTTACCAGGTGACGGCCTGCAATTTTTCGGGATGCAGCGCCTCGGTGCCGATCCCGGTCGCGACCTACATGGCCGACACGATTGGTTACTTCAAGGCGGGACGGCTGCACAACAATGGCCGCTTCGGAATCGCCACCGCGATTTCGGAGGATGGCAATACACTCGCCGCCTTCACGGCAGGGGAAACGCTGCCCGAGTACCCGAAAGCGGCGGTGTACGTATTCGCGAAAGTCGCCGGGCGTTGGCGCCAACAGGCGCGCCTGATTCCCGAGAGCAGCGTGGCGCCGTTCCGGAACGAGGGCCTGCATCCGGGGTCAGAGGCCGCCTTGTCACTGAGCGCCGATGGCAATGTGCTGGTGGCGACGATGGCCTTCAGCGATCGCGACCTGGATTCGGGCGGCGTGACTATCTACCGGCGGTCGGGCGGGGCCTGGGCGCAGGAACACCAGATCATCCAGGTGCAGACTCGCCGCAACTACGTGGGCGGGCTTTTCGCCGAGGTCGACCATGCGGGCGAACACATCCTGTTCAGTCCCGGGTCATTCGCGGATCCAGTCGAAATGATCGTGCACGGCACGGGCGGCTGGACCCGGCAGGTGATTCAGCAACCGCTGAAATTGAGCGATGACCGCCGGAATGGTTATGGATGCATGGCGCCCAAACTGAGCGGCGATGGCAAAAGAATCGCGTGGGTCTGTGCCCGGCTGCTGGGCCCCGACAACAAACAACTGTTCATTTCGCGGCCGCCGGGCTGGCAGCTGTCGGAGTCCGTTCCGCTCGAAATCCCCGAAGGCCATGGGTTCAGCCGGCTTGCGATCTCTCGTGATGGAAGCACGATCGCCATCGGCAGCGTGGTCACCACGATTCCGAACGCCGATCCGCGCAACCAGGTGCGAGTGTTGCGCGAAGTTGAGGGGTCTGCCGGAACCTGGGAAAAATCCGCGCCAATCCGCGCCGGAGATTGGGCGGGAGATGCAGCCAACGCGTTCGGGACCGACATCGCGTTGAGCTACGACGGAAAGCTGCTTGCGATCCTGGATCCACGCGACCCAGGCGCTGGGATGGGTGTGCTCTCGCCGCCTCTTCAGGCCGGCACGGACCCCACGGGCGCGACGTACATATATGAACTGCGCGCGCAGGGCCCGTGGTTGCGCCGCGTCCTCAAGCCTAACAATCCGATTCCCGCCGGCGGCCTCATGGACGGCAACGTTCGCTTCGCGAACAACGGCAGGACGCTGGTCGTTTCGGAGCCCGACGAGCCCGGCAACTCCGCGGGCATCGACGGCGACCGCTCCCAGGGTGGACGGACACGCACCGGCGCCGTGTGGCTGTACTGAGAAAAAGGGACATTCCCTTTCGTCACCGGAAATCTCCACTTCGTCAAAATTTCCTTCACCGCGCGCCGGCATGTCCCGAAGATCGGGCACATGAAATTCGACTTCCAGCGGTTCTATCAGGCGGTCAATGCCAAGCGCACACAGCGCGCCGCGTCCTGGCGCCAGGTCGCACGCGAAATCGGCATCGGCAAATCCACCCTCGCGCGCATGGCGCAGAACAAGCGCCCTGACGCCGACGGCCTCGCGGCGTTGTCGTTCTGGGCCGAAGTGAATCCGGCGGACTTCGTGTTCGTCGAGCAGCAGCCGGCCGCGGTAGCCGACAATTCGCAGCACGGCGCCAGCGCGATGAGTGCGTGAAGTTCGACGTCCCGGCTAGAAAGGGTTCGCCGCCCACGTCTTGATCTTGTCGTGGTAGCTGCGGCTCGACTGCAGGCGCGCGCCACCCTGCAGCAACACGATGTATTCGCCATGCGGCCCGGTCTCCAGCTCCTGGATGTGGCGCAGGTTCACGATCAACGAGCGGTGGATGCGCAGGAACATCGACGGATCGAGCGATGACTCGAGCGTGGCGATCGGCACGTGCAGCAGGTGCCGCGAGCCCTTGAGGTGCAGCTGGACGTAGTTTTCCGCGGCCTGCACGTACAGGATGTCCTCCACGCCCACGAAGGAAATCCTGCCACCGGCGCGCAATGCGATGCGGGACAGATACTTCGGCTGCGTCGACAGCTGCTGCAGCAGCGAGGCGACATGGCGATTGTCGGTCCCCTGGGCGCTCAAGCGCTCGCGCACCCGGCAAAGCGCCTGCGAGAACCGCTCGCGCGTCACGGGCTTCAGCAGATAGTCGATGGCGTTCACTTCGAACGCCTGGATCGCGTACTTGTCGTGCGCGGTGATGAAGATGACCGGCGGGATCGCGTCGGCGCCGAGTTCCTTGAGCACGCCGAACCCGTCGAGCTCCGGCATCTGCACGTCGAGCAGCAGCAGGTCCGGACGTTCGGTACGGATCATGGCAACCGCTTCCGCGCCATTTCGCGCCTGTGCCATGCCGGTGACGGTCGCCTCGTCGCGCAAAAGCAGCGCGATGCCTTCGCGGGCCAGCGGTTCGTCGTCGACGATCAGGACGTTCATTTCGATTCCGCGAGGTGGAACGGCAGCGTCATCGTCACCAGCGCGCCACCGCGCGCATCGTTCGTGGTGACCAGCGAGGATGCGTCGCCATAGAGTTGTTTGAGACGCGCGCGGGTGTTGGCCAGGCCCAGCTTCGATCCGCCGGCGCCCGGCGCGCTGAACCCGGGACCGTCGTCGCGCACGGTCAGGTGCAGCGCAGCGCCACTGCGCGCCGCGCGGATCTCGATGATACCGGCCGTGGCGCGCTGGCCGACGCGGTGCCGGATCGCATTCTCGACCAGGGGCTGCAATCCCATGTGGGGCACGGCCGCGTCGAGCAGCTCGGGATCGACGTCGATGTCCACGCGCAGGCGATCCGAAAAGCGCACCTGCTCGATGGATAGATAGAGCTTGAGGTACTCGAGCTCGCGCGCCAGCGTCACTTCCTGCGCATCCATGTCGGCGAGCACCGCGCGCAACAGGTCGCTGAAACGCGCCAGTGTTTCCTCGGCCTGCTGGCCTTTCTGCTGGCGCACCAGCACGACGATCGCGTTGAGCGTGTTGAACAGGAAGTGCGGCTGCAGCTGCGCCTTCAGCGCGCCCAGCCGCGCCTGCGCCACCTGCGTCTCGAGTTGCGAGGTGCGCAGATCCAGGCGCAGGGCCTCCTGCGCGCGTTCCTGGAACCGCGAGTAGTTTCGAATCGCCGACTGGATGCTCAAGACCACCCAGTACGCGAGGATGCCGGTGTGGAAACCGAAGATGAACAGCAGCGTGATTTCGCTCTGGAACGTGAGGTCTGGCAGGATGGGCCAGAACTCGTTCCAGGTGAGATGGAATGCCGCCTCGAGACCGAGCCGCGAGACCGTCCAGGCGATGCTGAGCAGCAGATGCAGCGCGAGGATGCGCGCGAGGTTCTGCCGCTCGAGCGGCCAGCGGCGCCCGGCGAGGATGATCAAGGGCGTCAGCAGCGCCGAAATGTAGATGTTGGCGAACCAGTAACGCAGGTCCGCCCAGGGGTTGGGGTCTTCCCAATAGAATCGGCGCGTGACGTTCTGGCCGAGATAGATGGCGCCGACCAGCGTCCAGCCGAGAAAGTAGAAAGCCCAGGGCCTGATCTTGCGCAGGTTCATGACAGGCCCGGGAGCTTAACCCTCAGGACCGCGGATCGCTGAAAACGAAGTCGCGCGCTTCCTGCGCCTTGTGACACGCGTCGAAACAGGCGGCCTTCGCCTGGGCCGGTGTGAGTCCGATCGCGGTGTCGTTCGCGCTGAAGAGGTTGAAGTACCAGCCACCGGTCGTGGCGAAGCGCTTGCTGTCCTTGCGCATCACGGCGACGTGCCCGAGCGAACGTGGCTGCCAGACACCGTGTTCGTCGGGTGCCGCGAGCACCCGTTCGTCGACGATCACCGAGCCGTCGCGAAACTTTCCCCAGCTGCCGAGCGCCTTGGTATTTGCGAAATGATGGCGGCAACCGCACTGCTTCA
>Ga0193752_1003425_pt1 | contig 10939 bp, 7 predicted proteins | sample H1c1metaG_FD_144924 | JGI IMG/M metagenome (GOLD analysis project Ga0193752, IMG submission 144924) | Soil microbial communities from a riparian zone of the East river system, Colorado, United States - H1c1 | ecosystem: Environmental > Terrestrial > Soil > Riparian zone | place: USA: East River...
CACGCTGCTGGAAGGCTTGCAGCAAAAACTCGGCAGTCGCGTAAAGATCCGTCAGGTAGCTGGCTGCGATACGAAATGCGAGACAGATGCCGGATTCAAACAGGCGGTCGATGCCGCCAAAGATTCCGATTTTACGATAGTCGCGGTCGGCGAAGATTCCGATTGGAGCGGCGAGGCATCGTCGCGCAGCAACATAGATCTGCCCGGCAAACAGCTTGATCTGATAAAGGCGATACACGCGACCGGCAAACCGTACGCGGTCGTATTGATGAACGGCCGTCCGCTGACGATAGGTTGGGTCGCGGAAAATTCGCCCGCTATTTTGGAGACTTGGTATGGCGGAACGATGGCCGGCCCGGCGATCGCGGACACGCTGTTTGGCGACCTGAATCCCGGCGGCAAATTGCCGATCACATTTCCACGCACCACCGGACAGATACCGATCTATTACAACCAGAAACGCACCGGCCGCCCGTTCGACGCAAGCCAGAAATACACATCGAAATATCTCGACCTGCCGAACACGCCGCAGTTTCCGTTCGGCTTTGGTTTGAGCTATACGCAGTTTCGCCTGAGCGACCTCAAGGTTGATAAGAGCCAGATATTGCCGACCGGTTCGGTCAAGGTCAGCGTCGAGCTTGAGAACACGGGCAAGCGTGACGGCGATGAGGTCGTGCAGCTTTACATCAGCGACGTAGCGGCCAGCGTGACGCGTCCGATCAAAGAATTGAAGGGTTTTAAACGTGTCACACTGAAAGCCGGACAGAAACAACGCGTCGAATTTACACTGACGCCGAAAGAGCTGCAGTTCCTCGACCGCACGTTCAAGCCGGTCGTCGAACCGGGCGAATTTATCGTCTATGTCGGCACAAGCAGCGACAACGGATTGCAGACGACGTTTGAGGTGGTCGATCGTATTTCGGCACGGCCGGTCGGCACGGTTGAGAACGTAACGCCAGAACCGGCTCCGCAAGCGGCGGTTCCAACGGCCCCGGTGAATGCCGAGGACGACATTTTTCTCGAAGATCTTCAAAAGAAAACATTTCAATATTTTTGGGACCACTCGGACCCGAATACGGGGCTGACGCTCGACCGGACGCGGACGGACGGAACGCCGCCGCAACCCGGCGAATCGCATTACAATGTCGCAACCATCGCGGCGACCGGGTTTGCCCTTAGCGGCTATTGTATTGCCGCAGACCGTGGATGGGTCACAAGAGAGCAGGCAAAAACCCGAGCGAGAAACACGCTCGATTTTTTTGCCAACCGGCAGGTGCACAAGAACGGCTGGTTCTATCATTTTGTCGATAAGACAACGGGCGAACGCCGCTGGAACAGCGAAATATCGTCCATCGATACGGCTCTGCTTTTAGGCGGCGTGCTTACCGCTCAAAGCTGCTTTTCAGACGACGCACAGATCGTGTCGCTCGCCGACAAGATCTATGATCGCGTAGATTTTCAATGGATGCTGAACGGCGACCCTTATCTGTTGTCGCATGGCTGGCGGCCCGAAAGCGGCTGGATATCAAACCGCTGGCATGATTACAGCGAGCAGATGATCTTGTACTTGCTCGCGATCGGTTCGCGCACTCATCCGATCCCGGGCCGCTCGTGGTATGCGTGGGAGCGGACTTGGTATGAGTACGGCGGTTACCGATATCTTGCGGCCGTTTCACCGCTTTTCATTCATCAGTTTTCGCACGCGTGGATCGACTTTCGCGGGCGTCGCGAACGCCATCCACCTTACACCGATTATTTCGACAATTCGGTCAAGGCGACGCGGGCACAGCGTGATTTTTTCATTAACGTCTTGAGCAAAGAGTTCCCGAAATACGGCCCGAACATCTGGGGTTTGTCAGCGTCCGATTATCAGGGCGGCTATACAGCCTGGGGCGCTCCGCCGCGGCATCCTGACACGGACGGCAGCGTCGTTCCGTATGCACCGGCCGGTTCGTTAATGTTCACGCCGGACATTGCGCTGCCAGCGTTGCGTGCGATGAAGGACCAATACGGCAAGCAGATCTACGGGCGATATGGTTTTGCCGATGCGTTCAATCCGCACAATGGCTGGGTAAACCGCGACGTGCTCGGTATCGATCTCGGCATCACATTATTGAGCGCGGAAAACCTGCGAAGCGGAAAAGTTTGGTACTGGTTCATGCAAAATTACCCGCTGCGGCTTGCTCTTAAACGTGCGTATCTTTATTAGCCGAAGTCGTTGTGTTAGATTGTGTTAGCTCAACACTTTAATGTCGGCACCGGCCGGCCCAAACGAAAATAAATGCCGCTGCTTGAGATGAAAAACATCGTCAAGGAATTTCCTGGCGTAAAGGCGCTTGACGGCGTGAGCTTTACGCTGGAAGCGGGCGAGTTTCATTCGCTGGTCGGCGAGAACGGTGCGGGCAAATCGACGCTGATGAAGGTGCTGTCCGGCGTTTATCCGAACGGCACTTACGAAGGCGACATTCTGATCGACGATCAGGTAAGGCATTTCCGTGGCATTCGCGATTCGGAAAACGCCGGCGTTGCGATCATTTTTCAGGAACTTTCGCTCGTTAAAGAACTGACCGTCGGCGAGAATATTTTTCTTGGGAAAGAGCCGTCGCGATTCGGCGTTATCAATTGGTCAGAGCTTTATCACCGCACCTCGAAACTTCTACAAGATCTAAATCTCGACATCGATCCGCGCATAGCGGTCGGCAATCTCGGCATCGGCCAGCAGCAATTGGTCGAGATCGCCAAGGCTCTTTCCAAAGAGGCAAAGATACTTGTGCTTGACGAGCCGACGGCCGCTCTTACTGAGTCCGAGGTCGAAACACTGTTTCATATCTTGCGAAAACTAAAGGCCCGCAGCGTCGGGATGGTTTATATCTCGCACAAGCTGAACGAAGTTTTTGAGATGAGCGACCGCATCACCGTTTTGCGTGACGGTAAGACGATCGGGACGCATAACGCCGCCGACCTGACGAAGGAAAAAGTGATCGAGCTGATGGTCGGGCGCGAAGTCGGCGATATTTTTCCGGAACCGGATCATGAATTTGGCGAAACAGTTCTGGAAATAAAAAACCTTACGGCTTACTCGGTCGATGTCGCAGATAAACGCCTTGTTGATGACGTTTCGTTTTACGTCCGCAAGGGCGAAGTGCTTGGCATCGCAGGGCTTATGGGTGCGGGCCGGACCGAATTGTTGATGTCGGTATTCGGTGCGTGGTCGGGAAAATATTCAAGAGAAATTTTGGTCGAGGGCAAAAAAGTCACTCTCGATTCGCCTGCATCGGCGATCAAAGCGGGAATCGGTTTTGTAACAGAAGACCGCAAGCGATTCGGACTGATCCTGAACCAAACTATCCTCGACAACATGACGCTTGCCGGATTGAAACGCATCTCCGGTGCCTTTTTGACGAACCGGACGCGAGAGAATATCGCCGCCAGCGGGCCGATGAAATCGCTGCGTGTAAAGGCAAATTCACCGCTTACCATTGCGGGCACACTTTCTGGCGGCAATCAGCAAAAGGTCGTGCTCGGCAAATGGCTGCTGACCAATCCAAAGGTTTTATTTCTGGACGAACCGACGCGAGGCATTGATGTCGGCGCCAAACAAGAGATCTACGCCGTGATAAATAAGCTAGCGAAACAAGGGTTGGCGATCGTGCTGGTTTCGTCGGAGTTGCCGGAAGTGCTCGGTTTGTCGGATCGTGTAATGGTCCTGCATGAAGGCCGCGTAACCGGCGAATTCGTCCGTGCCGACGCGACACCCGAAAAAGTGATGGCGGCCGCGACCGGTAATAGCTGATTTCTATTTTGGATTATTAAACGCAGAGTACGCAGAGAAAGACGCGGAGATCGCAGAGAAATGCTCATGGACGGGCGAGAATATAATCGGATCAGTGAGGCGGTTATCGGTGCGGCGATAGAGGTACATAAACAACTTGGCCCCGGACTTCTTGAAAGTGCCTATCAAGAATGTTTGGCACGAGAACTGACCATACGCAATATTCCATTTGAACGTGAAAAGCCTCTTCCGCTCGAATATAAAGGCGTAAAACTAGAATGCGGCTATCGACTGGATTTTCTTGTTGCCGGATCAGTGGTTGTTGAGATCAAGGCAATTGAAGCAATCGCACCGATTCATGAAGCTCAGCTGGTCACTTATCTAAAGCTGGGAGACTGGAGAATCGGATTGTTAATCAACTTTAATGTGCTTCAGTTAACAAAAGGAATTTGTCGGCGAGTGAACGGTTTCATTGATTAATATTCTGCGATCTCAGCGTCTATCTCCGCGTTCTCTGCGTTGAAATGAACAGTTATATTTTTGCTAGGTAGTATATGAGCGAAACGAAAGAAACAAAGATCGCGACAACGAGTTTGCGTGCATACGTAATGATCGGCGTACTTGCGCTTATCTGGGCGTATTTTCATTGGGCGACGGGATCGATATTTATGACGCCCGAGAATCTCGCCAACCTCTCGACGCAAATGTCGGTGACGGCGATCCTTGCGGTCGGAATGCTGATGGTCATCGTGTCCGGCAACATTGATCTGTCGGTCGGTTCGGTGCTGGGTTTCGCCGGCGGCATCGCGGCGCTCAGCATGACGACGTATGAATTTGGCCTGATACCTTCGATCATTTTTGCCATCGTCGTTGGTATTTTTATCGGCGTCTTTCAAGGTGCGCTTACCGCATATCTCAACATCCCTGCGTTTATCGTTACGCTCGGCGGCTTGCTAGCTTGGCGCGGTGCGGTGAAGTGGCTGCTTGGCGGCTATACCGTTCCCGTCGCTGACGACACCTTCAAAGCGATCGGCAACAGTTATATCGATCCGTGGATCGGATGGGTTGTCGCCGGTTTGGCTGTTTTGTTCGTCCTTTTCATGGCTTACCGGAATGCTCGTTCGGTAAAAGATTATGGCCTCGGCGAGGCAAATTACGGCGGGGAACTGCTAAAAGCGATCATTCCGGTTGTCGGCATTGTTGCGTTCATCTGGGTAATGAACGCGTATAAAGGCATTCCCATACCGGTCATTATTTTGCTGGCGGTCGCGCTGTTCGGAGCATTCCTGACGAATTCAACTACATTTGGACGCTATCTTTATGCGATCGGCGGAAATGCCGATGCGGCGCGGCTTTCCGGCATTGATAACAAACGAAATGTTCTAAAAGTTTACGCGCTGCTCGGAGCATTGACCGGCGTTGCCGCGTTGATCTTTACCGCACGAGTCGGCAGTGCCGCACCGGACGCGGGCGTTCTGAAAGAGCTCGATGCCATTGCGGCGTGCGTCATTGGCGGAGCATCGCTCGTCGGCGGACGCGGAACCGTGTTTGGCGCGTGTCTTGGTGCGTTGATAATGGCGAGCCTCGATAACGGAATGTCGCTGCTCAACGTTCGCGACTTTATGCAGGACATCATTAAAGGCTCGATCCTTGTCGCCGCCGTCGGCCTGGATATGGCCGGCCGACGCAGCAGTTAAAATGGATCGCGTTATTCCAGAGCGCATCGCCTGGGCCGTCGGCGTTCTCGACGTTCAGCCGAACGACAAGATATTAGAGATCGGCTGCGGACGCGGATTTGCGATCGGCCCGATCAGCGAAAAATTACGCACCGGACATCTCACCGCAATCGACCTATCCGAGGCGATGATCGATGCAGCCAGGCAAACAAATGCCGGACATATCGCCGCCGGAAAAGCGTCTATCATTCACGCAGACCTTCTCAATGCCGATTTGCCAGCCGCGCATTTCAACAAGATATTTCTCTTCAATCTAAACGTTTTTTGGATGGACCCGAAAGAGGAACTTCGCGTTATTCGCCGGTTGTTAAACGACCAAGGCAAATTCTTCATCTTCCATCAACCGCCACCCGGCCACGACCCAAAGGAATTTGCAGCGGAGTTTGAGAAGAATCTCACCGCGAATGAATTTGCGATAGAGAGGGTGTTGTTTAAGGAGTTAGACCCGGTCGGAGCAACAGTGATTATTTCGCGAAAATAGATATGTCGCGTTACAATATGGCTATTGATAAAAGCCTATTGGAAAGATCGAATGAGTACATTAAAAGAAGAAGTCAATTCAATTCTCGATCGATTGCCGAGCGATGCCTCGATCGAGGACGTTCAATATCACCTTTACGTGATCGATAAAGTTCGAAAGGGCCTAGAGTCGGTCGAGCGCGATGGCGGACTTACGCAGGAACAGGTAGAGGAGAGGCTCCTTTAGCCGCCGATAAAACTCATCGTTCTGCTGGCGTGGACAAATCCGGGGTCGTTGATGTAATGTCGCGGCTCTTTTTTTAATGTTACGGATTCGATGAAATCGACTATTTCTTCGCGGCTTGCCCCGCTGCGTGTGATGTCGCGCAGGTTGTGTTCGGTGGTGGAAAAAAGGCAGGTACGGATCTGGCCGTCGGCGGTCAGCCTGATACGCGAACAGGCGCCGCAGAACATCTCGGTTACGGGCGAAATAAGCCCGATCTCGCCAGGCGATCCGTCGGCAAATCTATATTTCCAAGACGTCTCGCTGCCGCGCGTTTGGTCGATCAATTCCAGCGGGTACACGGCGTTGATCGCTTCAAATACCTCTTTGCCGGAGACGACCATATTGCGGCTCCATTCGTGACCGGAATCGAGCGGCATAAATTCGATGAACCGAATTGAAAGATTATTTTCACGGGCAAATCGGGCAAAATCGACCATCTCGTGATCGTTTCGTCCGCGAACGATGACCGCGTTTATCTTCACCGGATCGAAGCCAAATTTTTGCGCCGTTTCGATCGCGTCCAGCACCGTTCCGAGAGCATCGACGCCGGTAATATCCTTAAAATTCGTTGCATCAAGGCTGTCGAGGCTGAGCGTGATGCGGTCCAATCCGGCGTCCTTCAGTGCGGCCGCATGCCTCGGCAGATCAAACCCGTTCGTTGTCAGGGCAATGTTCTGCAACGCCGGTTTCAGGCGGGCGAGTTTTTCAACGAGCTTTGGAACGTCTTTGCGGATCAGCGGTTCGCCGCCTGTAAGGCGCAGTTTTTCAATCCCAAGTGAAACAAATATCTCGGCGACATTGGCGATCTCTTCGAATGTAAGGATGGTCTCTTTGCGGGCAAGCGGCGGTTCGCCATTTGGCAGGCAATAAAAGCACCGGAAATTGCACCTGTCCGTCAGCGAAATTCGCAGGTCGCGTATCGTCCGGTTATGTGCATCACGCAAAGGCATAAATATAACTATAAACTAACAACTATTAGCTGTTGGAAGAAATCTCTGCTTTAACAGTTGATAGCTAAAAGTTTCAAGTTAATAGTTTCTGAGAGCCTTAGCGTTTCGTTTTAGCCCGCCAAGTTTTGTCCGTTTCATTGCGCTTTTTCTAAAGCGATCGGTGTATTCTTCGTGCGGTATTGTTTCGAGAGAGTCGAGAGACATCGAGGTTTCGTTATTTCGCGGCTCAAATCTCGCTTCTTCCGTCGGTTTCTCAAATCTATTCCACGGGCATACATCCTGACAAATGTCGCAGCCGTAGAGCCAGCCGTTGAGATCGGGAATGATCTGTTCAGGCAAAGTTTCAGTCCTCAGTTCGATGGTCGCGTATGAAATGCACTTGCGCGAATCGACGACGTAAGGTTCGACGATAGCACCGGTCGGGCACGCATCGAGACAGGCCGTGCAGGTTCCGCAATGATCCTCGACAACTTCAGCGTCGTAATCGAGTTCGAGATTTAAAATGATCTCGCCGAGAAATACCCACGAGCCGAGATCTTTTGTGATCAGGTTTGAATGCTTGCCGATCCACCCAAGCCCGGCGCGGACGGCCCATGCTTTGTCCATAACGGGCGCCGTATCCACGCAGATCTTGCCGTCGGCTTCCGGTGCCTCGGCCTTTATCCAGTCAAGCAGCAGCCGAAGTTTTTCTTTCAGTACGTCGTGATAATCGTCGCCCCACGCATATCGCGAAATTTTACCTTTTGAATCGTCGGCTTCGTGTTTGTGCGGCGTAAAATAGTTCATCGCGACCACGATCATCGATCTTGCCTCGGGAAAGATCAGGCGCGGATCGGCGCGTTTTTCCGGTTCGCGTTCCATCCAGGCCATTTCGCCGTGAAAGCCTCGCCCGAGCCATTCGCCAAGATTTCGCCCTTCGTCAACAAGCGGCCCAGCCCTGACGACGCCGACCTTTTGAAAGCCAAGCTCGATCGCCTTTAGCTTTAATTTTGTTGTCAGAGTCGCCACGATATTAATTATGCGTGAACAACGGCAAACAAAAAAGAGGCTGCCTTTTCAGACAGCCTCGCAATTTATTTTCCACAAGCGGAAATTAAAAATTCAGCTTCGCTCCGAATTGGAACTGTCGTGCGTCGGATGCAGCCGTTGGCCGACTAAAGAAACGGCCGTTTCCTGCTCTTTCGCCGAACGCATTCACGTTGTCCATGAACGGGTTTGCCGAGGCTTCATTAAACCGGTTGAAAAGGTTAAAGACCTCACCGATCACATCCAGACGGAAACGCTCGCCAAAGCGAAATGCACGCGTTAGTCGAAAATCGACACTGGCGTAGCCATGAGTCAGGCCCATATTACGTCCAAGATCTCCCGTAGCAAATTCGCCGTTAACGATCAGCGGTGTGCAAAGAGGCCTGCCAGTGACGGGCGGGCCGGGAACGCAGAGTGATCCATCGGCGGCAATACTCGGGCGGTCGGTTTGCGCGGTCTGATCGTTGTTCGCGTCAACATTCGTAATGATGTTGAACGGACGTCCTGACGAGATCTCGATGATCGGAGCTACGGTAAAGTTTGCAAATACCTTTTGCCACGTGCTGCCCGAACGCCATTTGTCCGGCGATGCGATCAATCCGCTGAACACGAAACGATGTCGCTGATCGAAGAGCGAATTCGCTTTCTCTGCCGCAAAATTATTTACATTCTGCGGAATAAGCAGCGTTTGCAGGTCGGACGAATCGTCGATCGAATGCGACCACGTATAACTAGCCAGGAAAGTAAAGTTATTGGCAAAGCGGCGCTTTAGCTCAACATTCATTGCATTATAACTTGAGTTTCCATCGGAGAGTTGGGCATTGACCGACCCGAACGGCGTGATCGCTCCAGGCGTTCTCAGGCTTCCTGCGATCTGCGAGTCCAAAAGGGCCTTAGAAACTAATCCTCCTGATAGCGCCGCTGCAAGGAAATAGTTCGGAGCATTCGGACGGAAGAAGTTGGCAATTGCAGGAGCAACCACACGTCCGCCCGGGCATTGCGCAACCATTCCGGGAATTACAACCGTACAACCTACGCCAGTTGAAGTGCCGGGTGCGGTCGCGGCGATCGAAAAGGCTACCGCCTGTTGAGTACTTGTCGGCAAGGCTCCACCGAAAAATCTTTGGAAATTCTGGATCTGTAGAGCAGTATTTGGAGCATTCAGATCTGTCGGACGCGGCAGGTGGTGCGCTCCGACATAGATATAAGAAACGCCGAGCGACATATCTTTTGTGAGCTGACGCTCAATACCAAGATTTGCCTGCGTTGCCGAGGCGTATTGAAAATCCTTCGCTATCGGAAGCACGAACGGCAACACTGCGCCGAAACCGGAATAGGTCTGGTCGTTGAACCGCTGCCTGCCAAACTGATATTGAGCACTCGACGCAACGCCTGGTGTGACCGGACTGCCAAACGCGGAGCATAACGCCGCATTCGAGCCCTGTGCCCCGCACACCGTTCCCTGAAATACGAGTGCCGCATTAAGTAACGTCGGTTGCCCAAATGTAGGCGAGGCCGGATTAATGTCACGCGGAAGCGGACTGCCTGCGGTTAGAACCGCCTGCTGCTGCTGCGAAGCATCGGCAATGTCGGAGTTGAACGCTATCGCAAGCAACGGATGATCGTAGTAAAGTCCGGCCGATCCTCTCAAAACGGTTTTCCCATTGCCGAACATATCGAAAGCAAAACCGAAGCGCGGGGCAAAGTTATTTGTATCGCGCGGTATTCCCTGTTGGACGCCGATGGCGTCCTGGGCCGCGAGAATATCCGCATCCGTTAAGGTGATGCCCGAAAGCGGATCACGGATTCCGACCGGTGCGATCGTTTCCGTAAACTCAACGTCATACCGGACGCCGTAATTGATCGTCAACCGACGTGTCGCCTTCCACGAATCCTGTCCGAAAAATGCGATCGGCTGATTCTTGATCTGGCTGACCGGATTGCCGAAGCCCTGTACATAGTTTGACGGAAGCCCGAGGCCGTAACTCTGTACAGGTGTAAAGGCAGGCAATCCAGCGGTGGCAAAAGCAGAATTCAGGTTACCCGAGGCAAATTCGCCGAAGTTAAAAAGTCCTGCAAAGTTCAATTCAAAAACTGCCGAGGGAATTCTGACCCAATTAAAATCGCCGCCGAACTTCAACGTATGGTCGCCGGTGACCCATGTGAAATTATCGGCTAACTGGTAGCGATTTTCCGTACGATCGACCGGTGAGAACAGCTCTCGACCGATGAACGCGGTTCCGGATATATTGAATGCTACGGCTTCACCATTCTGAGAGATAAAGCTCGTATTGCGGCGGCCGAAGCTAAAGCGAAACTCGTTTGCCATCGCGGTATTGATGGTCGTGCTCAGTCCGGCTCCGAACGAAGTGTCTTTAAGTTCGGTGATGCCGGTTCGCGAAAAATCGTTCTGGCCGAGCGATTGGTTCTGCGATTCGACCTGAATGCCGGTCAGATTGCCGGTGTTATAGCCGAACCTGAGCGACAATTGGTTACAGTCGTTAAAACTGTGGTCGCCGCGAAGCGAAAAGTAATTTGCTCTTTCCGTTACCGGAAATATTCGCTGTAGATCGTTAAGCGGCCGAAAGGCGATCGGAAGGCCGTTGTCGCCCAATGTTCCGGCGGGAACCGGTGCGCCGCTAATGATAAATCGCGGCCCGATGGTTCCCGGCGTTATTGGCGAAATTGCCGGACATACGCTTCCGTCATT
>Ga0193752_1003426_pt1 | contig 10939 bp, 11 predicted proteins | sample H1c1metaG_FD_144924 | JGI IMG/M metagenome (GOLD analysis project Ga0193752, IMG submission 144924) | Soil microbial communities from a riparian zone of the East river system, Colorado, United States - H1c1 | ecosystem: Environmental > Terrestrial > Soil > Riparian zone | place: USA: East River...
AGCTTGGTAGGCTACCCGTAGCCCTTGGGTTGGGTGATCCCACGTCGCAGGATGATTCTATCCTGACATCCACCGTGCGGGCTCACTTGGGACTACCAGAGGCCTAGGCCCCTAGTACCCCGCCACCCATACCTTGACGGGTCTGCTCTCCCGAGAAGACAGCACCATAGCAGCCCGGCTGCCCTGGAACGTAGCTATGAACCCATTTCAAATCTCCTCCCAGGTACGAAAAACCGTCAGAGTATGGGTGACGGGGTACTAGTCTATAACGATATAGTCAAATGCAAAGTTTGCACCGCCAGGCGCCGGATTGGTTGTGCAAACACTAAAACTGGAAGCACTGCGGTTGATGTACCAGTTGAGCCCGCCGGCCGCTGAACCTACGGGCGTGACGGTGACGTGCGGAGTGCCGTTAAATGCTGATCGAAAGGTAACCGACGCAAAGCAGCCGGCGCTTGGGCTGCTGCCGATATTGATATTGACAGTGCCTGCCGTATCGGTGCCGCTCACGGACGCTGTGCCGCCGCTGCCCAGAGCCGAACCGCGGGCAGCGCTGGGTGTTGGGCCGCCAGCATCAATGTGCTTGGTAAAGGTTAGGTCGTTGTTGATTTGCAGCGACTGTACGGTCAGCTGGGGCATAGAAACCGCACCGCCGAATGTTGCACCACCGGCAACGGTCAGGTTAGCCTGTACACTCAGGGTGCCTCGTATGCCAGCGTCGCCATCTACCGACAGCTTGTTGGCCTGGATCAGGTCAAAGTTGCTGGTGCCGGACACGGTAATGCCGGGCAGATTGACGGCCCCGCCGACCTTGATAGTACCGGCTACGTCTAGGCTATCGCGTATCAGGACTTTGCCGGAAAAAATGGCATTGGATTCGATGGCCAGAGTTTGTTTGGGGTCGCCAACTTTGACCTCACTTTCGTTGATTTGCTCTAGTGCTTCTTGGGTGAGATCCTGGGTGGTAAGGGTTGGCTCTACGGCTTCTTTTTTGGCGCGCTGCATGCTGACAAATACCCCAATGCCGGAAAGCACCAGGATCAGGATGAACAGCAGCAGGTAAATATTGATGTGCGTGACGAGGGCTTGGATGCGGCGGTGGGGCTTTTTCTTTTTGCCGCCGCTGCCAGCGGGCGGCGGTGTGGTGCTGGGGTCGGTACTGTCAGCAGAGGCTCCGGATTCCAGGGAGCTGCTGCCGCCACCGGCAACATCAGCTGCTGCCGGGGCTTCTAGGGAATTGATTTCTTCGGGGTCCTGCGCGGGTAAATCCATTTTCTCTTAGTATAGCTTATTATAGACATCACGTTCAGACTTGCCCACCCAACCCGCCACTCTGAAGCCTGATACGAAATATAACACCCTCAAAACAAAACCTGTCTTTTTCTGGTGATGGATCAGTGAGCCCAAAAGCTACCTTTTCCGAGTGAAGCATATCTGTATACGATGAGTGAGGAAAGGAGCTTTTTTGGCCGCTGAGGCACGGCAGAAATGGCGGGTTTTGTTTTGAGGGTGCTATACGTTATACGGTCCTAATGTATATCAGCCAGAGTCTGGCACTTGGCATGCTTATCTAAGGATTGTTGTGCGGATTGTTCCAGATTGTCGAGTAGTAGGTAGATGTCGTTTTGTTTCTGCAAGAGCCGGCTCTTGGCAAACTGCTGCCTGGACAAGGTAATGTGCCAGAGCAAGCGCTGACATACCTTTGGTAGGGTCGTACGTCGGAAACACTTCTGCATAGCTGGCAGCAGTACACCCAGATCATACACTTCGTTGTCTATACGCATGTCCCGCAAAATAGCGGTTACCACGTAACTGGCCTGCCCGACCTGCATGTCTTTGACCCAGTCGTGCAGGTCATCGTTCAGCTGCCGGGCTATGAGGTAGTGCTGGAAGGCGGTTTCTATGTGTCGCGACTGCTTGACGCTGCATGGTGTATGCTGGGCCAGAATTGCCATAGGGGTCAGGGCATGGGCGAATGCTCGCGTGGCAAGCACGGTGCATCTGCCGTATTTTGGGAGCTCTGTAATAGTTACGCTGCCGCCATGTACCGCAAAACGGCAGTTAGTTAATTCCCAGGCGTTGGCTTCATCCATACCAGCAAAGACCTGGGCTACATACCGCTGGAAGTGAACGTCTTCTGGCAAGACTGCCCTAAAACAGTCCAACGAAGCACGCATGGCTACGTTGGCTACTGGTAGCTCGGCCGGTGCGCCCTCGCTATCTATGAAGTCATCATAAATGGTGTAGGCAATCCAGGTACATAGATTGGCTAATCCGAGGTTCGTACAGTGGGCGCTGGTGGGGCGCTGTTGGCTATCCAGCGCATGTGCAAAAAAATGCGGCAACAAGGTGATTTCAAAGTTTTCGTCAGCTTTGCATACTCGTTTGATTGCCGTAAGTGCCAAAGAGCGGAGCGGCCTGGGGTGGACCTTAAACAATTGTGCTGCGGCCTGGGCAACCTGGCGTTTTCGTCGCCAGTACGCGGGGGATATTTCGGCGGGCATGTACAGATAGGTGCAGAGGGCTTCTGTCACCAGCGCGGTGGTCACCAGGCATGAAAAACGGCTGGAAGGTGTGTTTTTTGTCAACGGTTCACCGATCCAAGTGCCATCGGCTTGCTGCTGCTGGCTTATGGTCAAGAGCGCTTGCCGGATTTTGGGCCGCTGTACAGTTTCTTTGAGTATGGCCAGGGCGACCACTTGGTGCCAAGGCGTCTGCCAGTCAGCGTTCTGTAGCCAGTTGCCCTCGGCATAATGTGTGAGCCCTTTGCAGTCACAAGCAGTAGTTAGCAAGTAAAGTAAACCAAAACAAGTAAATTCTGTATCCTCAAAACGCTCCGTCGCAATAATATCTGCAAAGAACCGATTCATATTCGGGAGCGGCTGTGCTACCAGCCGGATAAAGCTGGCGATCTGGGCATTTGCAGCAACGGCGATTGTGGCACCAGCGTAGTAGGGACCGCCTACGGCGGCTTCAGATCGCACGAGGCGTTGGATTGCTCCGGCTAGCCAGTCGCTTTTTACGGATGCCGGATCATATTTCCAGAGGGCGCCCAAGACGGAATATACCTCGCTGGCATCGCCGTGCTCAATCCACGGCCCGTCCACGAGCTTCTGCAACCGCGTGGCAAGCATGGTGCGCATAGCAATCAAGGAGTCCACGTTTGGCAGTGATTTGAGCATAAACGTACAGTCTAGTACAGAGAGTTGTTGTATTTCTTTTTCCGGTGCGGTCGCCAGAACCGTCACAGCCCTTGCGAGTGCTTGCTCTAGCTGGCTATTGCCCATTAGCGGATTTATTCTGTGCCGGAAGTTTAATGATAAACTCTGTATGATCGCTCCGGGCATTCAGCATAATGTCACCTCCAAAGTTGATGACCACGGTCTGCCGTGCAATGAATAGGCCTATGCCCAGGCCCGTTTTTTTGGTGGTATGGAATGGCTTAAACAAGTGTTTGCGCTGGTTTTTGGCGATGCCTTTGCCCCAGTCACTAATAATAATGGTGATGTACGACTTGTTTCTTTGCATGGCTATGCTAAGCCTGTTTGCCTCTGTGTGTGCAGGCTGATGGGCTACAGGCTTGCCATAGGCGTCAATGGCATTGCTCACAATGATGGCAATCACCTGAGAGAAACAGGTGGAATCGCCGGTGTAGTTCCAGACTTCTGCTGGCGGCTTCCAGTCAATCGCTACTTTTGCTTTGGTAGCCTTGTAGTCTAGAAAAGTGACTACTTCGTTGGTTTGCCGAATAATGTCGAAAGTTTGTTTCTTGGTGTCGCCGTGCAGCCGCGCACGAGTGCTTTCTACCAGCTCTTCCAGGTAGCCGGTAATTTCTTTGGCCCGCGTAATGGCGTCGGAGTTTTGTTGGCTTTGCAGGCCTTCGATTTCCAGGGTAAGGGCAGTCAAGTAATTGGCCAGGTCGTGTAAGAGGGTTACCCCCAGCTGGCCCAGTTCGGCAAACCGGTACATCTGCTGCATTTCTTCTAGCTGCACTCGGTGTAGCTGGTCGGTGCGCTGTTTAACCTTTTGTCGGAGTGTGGCTTTTTGTAGCGACAGGGCAATTTCTGCTTGTTTGGCCTGCAAGAGCGAGCGTTCCATTTCGCGGTTATACAGCCAGGAAATGAGCGCAAGCATGCCAAAGATAACACAATATGCTACAGCGTCGCCGTAACTGGACTCTTTGCCGGTCCAGGACATATCGGGCGTATGCCAGCCCAGCACAGTGAGCGCCTGGATGCCTATCAGGAGTGAGCCGGCCACAACCGCAGTTAGCAGGGCGTGGCGAGCCGTCAGTACTATGCCGGCCAGGACAATGACGACGCTAAAAATGAGTAAACCCAAAGGCGTGTTGATTCCCCAGGTCCATACCAAACCCCCGGCCAGCAGCATATAAAATGCTACCAGGAAATACGCCACTGCCTGGTGGCGGTTTTGGAGTGCGAGTATTCGCATAGCCAAGACGTAGAGCACTGCAAGCCCACATGCCACCAATGACCCTGACGTCTGTTCGTGTTTCATGGCAAAACCCACCACTGTCAGGCCGGATATGACTGTCACTACTCCGTAGGTACCTAGAAGTACGGTTTTGTACACAGCTTCGACATTTCGCATGCCATGGGGTCTAAATCCTGGTTCAGTCATGCGGCAGTCCTTCTGGCCGGCGGTTTGCCTGGCCCCCGGATGCGAGATCTTGAGCAGGTTCTAGCATTTGTCTACGAAATAAGGGTTATATTTTTAGGGTTTGTTTCATATCTCGTTCCCAGTGAGTTTAGGCTCTTAGAGCTTTTCTTAGCCGCTGGCGCCAGCGGAGGATTTTTGGATAGAGCACCCAGAGGTTCTGGTACGGCTCTATTGAACCACGGGACACCGGCGGTAAGTTCCTGGTCCAGCGCCGTTTCGATCACGTGGCTGTTGCGTGTTTGCTTGTCGGTAAGTATGGCGAAGATGGTCTGTTGCATTAGTAACTCCTTTGTTGATTTTTATAGGATCCATTCATACGGTGTCGTCTACCATATAGCCAATGCCATAGGCGGTTTTAATAAGCGCTTTGCCGAAAGGTCTGTCAACCTTATCGCGAAGATACTTAATGTGTACGTCAACGGTATTGTTCCAGCCTTCGGTTCCTGCCTCCCACGCATGGTCCAGTATCATTGACCTTGTGAGTGCGTGGCCGTGGTTTGTGACTAAGTATTCCAGAATGTCAAATTCTTTTTTGCGTAACGAAATGTTGACACCCGAACGCCATACTTGTCTGCGGGTAAGGTTAAGCCTCAGATCGCCGATTTCAATCACTCTCTCGTCGTGTGTTTCCTTTCCTCGCCGGAGCAGGGCGGCGATTCGTGCCTTCAAAACCTCTCCATTAAATGGCTTTGTCATGTAGTCGTCTGCTCCGCAGTCCAGCAGGCGTACCGAGGTCATGGGGTCTTTTTGAACGGTCAGTATTAGTATGGGGGCAGAAATTTTAGCGCGTCGCAATTCTTTGCACACTTCCAGCCCATGCATATCTGGCAGGCTAAGGTCTAGCAGTATAAGAGAGTAACTAACAGTATTCGCCTTTTCGATACCTTCGTGGCCTGTGCACATATGATCGACGATGTAGCTTGTGTCGAGTAGCTTTTTTACACTGTCAATCAGCAAGCGATTGTCATCAATGTAGAGTATTTTCATAGTATCTTACTGCCAATTAATGCTAACTTAAATTATGTAATTTATATTAAGAATACAATCAGATAATTAAAAAAGTATTAAAATGCTTACAAATACACAATTTGTCACAAAAACAGTTTGAAATGGGTTCAATTTCTTATGCGATATATTAGTTTACTTGGTTATTCACCCCCCCGTAGTATCCTGGCAGGTCACTGACTGCCAGGGTGGACAACGGTGGCCACAAAACCAGGCAATTTGCCCTCGGCAGGGGTCGGACAGGTTATAAACCTTCAATTGCCGGATAATACATAAAATAGGTTCAAATTAATAGCGTGTTAATGCCGGATTTTTATACTTGTGGTTATTAAGGGTTTAAACAAGGGTCCATATCATGAAAAAACTATTATTAGCGGTGTTAGTGGCTGTATTCGTCTCAGCTGGCGTGTCGGCCGGGAGCGTTAGTGCTGTTCAGCCGCCGCAGACAGACGTGACTGGCGTCATTACTGAAAGCCAGGCCGCTGTGGCAGGTGCTAGCGTGACCATCCTGTGTAACGGCCACACTAGGTCAGATACTACTGATGCGTTTGGTTCGTACCTGGCAGTCTTCCCCATAGGACACTGCCCACTTGGCCAGACAGTCAAGGTGACAGCAGAAAAGAATGGCAAAAGCGGCGTAACAAGCGGTACGGTGCAGGGCATTACTACCAAACTAAACTTGGCAATTGTGAACGTTTCGATTCCTGAATACGGAACTATCGGCGCACTCATTGCTGGTGGTGCGGGCATCGGTATGATTGCATACACCCGTCGTCGTCAAGGGCAAATGCAATTCTAAGACTTACTAGTTAGTCAAACGCATGTTGCAACTACCAAAAACTATCACCCCGCTTCTGGCGCGGGTGATAGTTTTACTGGCCATATTTATAGCGGTCTCCGGTTTGGTTGGTCCAAGGATCATCAGCGGCGGCATTTTGTTCCGTGACGGGTTTGCCTTGTACGGGGGTATAGGCAAGGCGCTCATTTTTGGTGCTATTGCCTTTGTGCTGCTGGCCCGGCACAACAAAAGGAGTGTTACTCTGCAGCCATGGCAACCGGATTTGCTGGCCTGGATTGTGGCCGCGGCGATTGTGCTGATGGTAGCATGGGGCAGTATTAACAGATTGCTGTCGGGGCAACGGGATTTCCAAAACCTGGCGCTGGGGCACAGTGGCCTGATAGTGGGCCTGGCCCTGGCCGCGGTTGGCTGCATTGGCCCGGCCAATATGCGGCTGCTGTGGCGGGGCCATAGGCTGCTGCTGATGACATCGGCCGCTATTGCTGCTGCTTTTTACGTATTTTTGCTGGCAGTCTATGCACTGTGGGAACCACTGGCATCGATTGTGCTGCATAGCGTCAGAGGACTGGTTGGTGTAGCCGGGTTGGAGGCTCTGGTTGTTCCACCCAATACGCTTATATTTGACAAGTTTGGGGTGACGATTGCCGAATACTGTTCGGGCGTGGAATCGATTGCGCTGTTTACCGGGCTATACGCCATTGTGGGGCTGCTGGACTGGCAGCGGCTGAACCGGCGGCGCTATTTTATGGTGTTTCCGTTTGCGCTACTGGGGCTGTTCGCCTGTAACATTCTGCGGGTCTTTGGCCTGATTATGGCGGGGTACTATATCAATCCGCAGATTGCCTTCAGCCTGTTTCATACCTACGCCGGGATGGTGTTTTTTGTTCTATACAGCGTGATTTTTTGGTCCATAGCCTACAAATACTTGGTGCATAATGATAACAAAAATATAGAACAAACACGAAAGGTTGGTAAATGATATGAAAAGGGTACTAGCGGGCATGCTCTTGGCAGTCCTGGTGCTTGTCGGTGCGGCCACGCATACAGCACAGGCCGCCACGGAGGTCACGTTTACCGGTGTAGTGCGGTATCAGGGGCATCCGATCCCCAACATCGAGGTCCAGGTGGAATGCTGGGAGACTGGTTTTAATAAACGGATTATTACAGATGCAAATGGTGTGTACCGGGCTACGGCCACCGAAACTGAATGTCCCTATCGCACACCCCTGAAGGTACGAGCCGAAACAGCTAACAACACCATCGGCTATGTAGGTGCCCGGATGAGCGAGCTCATAGCCAACAACATACTGGACATTGATACCGTTCCGAAAGGGGTTGTGCCGGAGTTTGGCCGAATGGGCGGCGTTTTCGTCGCAAGTGCAGGTGTGGGCATAGTTGCCTGGGTGCGCCGCCGCTCTGCGCAGGATGGCTCTAGTTTGTAAATGAGTTCCAGCCTGCATTCTAATCCCGTGCCACCAAAAAACATCATCATTTCGCATGTCTATTCCAGCGACAACAAGGGGGATGCGGCCCTGACCAGCGTGCTCATTGCTGATCTCAGGCGGAAATTCCCAAAGGCCAAAATTACCATCCTCAAGCTGGAAGGAGCTGCCCCCTCCGGACGATTCGAGGGGGTGCGGGAAAAGCCCAGCTTCATGTACTACGTAGCTCATAAATACAATAATCCGGTGCTTAAACTGGTCTATGCGTTGTATATGATGAGCGCCACGCTGGCTTGGGCAATTATGTACCAGGGCACGGGAAAGTTTCTGTACTTGCCAACGCACTTGCGTGAAATTGTCCATATGTATGAACAGGCCGACCTGATTGTGCCGGTTGGCGGCGGCTACATCCGGGGACGCAAGGGGCTTGCCATGCGTTTTAATGTTCCACTGCTGCTGCATCCGTTGCTGTTCGGGTATTTATTAGGCATACCAACGGTGTTGTACGCTCAGTCAATAGGGCCGTTTGTGAACCGGTATGAGGGGCCGTTGGTGGCTTTTGTGCTAAGGCGTATGACGCTTGTTCTGCTGCGAGAGGATACCTCTGTGGCACTGCTGAAAAAGCTGGGGGTTACCCGTAACGTCCAACGGGCAATTGATTCGGGTTTTTTGCTGAACACCACAGACAGGATACCTCTGCGGAGGCACTATCAGATCCCGGCTGGCAAGCTGCTGGTGGGTGTTACGGTGCGATCGTGGTTGACAGGAGAGGCCCAGACCAAGTACGAAAAAGCCGTGGCCCGAGCCCTGGACCATCTTGTTGAAACGGCCCGCGCACACATCGTCTTCATCCCCCAAGTGACGGCTGCCAAAGGCGACGATGACCGCGTGGTAAGCCGCCGGGTGCGTGACCACATGCAGCACCAGGAATCGACAATTGTTATCAACCAGACACCGGATCACCATCAGATAAAAGCCATTTACGACAACCTTGACATACTACTGGGGACGCGGTTTCACTCGGTCATTTTTTCGTTGACGTCACGGGTGCCGGTGCTGGCTCTAGAGTACGAACACAAAACCAGCGGCATTATGCGGGACTTAAAATTAGAACAGTGGGTTATTAAAATCGAAGACGTAACAGCCCAGAAGCTTGCCTCGCTGCTAGACAAACTGATTCGCGACCAGGACCTGTACCGGGCGCATTTGCGTAAACACCTGCCGCACTACATACAAAAAGCTCAACGAACAGCAGACCTGTTAGAGCATGCCTACTATGCAAATAAAGGACTCCAGACTCCAACCCCTGATCTAGAATAACCAATGACCAAATTTCACCAATACCTAAATGACCGAAGCCATTTTGGTCATTGGGTCATTTTTTCATTGGGGAATTGTTTGGTTATTGTGGCTTGGTCATTGGTTATTCTAGATCGATGTTTCTGGAGGTGGTGGGTTTGGTGGGGCAAGTCTCGGGTTGTGGATGTCTATAAGGTTACATGGGTCATAAACCTCGGGTCGTTTGGGCAAGGTTTGCGCTATACTGCTTGTGCGGTAATTTACTTTATAGGAGAACACATGGCGCTAGAGCTTGGCGGATTATATAGTGGGCCCAGACCAGGGGAGTTTCGTGTGCCGCATAAGGGAGACGACCCTTCTGAACGCAAGTCTCATCACTGGGCCGGAGTGGCTACGAGCGCGGTACTTTTTCCTGCGCAGTTCAAAGGCTGTGGATTTGGGCCAAGAGATCCCGTAGAGCTTCCTTCTTCGCCTCAAGAATTAAAAGAGATGCGGGGTGTTACCTTTCGTGTTGAAGCAAACATTATCGCCGCTCAAGTTCTTCTGATAGACGTCATGGGTACACCGGATCACGTTTTGCTGGCAGAAAAGGATCCAACCTTCCCGGGGTTCACCAAATTCTGGGAGGCAACTCTCTGGCGTGCCAGACCCACAAACCAGAGGTTTTACGGTGCAGTATCCTTAGACGAAGAACTGACCCCGCAGCATCCTGGTGTTCAAAGATTTGTCCAGTACGCACCGGACATGCTTTTTGCTAGCTTATCTAAGTAGGACTTATAGACATCCGCACCGGAGACTTACCCCACCAAACCCGCCACCCTTGGATGGACTTCTATAGCACCCTCAAAACAAAACCCGCCATTTCTGCCGTGCCTCAGCGGCCAAAAAAGCTCCTTTCCTCACTCATCGTATACAGATATGCTTCACTCGGAAAAGGTAGCTTTTGGGCTCACTGATCCATCACCAGAAAAAGACAGGTTTTGTTTTGAGGGTGCTATAGCCCCAAACAGTCCTTTGCCTCGTCAATGTATCTATGGGATATATCTCCTCACCAAAATAACTGTTTGGAACAAAATTGACCGAAGGTTTGGATTTTTTCAAAAAAAAGGGCAAGTTTAAGTGTGATGTCTATAGGACCAACTCCAAATCCTTCCCCCTGATGACACCAACCGTTTCAAACAAGAAGCTTAAGACGCGGGCCCGCCTGCCTTGTGAAAAAAACTGTACTCAAAAAATGTCCGGCCGGACACTTTTCGAGTACAGTAACAAACTGTCAAACCAAGAAGACAACAGGCTTACATCTGAAAAGCACTCTCGTCCGGGGAGAAAAGATCTGGAATGGCTTCTAAGGGTAGGGCCTTGGGGGTGAGTGTGGATGGACTCTTATGTATGGTATTTTTGGTACAACATGGCTGTTGAGATCGATCTTATGGGCGGCACCCATGGCAACGAAATTCTGGGGACAACGCTTGCTCTATTGCTGGAAGATGGCGGGTACGAAGACGCGTACAAGATACCGGGCGTTCGCACGTATGTCGCAAACCGTGGAGCCGCCCCACTAGCTACTCGGTTTCTTGGCAACCGAGAAATGATGGGGTGTTATACCCCTCATAAATAACTTTTCGGTTTCCCCCTAACCCCAGTCATGCTAGACTTTTTGGGTAATCACCCTCAAAAACAAAAAGTCATGCACACTGTCATCATCGAACCAGAA
>Ga0193752_1003427_pt1 | contig 10938 bp, 10 predicted proteins | sample H1c1metaG_FD_144924 | JGI IMG/M metagenome (GOLD analysis project Ga0193752, IMG submission 144924) | Soil microbial communities from a riparian zone of the East river system, Colorado, United States - H1c1 | ecosystem: Environmental > Terrestrial > Soil > Riparian zone | place: USA: East River...
CGTTCGAGTACCAGGGCGGCTGGCGGGTCGACGCGGTCACGCTGCCGGCCAAGTCGTCGTGCGAGATCCTGATGCTGCCGCGAAATCGCAATCCGCCCGATGCGTCGTGGCTGTTCGTCGGCCGCGAGCGGCGCATCCGCAGCGACGACGACATCGTCGACATCTACCAGCGCAGCCTGCCGCCGCGCTGAGCGCCGGCGACGCTAGCGGTCGGCGCCGCCGACCTCGGCGGCCTCGTCGGCGTCGGTCGCCGGCGCCGCGGGACCGCTGCGCACGCGCGCCGCGGGCAAGACCAGGCGAAAGGTCGAGCCCTTGCCGAGCTCGCTCGACACGTCGAGCTCGCCGCCGTGGCGCTGCACGACGTGCTTGACGATCGCCAGGCCGAGGCCGGTACCGCCGGATTCGCGCGAGCGGCCGCTGTCGACCCGATAGAAGCGCTCGGTGAGCCGCGACAGGTGCTCGCGGGCGATGCCGCGGCCCGTATCGCTGACGACGAGCTCGCCCATGCCGTTGTCGGTCCGCTTCCAGCCGATGTCGATCCGGCCTGCGTCGGGGGTGTAGCGAACCGCGTTGTTGACCAGGTTGCCGATCGCGCTGAGCAGCTCCGACTCGTTGCCCGCGATCCGCGTCTCGCCCGGGTCGGCGAAGACGATCGTGTGCCGCCCGGCCGAGAGCGCCCGCGCTTCGGCCTCGACCTGGCCGAACAGGCCCGCGATGCGGACCCACTTGTCGCCTGTCGGGCGCGGGCTGCCCTCGAGCTGCGCCAGCGTCAGCAGGTCGCCGACCAGGTTGCCCATGCGCTCGGCCTGCTGCGTCATCAGGACGAGAACGCGCTTCTGCTCGACCTCGGTCAGCGGGAGGTTGCGCATCGTCTCGAGAAAGCCGGAGAGCACGGTCAGCGGGGTGCGGATCTCGTGCGACACGTTGGCGACGAAGTCGCGGCGCATCACGTCGGAACGCTCGCGTTCGGTGAGATCCTGCGAGATCACGAGCTTGGCGCCTTCGCCGTAGCGGCGGATCAGCACCTGCAGCGAGCCGACGCGGCGCGTGTCGCGCACCGCGATCGGCTCGGCGAAATTGCCGGCCTGGAGGTAGGCGACGAACGCGGGAGAGCGGATCAGATTGGTGACGCGCTGGCGCCGATCGCGCTCGGGGTCGAGGCCGAAGTGATCGGCGGCGCGCGAGTTGCACCACTCGATCTGGTCGTTCGAATCGAGCAGCAGCACGCCGTTCGGCGAGGCCTCCATCGCCGCGACGAACTGGGTGAGGTGCACGCGCTCGACCTCGGCCTGGCGCTCGAGCCCGCGCAGGCTCCGCTCGATGCGATAGGCGAGCTCGCCCCAGAAACCCGAGTCGCGCGGCGCCGCGCCCTGGAGCGACTCGCGCAGCCAGCGCATCAGGCGCCAGCCGCGCACGGAATCGACGACGACGATCGCCAGGAACGCGAGCAGCCCGCCGAGCAGGGCGCCGATCAGGGCGCCGCGCTGTGCGCCGATCACCAGGCCGACCAAGCCGCCGAGCGCGAACCCGAGCAGGCCGGCCAGCAGGCGGGGGAGCAATCCGGTCATCGGTGCCCCGAGCGGGCCCTGGGCTTCAGGCCGTCGCGGCCTGGGGGTGGGTCAGGCGGTAGCCGGCGCCGCGCACGGTCTCGATCATGTGCTGGCAGGCAACGCTGCTGAGCGACTCGCGCAGGCGCTTGACGTGGACGTCGACCGTGCGTTCCTCGATGAAGACGTGGTCGCCCCAGACCCGGTCGAGCAGCTGGGCGCGGCTGTGCACGCGCTCGGGATGGGTCATGAGGAAGTGGAGCAGCCGGAACTCGGTGGCGCCGATCTTGACCTCGCGGCCCAGGCTCGTGACCCGGCGCGTCGCCGGATTGATCGTCAGCGCGCCCACCACCACCGCCGCGTCGAGCGCGTCCGGCGCGCGGCGCCGGAGTACCGCGCGGATCCGGGCGAGCAACTCGCTGGCCGAGAACGGCTTGGTCAGGTAGTCGTCGGCGCCGGCGTCCAGGCCCGAGACCTTGTCGGCCTCCTCGGCGCGCGCGGTCAGCATGATGATCGGCAGCTCGCGCGTGCGCGCCTGGCCGCGCCACTGACGGGCCAGCGCATGGCCGCTTTGTCCGGGCAGCATCCAGTCGAGCACGACCAGGCTCGGCAGGACGCCGTCGACCGCCACCTGGGCCTGCTCGGCATCGCCGGCGATCGTCACCTCGAAGCCGGCGTGGCGCAGGTTGATCGAGATCAGCTCGGCGATCGCGGGTTCGTCTTCGACGACGAGGATTCGACTCATCTTGCTTCCTTGTGCCGGCCTCAGCGGACCAGATCCTCGACCTTGCCGACCGAATTGTGGCGAACGTCCATGCCCTTGACGATGTAGATGATCTGCTCGGCCAGGTTCTTGGCGTGGTCGCCGACCCGCTCGATCGCCTTGGCCACGAACACCAGGTCGATGCTCGACGAGATCGTGCGCGCATCCTCCATCATGAAGGTGATGAGCTTGCGCAGCAGGCCTTCGAATTCCTGGTCGATGAGGTCGTCCTTCTTGAGCACCTCGACGGCACGCTCGACGTCGAGCCGGGCGAACGCGTCGAGCGCCTTGCGCAGCTGCGAGCCGGCAAGCTCGGCTTCGTAGGCGAGGTCGTTCACCGGCAGGCGCATCCGGCTCGACACGCCGGAATTGACCAGCCGCTGCACGGTGCGGGCGATCCGCGCCGCTTCGTCGCCGACGCGCTCGAGGTTGGCGATCGTCTTCGAGATCGCGATCAGAAGACGCAGGTCGCGCGCCGTCGGTTGGCGCCGGGCGATGATGGTCGAGAGATCGAGGTCGATCTCGACCTCGGTCTGGTTGACGCGCTCCTCGGTCGCGAGCACCTCCGAGGCCATCTCGCTGTTGAACGTGACCAGGGCGTGGACGGCGCGCGCGACCTGCGACTCGACCATGCCGCCCATCTCGAGGACACGGGTGGAAATGCCGCTCAGCTCGGCGTCGAACTGGGTCGACAGGTGACGATCGTTCATGGTCAGTGGTCCTTCAGCCGAAGCGCCCGGTGATGTAGTCCTCGGTGTCCTTCTTGGTCGGGCGCATGAAGACATCCTGCGTCCGGCCGAACTCGATCAGGTCGCCGAGGTACATGTAGGCCGTGTAGTCCGAGCTGCGCGCGGCCTGCTGCATGTTATGCGTGACGATGACCACGGTGTAGTCGTCCTTCAGCTCGTGGATCAGCTCCTCGATCTTGCCGGTGGAGATCGGGTCGAGCGCCGAGCACGGCTCGTCGAGCAGCAGGACCTCGGGCTTGATGGCGATGCCGCGAGCGATGCACAGGCGCTGCTGCTGCCCGCCGGACAGGCCCGAGCCGCTCTGGCCGAGCTTGTCCTTGACCTCGTTCCAGAGGGCGGCCTTCTTCAGGGCCCATTCCACGCGCTCGTCCATCTCGACCCGCGGCAGTGTCTCGAACAGCTTCACGCCGAAGGCGATGTTGTCGTAGATCGACATCGGAAACGGCGTCGGCTTCTGGAAGACCATGCCGATCTTCGCCCGGATCAGCGACACGTCGTCCTTCGAGGTCAGTAGATTGCCGCCGTCCATCATGATCTCGCCTTCGGCCCGCTGCTCGGGATAGAGCTCGTACATGCGGTTGAAGGTGCGCAGCAGGGTCGACTTGCCGCACCCCGAGGGGCCGATGAAGGCCGTGACTTTCTTTGCCGGAATGTCGAGGGTGATGTTCTTCAGCGCGTGGAAGCCGCCGTAGTAAAAGTTCAGGTTGCGCACGGAGAGCTTGATCTGCTCGCCGACCGGGGTTTCGACCTTGGCGTCCATGGCGGTTCTCAGTGCTTGTTGCGAAGGAAGGTGCGGGCGAGGATGTTCAGCACAAGCACCCCGAGCGTGATCAGGAAGACGCCCGCCCACGCCAGCTTTTGCCAGTTCTCGTACGGGCTCATCGCGAACTTGAAGATCGTCACCGGCAAGCTGGCCATCGGCTGGCCGAGATCGCTGGTCCAGAACTGGTTGGAGAGAGCCGTGAACAGCAGCGGCGCCGTTTCGCCGGCGATCCGGGCGAAGGCGAGCAGGATGCCGGTCATCACGCCGGCGCGCGCCGCCTTCAGCGTCACCGTCATCACGACCCGCCACTTCGGCGTGCCCAGGGCGTAGGCGGCCTCGCGCAGCGCGTTCGGAATCAGCGACAGCATGTTTTCGGTGGTCCGGATCACGACCGGAATGACGATCAGGGCCAGCGCCAGGATGCCGGCGAATCCGGAAAAGCTGCCGATCCGCGCCACCACCGCCGCATAGATGAACAGGCCGATCACGATCGACGGCGCCGACAGCAGGATGTCGTTGATGAAGCGGGTGGTGCTGGCCAGCCAGCTGCGCCTGCCGTACTCGGCGAGGTAGATGCCCGCGAGCACGCCGATCGGCGTGCCGAGCATCGTCGCCAGCGTCACCATCACCACCGAGCCGAAGATCGCGTTGGCGAGCCCGCCGGTCTCGGCCTGCGGCGGTGGCGTCATCTCGGTGAAAAGGGACAGCGCCATTCCGCCGACGCCGAGACGCACCGTCTCGATCAGGATCCAGATCAGCCAGAACAGGCCGAAGGCCATCGCCGCCAGCGCCAGGGTCAGCGCCACCGCGTTGGCGAGCTTGCGCTTGGCGTGGAGGCGCCGGCGGACGGCGTCGCGATCGTCGTGCGCCCGCGTTGTCACGACGGCGCTCATGTCACCGTCCCTTCGCGCTTCTTCAGCTGCTCAAGCAGGATCTTCGAGATTGCGAGCACCACGAAGGTGATGAAGAACAGCACCAGGCCGAGGTAGATCAGTGAGGCCTGGTGCAGGCCCGGCGCGGCCTCGCCGAACTCGTTGGCCAGCGCCGAGGTGATGCTGTTGGCCGCCTCGAACAGCGACAGCGAATTGAGCTGGTTGAAGTTGCCGATCACGAAGGTGACCGCCATGGTCTCGCCGAGGGCGCGCCCGAGGCCGAGCATGATGCCGCCGACCACGCCGGTTTTGGTATAGGGCAGAACGACCTTCCAGACCACTTCCCAGGTCGTCGAGCCCAGGGCGTACGCGGACTCCTTCAGCATCGGCGGCGTCACCTCGAACACGTCGCGCATCACCGAGGCGATGAACGGAATGATCATGATCGCCAGGATGATCCCGGCCGAGAGCAGGCCGATGCCCACCGGCGCGCCCGAAAACAGCGCACCGAGGAAGGGAACGCCGCTGAACACCGACTGCAGCGGCTGCTGGACGTATTGCGAGAGGATGGGGCTGAACACGAGCAGCCCCCACATGCCGTAGACGATCGACGGCACCGCCGCCAGCAACTCGATGGCCGTGCCGAGCGGGCGCTTCAGCCAGAGGGGCGAGAGCTCGGTCAGGAACAAGGCGATCCCGAAGCTCACGGGAACGGCGATCAGCAGGGCGATGAACGACGTCATCAGCGTGCCGTAGATCATCACCAGACCGCCGTAGCGGTTCTGCACCGGATCCCACTCGCTCGTCCACAGGAACGAGAGCCCGTACTCCCGGATCGCCGGTGCCGCGCCGATCAGCAGCGAACCGATGATCCCGGCGAGCAGCGCCAGGGTCAGCCAGGCCGCCCCGTGGGCGAGCACCGAGAACAGCAGGTCGGCCCACTGCGAAGCCCGGCGCTCGGCCGGCGGTCGGTTCTTCATGTCGGCCCGGATTCTCTCCTGCGGGCCGGCATACGGCGAGGCGGGCATCGTTGCGGACATCTCGGTCACCTCGCAGACGAAACGGGATTCAGCCTACTTCCAGGCGATAGGCTTGCCCGCCGTGTCCTTGATGTTCGCCGCCCACGACTTGCGGGCCAGATCCTTGACGGCCGTCGGCAGCGGCACGTACTCCAGGTCGTCGGCCATCTTGTCGCCGTTCACGAAGGCCCACTCGAAGAACTTGAGCGAGTTGGCGGCGTTCGCCGGCTTGTCCTGCGCCTTGTACATCAGGATGAAGGTCGCGCCGCTGATCGGCCAGGCGTCCTTGCCGGCCTGGTCGGTCAGCACCTGGAAGAAAGTCTTCGACCAGTCCGCGCCGGCAGCGGCCGACTTGAAGTTGTCGGAATCCGGCGGCACGAAGTTGCCGTCCTTGTTCTTCAGCAGGGTGTAGGTCATCTTGTTCTGCTTGGCGTACGCGTACTCCACGTAGCCGATCGAGTTCGGCAGGCGCTGCACGAAAGCCGACACGCCCTCGTTGCCCTTGCCGCCGGCGCCGGTCGGCCAGTTGACGGCGGTGCCTTCGCCGACCTTGGCCTTCCAGTCGGGGTTCACCTTGGACAGGTAGTTCGTGAAGATGAAGGTCGTGCCCGAGCCGTCGGCGCGGCGCACCGCCGAGATCGCCGCGTCGGGGAGCGGCACGCCGGGGTTCAACGCGGTGAGCGCGGCGTCGTTCCACTTCGTGATCTTGCCGAGATAGATGTCGCCGAGCACCTGCCCGGTGAGCTTGATCTGGCCCGGGGCGACGCCCTTGATGTTGACGACCGGAACGACGCCGCCGATCACGGTCGGGAACTGGATCAGGCCGTCCTTGGCGAGCGCCTCGTCGGTCAGCGGCATGTCGGAGGCGCCGAAGTCGACGGTCTTGGCGCGAATCTGCTGGATCCCGGCGCCGGAGCCTACCGACTGGTAGTTCAACCGGGCGCCGGTCGCCTTGTTGTAGGCATCGGCCCACTTGGCGTAGATCGGCGCCGGAAACGTGGCGCCGGCGCCCGTCATGTCCTGGGCGGACGCGCTTGCGGCGACGACGGCCAGCGCGGCCGAGGCGAGAAACGAACGGGAAATGCGCGATGTCATGGGGTCAGGCCTTTCGAAGGCGAAACGGAGCAGTTGCTCGATGCCCGGGACTCTAGGGAGGCTTTGTGACACCGACATGACACCGTCAGGCGCCGCCCGGCGGCGCCTGACGGGCTGTCATGCAGTTCTCATGGATCTGTCACAAAGGGTCCGTATCGTCGCCTTCGTTCGCCGCCTGCGGCGGTATCCCATGATCGATCAGGAGAAACAATGAGCAAGCCCACCTGGCTCTTCGCCGCCGTCGTCACCTCGCTCGTCGCCTCCGGCTGCGCTACCGCACCCCCTCCGGCCAGCGTCGCCGACACGATCGCGCGCACGCCGGAGCTCTCGACGCTCTCGAAGCTCGTCAGCGATGCCGGCCTGGCCGACACGCTGCGCGGTCCCGGTCCGTTCACCGTGTTCGCGCCGACCGACGCCGCCTTCAAGTCCGTTCCCCCGGCAACCCTGACCGCGCTCGGCAACGACAAGGAACGCCTGAAGGCGGTCCTGATGTATCACGTCGTGCCGACGCGGGTGCTCGCCGCCGACGTCAAGAACGGCCCCGCGAAGACCGCGCAGGGCGGCAACGTCGCCCTGGCCAAGGCGGGCGCGTTCGTCACCATCGACGACGCGGTCGTCACGGCGCCCGACATCGCCGCGACCAACGGCGTGGTCCACGTCGTCGACCGCGTGCTGACGCCGCCGGCGCGCTGAAGAGTCCCGCTCAGGCGAGCGCTTCAGCCAGCCGCTCGGCGCAGCGCTTCGCCTGCACGGCGTCTTCGGCCTCGACCATCACGCGCACCACCGGCTCGGTGCCGGAAGGCCGGATCAGCACCCGACCGGTCGCTCCCAGCTCGCGGTCGACCTCGGCCCGGCGCTCGGCGAGCGCACGGCTGGAGCGCCAGTCGACGCCCGGCTTCAGGCGGACGTTGATCAACGTCTGCGGATAGAGGCGGACGCCGTCGAGCAGCTCGGCCAGCGAACGCCCCGAGCGCACCGCCGCCTGGAGCACCATCAGGGCGCTGACGATGCCATCGCCGGTCGTGTGCCGGTCGAGCGAGAGCAGGTGGCCCGAGCCCTCGCCGCCGAGCTGCCAGCCGCGGCTGATCAGCTCCTCGAGGACGTAGCGGTCGCCGACCTGCGCGCGCACGATCTCGACGCCGCGCTCGCGCAATGCCAGCTCGACGCCGAGGTTGGTCATCAGCGTGCCGACGACGCCGGGCAGCGCGACGCCTTGCTCGAGTCGGTCGCGCGCCAGCACGAAGAGCAGCTCGTCGCCGTTGTAGAGGCGGCCGGTCGCGTCCGCCATCTGCACGCGGTCGGCATCGCCGTCGAGGGCGACGCCGTAGTCGGCTCCCGCAGCCCGCACCGCATCGACCAGCGCCGTCGGAGCGGTGGCGCCGAAGCCAGCGTTGATGTTGAGGCCGTCGGGCCGGCAGCCAATCGCCGTGACCTCGGCGCCGAGCTCGTGGAACACGTCGGGCGCGACGTGATAGGCCGCGCCGTGCGCCGCATCGACGACGACCTTCATTCCCTTCAGCGACAGGTCGTTGCTGAAGGTGCTCTTGCAGAATTCGACATAGCGGCCGCTGGCATCGTCGAGCCGGCGCGCCTTGCCGAGCTCGGCCGATCCGGCCCAGCGCGGCTCCGTCTCGAGCGCCGATTCCACCTGGCGCTCCCATTCGTCGGGGAGCTTCGCGCCGCGTGCCGAGAAGAACTTGATGCCATTGTCCGGGAACGGGTTGTGCGAGGCGCTGATCACGACGCCGAGGCTGAGGCGCAGCGCCCGCGTCAGGTAGGCGACCCCCGGAGTCGGCAGCGGCCCGGTCAGGAGCACGTCGACGCCCGCGGAAGCGAAGCCGGCCTCGAGCGCCGACTCGATCATGTAGCCCGAGATCCGCGTGTCCTTGCCGATCAGCACGGTCGGCCGGCGCTCGCTGGCCTTCAGCACCTGGCCGACGGCATGGCCGAGCCGGAGCATGAAGTCGGGCGTGATCGGCGGCGTGCCGACCGTGCCGCGGATGCCGTCGGTGCCGAAGTAGGTTCTGCTCATGATTCTCCGACGGGGGCGGCGCGTCGCCGGGTCGCGCGGATTATCCGCGCGCCTCGGGCGCGGCCTTCCAGACCGCCAGGGCCGCGACCATCGCCGCGACGTTGTGGACGCGAACGATCCGGGCGCCGCGCTGCACCGCGAGCAGGGAGGCGGCGACGCTGGCGGCATCGAGCGTCGCTCGCTGGGCGTCCGAACGGGCCGACGGCGGCGTGGCCGAGACGCCGGCGAGCCGGGCCAGGGTGGACTTGCGCGACCAGCCGGTCAGGAGCGGGACGCCGAGCGCGAGCAGCTCGGCCTGGCGCGACAGCAGCTCGAGGTTCTGCGCCTGCGTCTTGCCGAAGCCGACGCCCGGATCGACGACGATGCGCTCGCGTGCCACGCCCGCCGCCTCGACCGCGGCGACGCGCTCGCGCAGGAACGCGCCGATCTCGCCGACCAGGTCCTGGTAGTCGGTCTCGCCTTGCATCGAGCGCGGCGTGCCGCGCATGTGCATCAGGCAGACGCCGCAGGCCGGATGCGCGGCCACGACCTCGAGCGCGCCGGGCGCGCGCAGGGCGCCGATGTCGTTGACGATGTCGGCGCCGAGCTCGAGCGCGGCGCGCATCACCTCGGGCTTGGCGGTATCGATCGAGATCGGGCAGCCGAAGCGCAGCGCTCCGCGCAGCACCGGCATCACCCGCCGGAGCTCGGTCTCGAGACCCACCGGGTCGGCGCCCGGCCGGCTCGATTCGCCGCCGAGGTCGAGCAGGTCGGCGCCTTCGGCGAGCAGCCGCTCGCAGGTTGCGAGCGCGCGCGCCGGCGTCAGGCCGGGGTCGCCGTCGGAGAACGAGTCGGGCGTGACGTTGACGATGCCCATCACCCGCGGCTCGGCGAGATCGATCTCGAAGCGGGCGGTCCGCCAGCGCATCACCAGGGCAATGAAAAACGGGGCCGAAGCCCCGTTGTCGAAACGACGGCCGGGACCGTCACGCCGCCGCGGGCGCGTTGCCCGGGGTCACCGGCGGCACGCCGCCGCTCGGCTTGACGGGGGCCGGCGTCCAGTCCTTCGGCGGCCGCGGGGGCTTGCCGGCCATGATGTCCTTGACCTGGTCGGTATCGATGGTTTCCCACTCGAGCAGGGCATTGGCCATCGCGTGCATCTTGTCCTTGTTCTCCTCGATCAGCTTGCGCGCGACGGCGTACTGCTCGTCGATGATGCGGCGCACTTCGGCGTCGACCCGCTGCATCGTCTCTTCGGACATGTTGGTCGTCTTGGTCACCGAGCGGCCGAGGAAGACTTCGCCTTCGTTCTCCGCATACACCATCGTGCCCAGCGCTTCGCTCATGCCGTAGCGCATCACCATGTCGCGGGCCAGCTGCGTGGCGCGCTCGAAGTCGCTGCTCGCGCCGGTGGTCATCTGGTCCATGAACACTTCTTCGGCGACGCGGCCGCCGAACAGCATCGCGATCCGGCTCTGCATCCGGACCTTGTCGGTGCTGTAGCGGTCGCCTTCGGGCAGGTACATCGTCAGGCCGAGCGCGCCGCCGCGCGGGATGATCGTCACCTTGTGGATCGGGTCGGTCTTGGGCAGCAGGCTGCCGACCAGGGCGTGGCCCGACTCGTGGTATGCGGTGTTCCGGCGCTCTTCCTCGTCCATGACCATGGACTTGCGCTCGGTGCCCATCATGATCTTGTCCTTCGCCTTCTCGAAGTCGACCATCTCCACCACCCGGCCGTTGCGGCGGGCGGCGAACAGCGCCGATTCGTTGACGAGGTTGGCCAGGTCGGCGCCCGAAAAGCCCGGGGTGCCGCGCGCCAGGATGTCGGCGCGCACGTCCTGCCCCAGCGGGACCTTCCTCATGTGGACGTTGAGGATCTGCTCGCGGCCGCGCACGTCGGGCAGGGTCACGTAGACCTGGCGGTCGAAGCGGCCCGGGCGCAGCAGCGCCGGGTCGAGGATGTCGGGCCGGTTGGTCGCGGCCATGACGATGACGCCGAGGTTGGTCTCGAAGCCGTCCATCTCGACCAGCATCTGGTTGAGCGTCTGCTCGCGCTCGTCGTTGCCGCCGCCGAGGCCGGCACCGCGATGGCGGCCGACCGCGTCGGTCTCGTCGACGA
>Ga0193752_1003428_pt1 | contig 10935 bp, 6 predicted proteins | sample H1c1metaG_FD_144924 | JGI IMG/M metagenome (GOLD analysis project Ga0193752, IMG submission 144924) | Soil microbial communities from a riparian zone of the East river system, Colorado, United States - H1c1 | ecosystem: Environmental > Terrestrial > Soil > Riparian zone | place: USA: East River...
CGGGCAGTCGGCATCGGTCGAACAACCGAGCACGCACACCTTGAAGTCGTTGTGGCAGAACATCTTGCGATCTTCGCGGCTGCCGTCGACTTCGTTCTGGAGCTGCACGACGCACGCGTCGTCGCCCATCAGCACTTCGTTGTTGCGCTGGACCATCTCGCACGGCGAGCCGATCGCCGCCTGGGTAAAGCCCTGGCGATTCGGTAGGACGTCGGTGCGGGTGTTGGCGAGGCTCTGCGTCTCGTTCAAACACTCGAGCTTCACGGTGACACCGGTCGGCGGCTGCGCTTCGGGCGTGAACGTGATGCGCTGCTTGTTCATCGCGCCGGTGCACTCCGTCTGCGTGGCCATCGAGAACTCGTCGTAGTACCAGCCCTGGGTCGCCAGCACGTCGCCGTTCATCGTGTCCTGCGGGCCCTTGGTGTCGCCCGTGACCGGATCCGGCGTCGTGAGATCCGCGACACGCAGCTGGGCAACCTTGCAGACGTTGCCGCGGTTGCTGCCAATCGTCTCGCGGCCTGGATCGGGCGGCAGCAAGAAGTCGCGCTCTTCGCAGCGCGTCGGCGCGCCGCCAACCGGCTGCGGCGGCAGCTCCCACACCACGTTGCAGCCGACGAGACCCTCGCTGTTGCGGACCAGCGGACGCGGCAAGCACACCGTGCCCAGCTGCTTCGCGATGACGTCGATGATCGCGTTGATCGCCGGCGTGAAGTCCTCTTGGCAGATCGAAGCGATGACGCCGTTGGCGCCAAAGCCCTTGGCGACCTCGACGATGCGGCGCGGCGGATACGCCTTGGCGTTCGTGCCGCGGTCGCACGACGGACGAATGCCGTCGTCCTCGGGCACGTCCGGCGTGCCCATGTCGTTGACCATCTCGATCATCTCTTCGGCGCCGAGGATCATGTCCATGTACGCCTCGCTCTGGCCCGGCACGTCGAAGTCGTAGTTGCCCAGGACGTCCTCGGTCGTGAGGCGCTGCGGCACGCCGACGATGCCGGCGAAGATCACGAGGTTCTCTTGGCCGGGACGCAGCAACTTGAACAGGTCGATGTAGCGCTTGACCTGGAACAGGTTCGATTCCTCACCGCGCAGGCCTTCGAAGTAGCAGCGGGTGTTGAGACCGTTCGGCGAAGCGCCGGGAACGAAGTGATCCATGCGCCGGCTGGAGCAGTCCTCTTCGTCCGTAACCAAGACGAGCGCGATCAGCGAGGGGCCCTCGTTCGGGTTGTTACGGATGAAGTCGCCGTTCGGGAAACCCGGGCCGGCCATGCCGAACTCGCCGAAGCCCGCGGTATCCCGCACGAACGTGACGCTCTGGTCGGCGCCCGGCCAAACGGCCTTGAGCGTGCTCTCGAGCTGCTGCTCGAAGCCGCAACCCGTGATGCCGAGGGTCGCGATGCACGAGAAGTCCTGGGCGAGCTGCGCCGGGTCGTCCATGTTCTCGCGGTTGTAGGCGAGGAACGGCGGGTTGTACGTCGTCGCGCTGCACGAGCCCCCGGCCGCGAGCTCCGCGTTCGCCATGTTGAGCAAGCGGCCTTCGTCGCCGAGGCCATTGCAGTTCTCGACCACGCCCTCGAGACCGGGCAGACCGAGATCGCTCGACACCACGCCGAGGTGCAAGTCCTTCGCAGGCGGGAAATCCTGCACACCATCGGCATTCTTGTCGCCCGACGTCAGGATGTTGATCAGGCGCGGGAACTGAGTGCTCAGCGCCATCTGCTCCTGTTCCATCGACTGCGAGTTATCGACCATGAAGAGCAGGTCGATCTTGTCGACGTTCGTCACCGCGATTTCCGCGACGACGCCCGATACCAGGCATGGGTTGAGCGGCTTGAGCTCGCGCTCCAAGCAGCCACCGAGCAGCGGAATCGCTACTGCGAGAAAAACGTACACCGCGCGAGAGCCACGCTTGAGAGCTCGGGGATTCATCCGCTCCTCCTTAGAAACCAGCTGCAATCTGCAGAACGACCTAACGACCCTGCACCCATTGTCAGGCTGCGCCGTACGCGCCGGCCGTACACTAGTGCCCCGACGCTGCCCAGATCAACTACGAAACCGCCAGAAAACCGTGTGCTTTCTCGTGGTTTCAGGCCTCGACGCGGCCGAGCGCTCGAGGTCCAGCGGTACTTGTCGCAAGCCCTGCGCCACAGTCGCCCTGCGCAAAATCACCCAGGATTAAGCCGACCCTGGTTGAGTTTTAGCCAACAAGGTTGGCTGCGGTGAGCCAACACCGTTGGCTGTCAAAAGCAGCCTAGGCCGCTATGAATCCGTTGCATACTGCTCAAGCAGGATATGCAAGAAGTTCAAGACTCGGGCCCGCGACGTGTGCTGGTTGTCGATGACGAGGAGAACATCCGCCTCGTGCTGCGCACGCTGCTTCGGAAGCACGGCTACGAGGTGCAGGTCGCGGAAAGCGGAGAGGCCGCGCTCACGGTGTTCGACCAGAGCCTCGGCAGCTCGGAAGGGCCGCCCGACTTCGTGCTCGCGGACGTACGGATGCCCGGCATGGGCGGGCTCGCGCTGTGCGAAGCGCTACGAAACCGCGGCTCGAACGCGACGCTGATCGTGATGAGCGCGTACGGCTCGCTCGAGCTCGCGATCGACGCGCTGAAGAAGGGCGCCTACGACTACATCAGCAAGCCCTTCAAGCAGGACGAAGTGCTGCTCGTGCTGGCCAAGGCGGAGGAGCGCGAGACGCTCCGCCGCGAGAACCGCGCGCTGCGCCAAGCGGTCGCGGAGGATCGCGCGCTGACCGAGCTGCTCGGCGAGAGCGAGCCGATCCGCCAAGTGCTGCGGCTCGTGCAGAAAGTCGCGGAGTACCGAACGACGGTGCTGATCCAAGGCGAGAGCGGCACCGGCAAAGAGCTGGTCGCGCGCGCGCTGCATAGGAAGAGCCCGCGCAAAGACGCGCCGTTCGTCGCGATCAACTGCGGCGCGATCCCCGAAACGCTGATGGAGAGCGAGCTGTTCGGGCACAAGCGCGGAGCGTTTACGGATGCGAGCAGCGACAAGCGCGGGCTGTTTCAAGAAGCCGACGGCGGCACGCTCTTGCTCGACGAGGTCGGCGAGCTGTCGCTGCCGCTGCAAGTGAAGCTGCTGCGCGTGCTGCAAGAGAGCGTGGTGCGGCCGCTCGGCGGCACCAAGGACAGCGCGGTGAACGTGCGCTTGGTCGCGGCCACGGTGCGCGACCTGGCCAAGGAGGTCGCGGCCGGGCGTTTCCGCGAGGACCTCTATTACCGCTTGAACGTCCTGCAGATCACCGTGCCGCCGCTGCGCGAGCGCGAAGGCGACATCCCGCTCTTGACCGAGCACTTCATCGCTCGCAACAACGAGCGGCTCGGCACGCGGGTGCGCGGCATCGAAGCGAGCGCGCGCAAGGTGCTCGCGAGCTACGCCTGGCCCGGCAATGTGCGCGAGCTGGAGAACTTGATCGAGCGCGCCGTCGTGCTGTGCGAGGGCGACATGCTCACGATCACCGACTTGCCGGAGCGCTTGCAGGAGCCGCCGGACGCGGTGGCACGGGTGCTCGCGAGCGGCGAGCTGTCGATCAAGAAGGCGTCCCGCACGATCGAGGAGACGCTGATCCGCCGCGCGCTCGAGAAGACGCGCGGCAACCGTACGGCGGCCGCGCGCTTGCTCGAGATCAGCCACCGCGCGCTGCTCTACAAGATCAAAGAGTTCAAGGTCTGATGCGCCCGCTTCAACTGAAGAAGACGAGCACGTCGTACAGGGCATGCGTGTACACCGCGACCGCGAAGCCGCGCGCCGCGTAGACCAGCGTGAGGTACAGCGCGGCCAGCGTGCGAAACACGAACGGCGCGAGCGCAAGCGGCTCACCGTACGGGCCGAGGTGGTGCACGAACGCAAACACCACCGCCGAGCCGATCGCAGCGAGCAGGTACGCCGAGGCCGTGCGCATCCGCGCGACACGAATCAGCGCCAGCGCGCCGCCGGAGAACAGCACGACCCGAAACGCCAGCTCTTCGTGAAAGCCGGCGCCGGCCGCGAGCACGAGCTTGTCGATCGGCCCGAGCTGCGCCAGGACGTGGTCGGTCGCCAGCGGCGGCACGCTCAAGTGGGCGGTGATCCGAGCCGTCGCGTAGCCCACGCTGAGCAGCATCGCGATCGCCCAGACACCGCTCTCGAGCACCGTCGGCAGCAGCGCGATCGGCCGCAGCTTGCCGCTGCGCTGAAGGGCTCGCAGCGCGATCGCCAGCCCCCCGGCCAGCACCAGCGTCACCGCCACGTAGGCGGTCACGCTCGACTCGAGCAGGGCAAACGCCAGCCCGGACACCCAGTCGACCCCGTTGCGCTGGTCGATGACCAAAATGCCCAGGTGATAAAGGAGGAACACCGGGACGGTGAGGACCGCGCTCGTGAACCGGTCGGCCTTACCCCGCTGGGCGCGCGTCCAAAACCGCGTCACGAGCCGCCGCATCCTGGCTGCGGGCGTACCACGCTTTGGAGCGCGCCCCGGATTCTCGGCGAAAAGGCCGTAGGTCGGGGCAGTCCCGCCAAAAACCCGTGATCCCCGGCGGTTTCTTGCTAGAAAGGCGGCCGCGCTCGCGGGGCTCGCTCACGCGCGTAGCACGGCTCGGGAATAGGTCCCAGCGCAGCGAGCGTTTGGGCAGGCTGAGGTAACCGGTGCGGCAGACATCCCTCTTGATAGGCGCCTTGCTCCTCGCGGTGGGCTGCGCGCACGAAACGATTCCGAACACGCGCGTCGAGGACAACGAGTCCAACCGCGAGGTGGTCGACTTTGTGGAGAAGTACCGCAAGGCGGTCGAGTCGCGGGACATCGCGACCCTGCTCGGGCTCGCTTCGCGCGACTATTTCGACGATATGGGCACGCCGGCCGGCGAGGACGACATCGACTACGACACGCTCAAAACGGGCCTCGTGCGGGTCCGCAAGGAGGTCATCGATGCCCGGTACCAGATCAGCTACCGGAGCCTCACGTACATGCCGGATGAGCGCGTGCTCGTGGACCTGCTCTACACCGGCTGGTTCAAGGTCAACACCGTCAACGGCCCCGAGTGGCGCCGCCGCCTCGAGCCTCACCGCATCGTCCTCGCCCGCGAAAAGCAGGACTATCGCATCGTCTCGGGCATGTAGCTGTAGGCCGCGGTGCGACTAACCCCGATCGGACAAACGCGCTTGTTGAATGCGCGCGTCCGGGCACGTTACGATCGCCGCTCACAATTGCCGGCACGCCGCACCGAAGCCTGATTGGTTTCGGCCGATGGGTTTCCCGGATTGCACTTCGAGGTAACGCCGGACATGGGCGGCGGTTCCGAGTCGAAAAAGCAGCAGCTCGGCAAGATCGTGCTGCAGCAACGCGTGGTCTCTGCCGAGGAGCTGCAGGAGCAGCGGGAGGCGCGCGAGACGAACGCTGGTGCCGAGGCCGCCCGCCGAGCCGAGCGCGGCCCCGTGTTCGAAGCGCTGGCCGCCGCGAGCACACAGCACGGCCTGCCCAGCGTCGATCTCAGCGAGCGCGTCATCCCACTCTCGCTGCTCAAGCTGGTCCCGGTCGAGATGGCCCGCGAGCGCTCGGTCATGCCGTTCTCGATCGACGGCGATCGGCTGCTCGTGGCGCTGACCAAGCCGGGCGACGGCGACCTGCTCGAGGAGCTGGCGTTCGTCGCGGGCAAGACCATCGAGGCGCACATCAGCCTCGAGCCGATGGTGTGCAACGTGATCGAGCACGCCTACGGCCTGCTCGCGCGCGGTGAGGACTCGATGTACGTCGGCGCCTGCGTGTCGGCCTCGCAGCTCGCTGCGCTCGGCTTGCCCAACCTGCCGCGCGCGCCCGACCCGATGAAGGTGGTCGAGGCCCCGCCACCGAGCAGCAGCGCTGCCGACGCTTCACCCGCCGCCGATCCGGATCCCGAGATCAGCGTGCGGCCGCAGCCGATCCCGAGCGAGCCGCCCGAGCTCGACGCCGCGTTCGCCCAACGGACGCGCCCCTCCGAGATGCCGCCGATGTTGTCGCCGGAGACCGAAGTGCAGGTGCTGCTCGCCTGCAGCAGCGGCCCGCTGCGTGAGCCGCTGCGGGCTGCGCTGACCGAGCTCGGGCTCAAGGTGCTCGAAGCCGACTCTGGCGTGACCGCACTGGAGCTCGCACGCGAGCAAGATCCGCGCGTGCTCGTGCTCGACGCCGACCTCGACCTGATGCACGGCTTCGAGGTGTGGCGCAGGCTGCGCTCTACGACGCGTTTTGCGCAGACGCCCGTCATCTTCATCACCGGTGGGCCGCGACAGTGGCGGTTGCGTGAAGATCTTCGCGAGCAACTGGGCGTCTCCCACTGTCATGCCCGACCCGTCGAGCCCAAGAAGCTGGCGCGCACCGCGCGGCTCTTGCTCGACGATCCGAAGGCACCACCGGAGCTGTTGCCGCTGTCGCCCGAGTCCGAAGCGCTATGGAACGCGGCGATGCAAGCTTTCCAAGGCGGTGATATCGATCGCGCGATCGCGATGCTCGAGACCGGCCTTGCCGCAGACAGCGAAGCGTTCGAGCTGCGCTACCATTTGGGCCTGCTCTACGGCCGGCGGGACAATGCGTTCGCAGCGATCCGTGCGCTCGAGTCGGCGGTGGCACTCCAGCCGCAGCACTTCTCGGCGCTCAAGAATCTTGCGGTGGTGTACCAGCGCGCCGGCTTCCGCAATGCTTCAGTCGACGTTTGGCAACAGGCGATGGCCGCAGCGCCGGACGAAGAGACGCGCGCTACGATTCGCACCCATATGCTGAGCCTCCTGTGAGACACGTGAGATCCGGCGCATGAAATTCCTGTGCAGCAACTGCAAGGCCAAGTACCAGATCGCCGACGAGAAAGTCGCCGGTCGCACGCTGCGCATGACGTGCCGGCAGTGCAAGCAGGAGATCGTGATCCGAGGCGACGCGCCTTCGCGCGCGAGCATCGCGGCGCACGCGGTGCAGTCGCAGCCGATCGCCCCACCGCCCGCGCCCTCGCCGCTCGCAGCCGACTTCCAGCGCCAGCTCGGCGGCGGCATGCGCCCGAGCCTCGCACCACCGCCGCCGATGCTCGATGCGTGGCACGTGGCGATCAACGAGGTGCCGGTCGGGCCGATGCGGCGCGAGGACATCGCGCGGCGCATCGCCTCAGGTGCGGTCGGGCCCGAATCACTCGCGTGGCGCGAGGGCCTCGATGACTGGCTGCCGGTGCGGCAGATCCCCGAGCTCGCGGCGTTGCTCGGCACGTCGATGCCGGCGCCCTCGCCGTTCATGCCGGCGCTGCCGGCGCAGCGCGCGGACATCGCGCCGATGGGCGGGCGGGCCGGCGCAGCGCCCGCGTTCTCGCTCGACGACTGGTCGCAGCCGACGACCGCGCTGCCGCAGGACCAACTGCAGCAAGCGCTTCGCTCGGCCTCGATCGCGGCCGCGGCACCGGCGCGGGACGATCGCGACCGCGGTGGCTTCCGCATCTCGGGCGGCGGGCTCTTTGCCATCTGCACCTTCGCGTTCTTGATGTCGATGATGACGATCATCGGCGCGCGCATGCTGAGCCGCGACGACCCCCAAGCGTCAAACCAGCCGCCGGACATCACCGTCGTCAATCAACAACCCGCGCCCGCCGCGCCTGCAGAGCCCGAGCCGAGCGAGATGGTGATCGACCTCGAAGAGGTCGGCGTCGAGGGCGACGCCAAGAAGCCGAGCTCCGGCACGAAGCCAACGACGTCGACGAAGCCGACGAATTCGAACAAGCCCAAGCTGACGCAAGCCGAGCTGGACATGCTCGCGCGCATGGGCGGTGGCCAAGGCGTCGCGAACATCAATACGGATAAGCCGACCTCGGGCGGCCGAACGAGCGGCGCCTCCAGCGGCGAAGGCCTGAAAGGCGAGCAGCTCTCGAAGGTCGTGATGAACGGCCGCAAGAACCTGCAGCGCTGCTACGAGACCGCGCTGCGCGGCAGCGGGTCCGACGAAACGATCCGCCTCGACGTCGAGCTGACCGTCTCCGCCGCCGGCAACGTCACCAACGTAAAGACTGGCGACGGCGGCCTGCCCGGCATGAAGGAATGCGTGCAGCGCACCGTGAAGATGTGGCGCTTCCCGAGCTCGGGCGACTCCACGACCACGAAGTTCCCCCTGGTCTTCCAACCAGGCGGATAGCAGTCAGTCGTCAGATTGGGCCGGCGACGCTCACGAAGTCGCTGCACGCGGCGCTGGCGTCGGCGCAGACGTTGAGCGTGTCCATCGCGACCTGCGCGTCGTTGCGCTCGGCGTCGCTCAGGCCGCCGCACGACAGACGATCGAAGATGTCGTAGAGGACGTCGAGGTTCACGTTCACGCACGCGTCGAGATCGGCCACGCTGATCGAGTCACACGCGCGTAGATTGGACACGCACACGGTTTCGTTCTCGAAGCGCGCCGCGATCGCGATCGGATCCGGAAAGTCCGCGACGCACTGCTCGAGCTCTCGTTCGCAGTCATCTTGATCGCCGGCAAACAAGATCGCGGCCGGCAGGCATGCCGCGCGGGCGACCACTTCGAAGTCCACGTCCGCGCTGACGTGCGCGTCGAGGCTCGCGCACACCCGCTGGCGGTCGCCATCGTCGAGATCCGAAACATCCGTATCCGTAGAGACATTGACGTTGCTGCGGTAGCGCGGGCGATCGCCTTCCTCGTCGTCGCCACAGCCCGCCAAGAACGTCAACAACAACACGCCTGAAATGAAAGCTCGCATGGGCGCGGAGCCTACTCAATTCGCGCATTTGGAGAAGGCTTGTTGGTCCCCCAACATCGGGCACATCACACCTTGCGAGCCGCGGCTCGCAAGCCTACGGTTGCGGCGCGTTTGTTTGGATTGCAGCCGAATCCCGCGTGTCGCGGGAACCGGGCCCGGGTGTTCATGCACATCGTGTTGATGAGCATGACTAGGGGATAAGGGCGCTAAATCGCCCCGAAGCTAACCTCGCTTCGATTCCGACACCCCGGATGCGCGAATCGCCGTTCGAAGAAATCACCTCGAATGACGCGCGCACAAACCTCGGTAGGCGATCGAGGACCTCATGCAGCAACCTTCGACTGATACCCGTGTAACACCGGCCACGGGCGCGCACGCCGCGGTAGGCCACCACAACAAGACGCCGATGCACATCCTGGCGCTCGGCGCGCTGGGCGTGGTGTTCGGCGACATCGGCACGAGCCCGCTGTACGCGGTACGCCACTGCTTGTACGGCCCGCACGGCGTTCCGCCGACCGAAGCGAACGTGCTCGGCGTGCTGTCGCTGATCTTCTGGTCGATGACGATCGTCGTCTCGATCAAGTATCTCGGCTACGTGCTGCGCGCCGACAACCACGGCGAAGGCGGCATCCTCGCGCTGATGGCGCTCGCTTCGCGCAGCACGCAAGGCGAGCAGCACCGGCACAAGGTCGCTGCGCTGCTCGGCTTGTTCGGCGCTGCGCTGCTGTATGGCGACGGCATGATCACCCCGGCGATCTCCGTGCTCAGCGCGGTCGAAGGCCTCGAGGTCGCATCACCGAAGTTCAAACCGTACGTGGTCCCGCTGACCGTCGCGTTGCTGATCGGGTTGTTCTCGATTCAGCCGCGCGGCACCGCAAAGATCGGCGCGATCTTCGGGCCGATCACCGGCTTGTGGTTCCTGCTGCTGGCCGGGCTGGGCGTCTACCACCTCGTCGACCAGCCGCACGTGCTCGCCGCCTTCAATCCGTACTACGCGATCAGCTTTCTGATCGCGAACGGCGTGCAAGGCGCGGTCACCGTCGGTTCGGTGTTCCTGGTCGTGACCGGCGCCGAAGCGCTCTACGCCGACATGGGTCACTTCGGCGCGCGGCCGATCCGGCTCACGTGGTTCTGGCTGGTGTGGCCGTCGCTGATGCTGAACTACCTCGGGCAAGGCGCGCTGCTGCTGACCCGTCCAGCCGCGGCCGAAAACCCGTTCTTCGAGATGGTGCCGGAGATCCTGCTCTATCCGACCGTCATCCTCGCGACCTGCGCGACGATCGTCGCGTCGCAAGCGTTGATCACGGGCGCGTTCTCGCTGACGCGGCAAGCGATCATGCTCGGCTACTGCCCGCGCCTGCGCGTCGTGCACACCTCGGCGCGCGAGATGGGCCAGATCTACGTGCCGTTCGTGAACTGGTCGCTGATGGTCGCATGCGTCTCGCTCGTGCTCGGCTTCAAGTCTTCCGAAGGCCTGGCCGCCGCCTACGGCATCGCCGTGTCGGTGACCATGATCACGACCACGCTGCTGGCGCATGTCGTCTCGCGCAAAATGTGGGGCTGGAGCGCGGCACTTGCGTCGAGCGTAACGATCCTGCTGCTGATCCCCGAGACCGCGTTCGTGATCGCCAACGCGCTCAAGATCGCCGACGGCGGCTGGTTCCCGATGGTGATCGGCGCGATCGTGATGCTCCTGCTCACGACCTGGAAGCGTGGACGGGGCCTCGTCGCTGCACGCTACTCGCAGCAGGTGATGCCGCTGGCGACGTTCTGGACGCGCATGCAGTACGACCACTCGGCGCGCGTCGAGGGCACCGCGGTGTACATGACGAGCCTCAGCGCCGGTACACCGCCCGCGATGCTGCAGATGTATTTGCACGGCCACGTCGTGCACGAGCAGGTGCTACTGCTCACGGTCATCACCGAAGAGGTCGCGCGCATTTCGCGCTCGCAGCGCGTCGAGGTTCAAGAGATCGAGCCAGGGCTCATCCGCGTGATCGCGCACTACGGCTTCGTCGAGCACCCGGACATCCCGAAGGTGCTCGCGCAAGCGCAGATCCCCGGCTACGACATCGAGACGACCACGTTCTTCTTGGGCCGTGAGACGGTGATCGCGACGCGTAACCCGGGCATGGCGCTGTGGCGCGAGCAGCTGTTCGCGTACCTCGCGCGCAATGCCTACCCGGCGACCGCGCTGTTCCGGTTGCCGCCCGAGCGCGTGGTCGAGATC
>Ga0193752_1003429_pt1 | contig 10934 bp, 8 predicted proteins | sample H1c1metaG_FD_144924 | JGI IMG/M metagenome (GOLD analysis project Ga0193752, IMG submission 144924) | Soil microbial communities from a riparian zone of the East river system, Colorado, United States - H1c1 | ecosystem: Environmental > Terrestrial > Soil > Riparian zone | place: USA: East River...
GCGCTTCGACGGCCATGACCATGTCGGTCCTGCGGCCGACCTCGGCGCGCGCGCCGCGCTGGTCTCGCACGTGGTGGATGCGCCATTGCCGCAGGTGGTGGTGGCCGACACCGAACGCGCGCTGGCATCGCTGGCGGCGGCGATGCAGCACGCGCGTACTGGGAAGGTCGTCGCGATCACCGGCAGCAACGGCAAGACCAGCGTCAAGACGCTGTTGCTGTCGATCCTGCAGCGTACCGGCAAGGCCTACGCGAATCCGGGCAACCGCAACAACGAGATCGGCCTGCCGCTGGCGGTGATCGACGCGCCGGACGATGCCGATTTCGCGATCTACGAGATGGGCGCGGGCAAGCCCGGCGACATCGCCTATCTCACCGCCGTCGTGCGGCCGGACGTCGCGTTGGTCAACAACGTCGCCCCGGCACACCTCGAACGCATGGGCAGCCTGCTCGGCGTCGCCGACACCAAGGCGGCGATCTACGACGCGCTGCCGGCCGATGGCGTGGCGGTAATCAATGCCGACGATGCCTTCGCGCCGTACTTCGGCGAGCGTGCGCACGGACGCCACCTGATCCGCTTCGCCCTCGACGCCGTAGCCGACGTCAGTGCGCGCGACCTGCATTTCGCCGACGACAGCATGCATTTCAGGCTGGTCACGCCTCAGGGCGAGGCAGCGGCGATGGTGCCGCTGCCAGGCCGCCACAACGTGGCCAACGCGCTCGCCGCCGCTGCGTTGGCGCTGGCCTGTGGAGTTTCGCTCGAGGACATCGTCGCCGGGTTGCGCGACGTGCAACCGGTGGCCGGACGACTGGTGCGGCATCGCCTCGACAACGGTGCGGTGCTGATCGACGACAGCTACAACGCCAATCCCGGTTCCTTGAACGCCGCCATCGACACGCTCGCCAGCGCACCCGGCGAATCCTGGCTGGTGCTCGGCGACATGCGCGAACTCGGCGCCGATGCGCAGGCATTGCACGAAGCCGCCGGACGTCGCGCCCGGGATGCCGGCATCGCGCGGCTCTACGCACTCGGTCCTTTGAGCGCGGCCGCAGCCGGGGCTTTTGGCGACGGTGCGCATGCCTTCGCTTCGCACGACGTCCTGGTCGCCGCCTTGCGCGCCGACCTGCATGCCGGTGTACGCGTGCTGGTGAAGGGATCGCGCGGCAGCGCGATGGATCGCATCGTCACCGCACTGCTGCCGGCCGCGATGGAACAGAACGCCCTGCAGGGCAAGGGAACGGCATCCAATGCTGCTTGAACTGACACGCTGGTTGCAGCAACTTGCCGGTTTGTTCGGACTGTTCGGCTATCTCACGTTCCGCGGCATCCTCAGCGCGCTGACCGCGCTGGCGCTGTCGTTGTGGTGGGGGCCGGCGGTGATCCGCAGGCTCGCCCAGTACAAGGGCGGCCAGCCGATCCGCCAGGATGGTCCGCAGACGCACTTCTCCAAGGCCGGCACGCCGACCATGGGCGGCCTGCTGATCCTGATGACGGTGCTGGCCTCGGTGCTGTTGTGGGGCGACCTGCGCAACCGTTATGTCTGGGTGGTGTTGCTGGTGATGCTCGCGTTCGGCGCGATCGGTTGGTACGACGACTGGATCAAGATCGTCCACCGCGATCCGAACGGGCTGAAATCGCGCTGGAAGTACCTGCTGCAGTCGCTGGTCGGCCTGGCTGCCGGCGTGTTCCTGTACATGACCGCGGATCCGTCGGTGCCGGCGGCGACCACGTTCTTCGTGCCGCTGTTGAAGACGGTCGCGATCCCGCTGGGCGGGTTCTTCGTCGTCATCGCCTACTTCTGGATCGTCGGATTCTCGAATGCGGTCAACCTGACCGACGGGCTCGACGGGCTCGCGATCATGCCCACGGTGCTGGTGGCATGCGCACTCGGCGTGTTCGCCTATGCGTCGGGCAACGCGGTGTTCTCGAACTACCTGCAGATCCCGCAGATCCCCGGCGCCGGCGAGCTGGTCATCATCTGCGCGGCGATCGCCGGGGCCGGGCTCGGCTTCCTGTGGTTCAACACCTATCCCGCGATGGTGTTCATGGGCGACATCGGTGCGCTCGCGCTGGGCGCCGTGCTGGGCACGGTCGCGGTGATCGTGCGCCAGGAACTGATCCTGGTCGTCATGGGCGGCGTGTTCGTGATCGAGACGCTGTCGGTGATGATCCAGGTGGCGTCGTTCAAGCTCACCGGCAAGCGCGTGTTCCGGATGGCGCCGATCCACCACCACTTCGAACTCAAGGGCTGGCCGGAACCGCGCGTGATCGTGCGCTTCTGGATCATCTCGGTGATCCTGGTGCTGGTCGGCCTCGCCACGTTGAAGGTGCGCTGATGGACGGCAACGTGCGCCAGGCGACCCGGCTCGACGCCATCGCAGGCCGCTACGACGGTTGGCTGCTGGGCGCATGCATCGCGCTCGCAAGCCTCGGCGTGGTGATGGTGGCGTCCAGTTCGATCGCCATCGGTGAAGGGCTGAATGTCGGTCCTTTCTATTTCCTCAACCGCCACATGGTCTTCCTCGCCGGAGGCATCGGCCTGGCGGTTTGGGCGATGCGCACCGAGTTGAAGACGATCGAGCACTACAACCAGCTGCTGCTGCTGGGTTGCTTCGTGCTGCTGGTGGTGGTGTTCGTGCCCGGACTCGGCAGCAGCGTCAATGGCGCCAAGCGCTGGGTGAACCTCGGCTTCTCCAAGTTCCAGACGGTGGAAGCGGTCAAGTTGCTCTACATCGTCTGGCTGTCGAGTTACCTCGTGCGCTTCCGCGACGAAGTCAACGCGACCTGGCCGGCGATGCTGAAGCCGCTGGGCGTCGCGGTCGCGCTGGTCGGCCTGTTGCTGCTGCAGCCGGACTTCGGTTCCTCGTCGCTGCTCCTGGCGATCACCGCCGGCATGCTGGTGCTGGGCGGCGTCAACCTGCCGCGCATGTCGATGCCGATCGTGTTCGGCCTGCCGGTGTTCGCCTTCATCGCGATCCTCGAACCGTACCGCGTGCGCCGGCTGACCTCCTTCCTCGATCCGTGGGCCGACCAGCTCGGCTCGGGCTATCAGCTCAGCAATGCACTGATGGCGGTCGGACGTGGCGAGTGGTTCGGCGTCGGCCTCGGTGCCTCGGTGCAGAAGCTGTCCTACCTGCCCGAAGCGCATACCGACTTCATCTTCTCGGTGATCGCCGAGGAACTCGGTTTCGCCGGCGTCTGCCTGGTCATCGGCCTGTACGCGCTGCTGGTCGGGCGCGCGTTCTGGATCGGCTACCGCTGCGTCGGCATGCGCCGCCACTTCGCCGGTTATTGCGCGTTCGGCGTGGCGTTGTGGATCAGCCTGCAGAGTTTCGTCTCGATCGGCGTCAACCTCGGCATCCTGCCGACCAAGGGACTGACGCTGCCGCTGGTGTCATCGGGCGGCTCCAGCGTGCTGATGACCTGCGCCGCACTCGGCCTGCTGCTGCGGGTGTCGTACGAACTCGACCGCGCCGAGCGCCAGGTCGCGCGCTTGCGCGGCGAGGGCGTGCAGTCGGCGCCGGAACCGCAGGCGCCGGGCAAGCCTGCGCGCACCAAGGTACCGACCACGGCGCAGCCGCCGGTCCCGAGCGCGAATCCGGCCGCCGCGCGCGGCACCAGCCGTCTGCGCCAGCGCGTCGAGCCGACCATGGGGCGCAGCGCATGATCCGCCGCATGCTCGATACGCGGGACGTCGCGCCGGGTGACTTCGCCAAGCGCTACTCGCGCGTGCATTTCGTCGGCATCGGCGGCGTCGGCATGAGCGGCATCGCCGAAGTGCTGTGCACGCTCGGCTACCAGGTATCGGGTTCGGACATGGCCGAGAGTGCGGTCACCCGTCGCCTCGTGCAGCTCGGCGCCAACGTGCATCGCGGCCATGCTGCGGCCAACGTGCTCGGCACCGATTGCGTGGTGGTGTCGAGTGCGATCAGGCCTGACAACCCGGAACTGATGGAGGCGCGCGCGCAGCGCATCCCGATCGTGCCGCGCGCGGAAATGCTGGCGGAGCTGATGCGCTTCCGCCGCGGCATCGCCGTCGCCGGCACGCATGGCAAGACCACGACCACGTCGCTGCTGGCCAGCGTGCTTGCCGAAGGCGGCCTCGATCCGACGTTCGTGATCGGTGGGCAGCTGCTCGCCGCTGGCGCCAACGCGCGCCTCGGCAGTGGCGACTGGCTGGTGGCCGAGGCCGACGAGAGCGATGGCAGTTTCCTGCGCCTGAACCCGCTGGTCGCCATCGTCACCAACATCGATGCCGACCACCTCGAAAACTACGGTGGCGACTTCGCCCGCGTGCGCGCGGCGTTCTCGGAATTCCTGCACCGCTTGCCGTTCTACGGCATCGCGGTGCTGTGCATCGACGACGCGGAAGTGGCGGAGCTCGCGGGCAACACCCCGCGGCACGTCATGACCTACGGCTTCGACGACAACGCCGAAGTGCGCGCCGATGACGTCACCCAGCAGGCCACGCACATGCATTTCGTGCTGTGCCTGCCCGATGGTTCGCGCACGCCGGTGACGCTGGCGTTGCCCGGACGCCACAACGTGCAGAACGCATTGGCCGCCGCCGCGGTGGCTTGGCAGCTCGGCGTGCCGGCCGACGCCATCGCCTCGGCGCTGGAGAAATTCCAGGGCATCGGCCGTCGTTTCAACCTGCTGGCGGAGCTGCGTACCGCACAGGGAGCGCTGGTGCAACTGGTCGACGACTACGGCCATCATCCGAAGGAACTCGCCGCGGTGTTCGCCGCTGCGCGTGGCGGCTGGCCAGAGCGCCGCCTCGTGGTCGCGTTCCAGCCGCACCGTTATTCGCGTACGCGCGATCTGTTCGACGATTTCGCCGGCGTGCTGTCGGATGTCGACGCGCTGGTGCTGACCGAGGTCTATCCGGCCGGCGAAGCGCCGATCGCAGGCGCCGATGCCAAGTCGCTGGCGCGCGCGATCCGCGCACGCGGACGCATCGATCCGGTGGTGGTCGGCGGCGCGCAGGAATTGCGCGACGTGCTGCCCGACCTGCTGCGCGACGGCGACTTGCTGCTGCTGATGGGTGCGGGCGACATCGGCCACGCAGCGCAGCAGCTGGCGGCGCAGGGTTTCGAGGGAGCAGGGCGATGAGCACCATGCTGTTGCCGCCGCGATTCGACGATCCTTCGGTGTTCGGTCGCGTTGCCGTGCTGATGGGCGGGACCACGTCCGAGCGCGAGGTGTCGCTGGATTCCGGCCGCAACGTGCTGGAAGCATTGCGTTCGCGCGGCGTCGATGCGAATGCCGTCGATGGCGTGCCGAACCTGATCCGGGAATTGCACGACAAGCACTTCGACCGCGTGTTCAACATCCTGCATGGTGGCGACGGCGAGAGCGGCGTGCTGCAGGGTCTGCTGGAAGCGATGGCAGTGCCGTACACCGGTTCCGGCGTGCTCGGCAGCGCGCTGTCGCTGGACAAGATCCGCGCTAAGCAGGTGTGGGCGGCGATCGGATTGCCGACCCCGCGTTACCTGCGCATCGCCAAGGGCGACGACGTGCACGCGGCGGCGCGGCAAATTGGGCTGCCGGTGATCATCAAGCCTTCGCTGGAAGGTTCGAGCGTCGGCGTCAGCCGGGTCTACAACGATGGCGACCTCGATGCCGCGATCGAACTTGCCGAGCGCTATCCGGGCGAGTTGCTGATGGAGCAACTCATCGAATCCGGTAACGGCGGGGGCGGCGAATACACCATTGGCGTGCTCGACGGTCGTGCACTGGCCAGCGTCCACATCGTTCCGGCTGGCGAGTACTACGACTATCACGCCAAATACGTCGCCGACGACACCCAATACATCTGCCCGGGCCTCGACGCCACCGGCGAGGCGGAAGCCTGCCAGCAAGCCGAACGCGCATTCGCAGCGCTCGACCTGCGCGGCTGGGCGCGCGTGGATTTCATGCGCGACCGCGACGGACGCAATTGGCTGCTCGAGGCCAACACCGCGCCCGGCATGACCAGCCATTCGCTGATGCCGAAGTCGGCGGGCGCATTCGGCGTGTCGTTCGAGGAACTGTGCTGGCGCATCCTCGAAACTTCGGTCGTCGGGGAGGCGAAATGAACGTCGCCCTGCATACCACCCTGCGCATCGTGGCCTGGACGCTGGCGCTGGCGCTGGTCGCACTGCCTGTCGTCGCGGTGCTCAACGGTTGGATCGGTGCCGAGCGCTGGCCGTTGCGCACGCTGCGCGTGGGCGGCGAGTTGAAGCGCGTCGACGAACAGAAGCTGCGCGCGGCTGTGCTGCCGTATGCGCGCAAGGGATTCTTCGCGGTCAGGCTGGAAGACGCGCAGGCGGCCGTGGCGAAGTTGCCGTGGGTCGAGCATGCGGAAGTCCGCAAGCGCTGGCCGGACGTGGTCGAAGTGCGCATCGTCGAACATAAGCCGTTCGCGCAATGGGGCAACGATCGCCTGCTGTCCGAAGACGGCGACCTGTTCCCGATCGCAGGCGCGGCATTGCCCAAGGGCCTGCCGCGCTTCGACGTGGACGCGCCGGAAACGCGCATCGGCGATGTCGTCGCGCTCTACAACGAGGCGAAGGAACTGTTCGCGCCGGAAGGCGCCACGGTGCGCACGGTATCGCTGGATCGTCGCGGCAGCTGGTCGTTGACGTTGTCGAGCGGCACCGAGGTGGTGATCGGCAGCCAGGAGGCGCACCTGCGCCTGGATCGCTTCGCACGCCTGATGCCGAACCTGATGGCGCAGAAACCGCTGCCGCTGGCGCGCGCCGACCTTCGCTACACCAATGGATTCGCGTTGACGTGGGCGCCGGCTGTTCCGGCGTCGTCGTCGACACCGCATATGCAAGGGCAAACGCAGACATGAACCGCAAGGGCGACAAGGCTTTGATCGTCGGACTCGACATCGGCACCTCCAAGGTGGTGGCGCTGGTCGGCGAGTACTCCCCGGGCAACCCGATCGAGGTGATCGGGATTGGTTCCCACGAATCGCGCGGGCTCAAGCGCGGCGTGGTGGTCGACATCGAGTCCACGGTGCAATCGATCCAGCGCGCGGTGGAGGAAGCCGAGCTGATGGCCGGCTGCGAGATCCGTTCGGTGTACGCATCGATCTCCGGCAACCACGTGCAGTGCCGAAATTCGCCGGGCATCGTGCCGATCCGCGACGGCGAGGTCACTTATGCCGACCTCGATCGCGTCCTGGAAGCGGCGAAGGCGGTCGCGATCCCGGCCGACCAGAAGATCCTGCATGCGATCCCGCGCGAGTACGTGCTCGACGATTCGCAGGAAGGCATCCGCAATCCGGTCGGCATGACCGGCGTGCGCCTGGAAGTGCATGCGCACCTCGTGGTCTGCGCGCAGTCGGCGGCCGCCAACATCAGCAAGTGCGTGGCGCGCTGCGGCCTGCAGATCGACGACCTGATCCTGTCGTCGCTGGCGTCGAGCACGGCGGTCCTGACCAACGACGAGCGCGAACTCGGCGTGGTACTGGTCGACATGGGTGCAGGCACCACGGATCTCGCGGTGTTCGTGCAGGGCGCGATCTGCCACACCTCGTCGCTGCCGATCGCCGGCGACAAGGTCACCGAGGACATCGCGCACATGCTGCGCACGCCGACGCCCGAGGCCGAACAGATCAAGGTGCGTTACGCCTGCGCGCTGGCGCAGCTGGCGACCTCCGAGGAGTCGATCCAGGTGCCTAGCGTCGGCGACCGCGCGCCGCGCCGGCTGCCGCGGCAATCGCTGGCGCAGGCGGTGCAGGCGCGCTACGAGGAAATCTTCGAGATGGTGCAGGCCGAATTGCGGCGCTCGGGCTTCGAGCAGCACGTGCGCGCCGGCATGGTCCTGACCGGCGGCGCTTCCAAGATGGAAGGCGTGGTCGAACTGGCCGAGGAAATGCTGCAGATGCCGGTGCGCGTGGGCATCCCGCAGCACGTGACCGGCCTGGGCGAAGTCGTCGGCAATCCGGTGCATGCCAGCGGCGTCGGCCTGCTGCTGATGGGCAGCCAGATCGAACATCCGCGACGCCCGGTGATCCCGACCGGACGCGCCGGCAGCCTCTTCAACAAGTTGAAGAACTGGTATCGCGGCGAGTTCTGAACAAGCGATTCAACCGCCGGTGCGAGGGCGCATCGACGCGGAGGAAGGCGAGGCGATTGCAACACTTGGCAACACAACCCGAACCAACGACAGCACCACATAACTAGAGCGAGGACACGGACATGGCGCATTTCGAACTACTGGAAAAGATGGCACCCAATGCCAACATCAAGGTGATCGGCGTGGGCGGCGGCGGCGGCAACGCGGTCGCGCACATGGTCAACAGCAGCGTCGACGGGGTGGAGTTCATCACCGCCAACACCGACGCGCAGGCGATCAAGAACTGCGGCTCCAAGCTGCAGCTGCAACTCGGCACCAACGTCACCAAGGGACTCGGCGCAGGCGCCAACCCGGAAGTCGGCCGCCAGGCCGCCCTGGAAGACCGCGAAATCATCATGGATGCGCTGCAGGGCGCGGACATGGTGTTCATCACCGCCGGCATGGGTGGTGGCACCGGTACCGGTGCGGCGCCGGTCGTCGCGCAGCTGGCCAAGGAGATGGGCATCCTCACCGTCGCCGTGGTGACGAAACCATTTCCGTTCGAGGGTCGCCGCCGCATGCAGGTGGCGCTCAAGGGCATCGAGGAACTGTCGCAGCACTGCGATTCGCTGATCACCATTCCCAATGAAAAGCTGATCACCGTGCTCGGCCGCAACGCCACCATGATCCAGGCGTTCCGTGCCGCCAACGACGTGCTGCTCGGCGCCGTGCAGGGCATCGCCGACCTGATCGTGCGTCCGGGCCTGATCAACGTCGACTTCGCCGACGTGCGCACCGTGATGAGCGAGATGGGCCTGGCGATGATGGGCACCGGCACCGCTCGCGGCGACGACCGCGCGCAGGCCGCCGCCGAGGCCGCGATCCAGAACCCGTTGCTCGACGACGTCAACCTGGCCGGCGCCAACGGCATCCTGGTCAACATCACCGCCGGCGCGGACTTCACCATGGCCGAGTTCGACGAAGTCGGCCGCACGGTGGAGAACTTCGGCAGCGAGGACGCGACCATCGTCATCGGCACCGTGCTCGACCCGGACATGCAGGACGAGGTCCGCGTCACCGTCGTGGCCACCGGTCTCAACCGCAACGCGGGTCGCCAGAGCGCGCGCCACGAGGATCGCGGCTACGGCCACGAACCGATGCGCCGTCCGCAGGTCGAACTGGTGCGCACGCAGGGTCGTCGCGACGGCACCACCGGCATGCTGATCGAGGACGAGCCGACGGCGTTCAGCCCCGGCCACAGCCTCGCCTCCAGCCTGCGTGGCCGCAGCAGTGGCAGCGACATGTCGGCACCGGCGACTCCGGCGGTGGCGGATTTCGGCAATGACGGCGGCAGCTACCTGGACATCCCGGCGTTCCTGCGCCGCCAGGCCGACTGACCGTCGAGCACAAACGGGCGCGCTCCGCCAGGGCGTGCCCGTGCGAACCCCTGATGCAGGCGTGCCGGCCGTGATGCGGCGCTCCTGCAAAGGCAGTGTCTGCAATGTCCTCATTGACCCACCGGGCCTGCGCCGGCCCGGTGGTCTTTTCGGCGCATCACCGGCCGGCGACGGGTCGACGCCGACGCAGGTGGCAGCCTCGACCGGTGATCCTGCTTTCGTTCAGGTTCAGTGTCTTGCGTGCTAATCTCTCGACGTTTCCGCCCCCGCGATGACCTTCCGGACCCTCATCCGCCCCATGCAGCAGCGCACCATCAAGAACGTGATCCGCGCCACCGGCGTGGGACTGCACAGCGGCGAGAAGGTCTATCTCACCCTGCGTCCCGCAGCGGTCGACAGCGGCATCGTGTTCCGTCGCGTCGACATGGACCCGGTGGTGGAGATTCCCGCCGACGCGGAACTGGTCAGCGAAACCACCCTGTGCACGGGCCTGTCTCAGTCCGGTGCCAAGGTCCAGACCGTCGAACACCTGATGTCGGCACTGGCCGGTCTCGGCATCGACAATCTTTATGTGGACCTGTCCGCGGCCGAAGTGCCGATCATGGACGGCTCCGCCGGCCCCTTCGTGTTCCTGCTGCAATCCGGCGGCATCGTCGAGCAGGCCGCCGCCAAGCGCTTCATCCGCATCAAGCGGCCGGTGGAAGTGCGCGAAGGCGACAAGATCGCGCGTTTCGAGCCCTACGACGGCTACCGCCTCGGCTTCACCATCGACTTCGACCATCCGATGATCCCGGCCACGCAGTCGCGCGCGGTAGTCGACTTCTCCACCGATGCCTACATCCGTGAAGTCAGCCGCGCCCGCACGTTCGGCTTCATGCGCGACCTGGAATACATGCGCGAGCGCAACCTCGGTCTTGGCGGCTCGATGGACAACGCGATCGTCCTCGACGAGTTCCGCGTCCTCAACGACGACGGCTTGCGCTACGCCAACGAGTTCGTGCGCCACAAGATCCTCGACGCGGTCGGCGACCTGTACCTGGCCGGCCACGCCATCATCGGCGCGTTCGAGGGCCACAAGTCGGGCCACGCGCTCAACAACAAGCTGGTACGGGCCTTGCTCGCCGAGCGTTCGGCCTGGGAAGAGATCACGTTCCCCGAGCAGACCAGCGCCCCGGTGGTCTACGCCGAGCCATTGCCGGCCTGACGCCATCGGATTCTTGCCCGGATTTCGCTGCCAAAGGCCGCGAAAAGCCACGTCGGGCCTCGTCCAGAGCAAAAATGAACCGGGTTCACAGAAGTGAGCACAGGATGAATTTTAACTAAAATTTAACCAAGTTTTAGTGAAATTCTAGCGCTTAGTTAACTTGCGCGCCCCCAGCGGCCGGTAGCATGCCCCGTCCGCTACCCGTCGGGAACCACGATAACGTGGTCCGGCGCCCCCATCGGACATCAGGACTCGTCCTTCCCCGGCTCGTCGCCGGATTCGCG
>Ga0193752_1003430_pt1 | contig 10928 bp, 9 predicted proteins | sample H1c1metaG_FD_144924 | JGI IMG/M metagenome (GOLD analysis project Ga0193752, IMG submission 144924) | Soil microbial communities from a riparian zone of the East river system, Colorado, United States - H1c1 | ecosystem: Environmental > Terrestrial > Soil > Riparian zone | place: USA: East River...
ACGGTAATCGAGGATGCTCTTCCCGGTACTGCGGACAAAGCCGAGTGCGCGCATCAACCGCGCCGGATTGCTCCATTCCGGGTTTCCAACAAACGCGGGATCTTCTTTTAAAAGGGCTTCCTGCAACCAGGTAAGGCCATAGGCTTTGTAGGAAGCATCAATTTCTACGATAATGCCCGGTTCTACTTCCGGCATCTCATCCAGCCCTTCGCAAAGCGCCCTGATATACAAGCCGGTACCACCGCAAACAATGGCCGTATCTGCAGTCGCAAAAATCTCCTCCAGCCAGCCCAACGCCAGCCGTTCGAAATCCGCCGCAGTGACTGGTTCTGCTACCGGGAATAGATCGATGAAGTAATGCTTCACTGTAGCCAGCTCATCTGCCGTAGGCTGGGCAGTCCCGATAGCCATGCCCTGATAACATTGCCGGGAATCGGCAGAAATAATGGATGTATTCAGGTGCTGAGCCAGCTCGATAGCCAGGCCGGTTTTGCCGGAGGCCGTAGGGCCCGTGATGACGAGCAGCGTCTTAACCGCCGGGCCGGACATGGGGGGAGTTGTTGGAGTTGTTGGAGTTGTTGGAGTTGTTGGAGTGTTGGAGTGTTGGAGTGTTGGAGTGTCAGTCAACAACGCATAATTCCATAAGCATATAAACTTATGAACTTATGAACCTATGAACCTATAAACGTATCAACTTATCAACGAGTCAACGAGTCAACGAGTCAACGAGTCAACGAGTCAACGAGTCAACCCAACCCTACTCCTCTCCATTATCAGCAAAGCTTTCTTCCCCGACTTCCGAACTCGATTCTCCCTCACTGCCGAAACCTTCAGCCATTTCCTCGGCGCCGAGATCATAGGCTTCCTCGATCTCGACCATCTTTTCAGCGGGCAGGCCTTTCACGCCATATTGGGCGGGGCCGACGCCTTCCTTGCGGGTGACAAGCGGATAGGTTTTTTTCGGGTTTTCATCTTTACTGACACCGATCAGCTCTATGAGGAAGTTCCACTGCTTAACGGGATCATATTCGTAGACAAACTTCTGGTTGGGCGTCGAGATGAGCGCAGCAATAGGTGTTTTGATCATTGACAGGGCAGGAGCATCTTTCTTATTGCTCATAACATCTGAGGAGAAGCGCCTGCCACGTTCCCAACGGTCATTGCTTTCAAAAAAGGAAGCGGTATGCTTACTGTCAAATTCCCAGGCCTTGAGGATGGCTGTGTGAAAATCCAGCAGGCTTTGATTGGCAATTACCTCGATATCGCGGTAGGTCAGATCATCCTCCTCCCAGTAAATTCGAAAACGGTATAGCGACATGGGGTAAAGATAATGTGAAACCCCCCTTCTCCGCCGCGGCGGATGACTCTATAGGGGAAGTGGTTGTGAGTTTAGTGAGAAGGCAATGTATTTGGTAAGACCTGTATGCTCCTGTCACCCCCTTTAAGGGCAGGGGGGTAAAATTTAACCGCTCCAACGCCTTTCTGTTACCGAAATTGCGGCCATGCTATTGCACAAAACCAAGATCATCGCTACCGTCGGCCCTGCCTGCAACACCTATGAGAAGCTTCTTGCTCTCGTGCAGGAAGGCGTCAACGTATTCCGACTCAATTTTTCGCACGGCACACAAGAGCAGCATCTGGAGGTGATCCGGCATATCCGGGCTATCAACGATACTGCCCCGCTGAATATTGCCATTCTCGCGGATCTGCAGGGGCCGAAGCTCCGCGTAGGTGAGCTGGAAGGTGGCGCTCTTGAGCTCGCTATGGGCGATGAGTTCATCTTCACGAATGATCCCGGGATCGGCACTAAGCAGGGTATTTACATGTCTTATCCCGATTTTGCCCGTGATGTGCAGATCGGGGAGAAGATCCTGCTCGACGACGGAAAGATCGAGGTGCTGGTCGTAGAGATCACCGCCGATAGCCGGGTGCGGGTAATTGTGACCGTTCCTGGCACATTGCTGTCCAGGAAAGGCGTGAACCTGCCGGATACGCGGATATCACTGCCTTCGCTTTCAGAAAAAGACCTGCGCGATATTGACTTTATCGTAGCCCAGAATGATATTGACTGGATAGCCTTATCCTTTGTACGGCGACCGGAAGATGTGCATGAGCTGCGCGAGCTGCTGAAGCAAAAAGGCTCAACCGCCAAGATCATCTCCAAGATCGAAAAGCCGGAGGCACTGGAGCATCTCCGTGAGATCATTCTCACTTCCGACGCGGTCATGGTGGCCAGGGGCGACCTGGGAGTGGAGCTGCCCTTGGAGCAGGTGCCCATGATCCAGAAGAAGATCATCCGGATGTGCATCCACCGGGCCAAGCCGGTGATCATTGCCACCCAGATGATGGAAAGCATGATCGACCGCACCCGGCCCAACCGGAGCGAGATCACCGATGTAGCCAATGCTGTGCTCGAAGGCGCGGACGCGGTCATGCTTAGCGGGGAGACCGCCATGGGCCAGTACCCGGAGCTCGTGATCCGCACGATGGTGAGCATCATCAACGAAGTAGAAAAGGAAGAAATCGTCTATAACCGCAACCTGGAGCCCCAGTCGCATTCGCCCTCGTTTCTAAGTGATGCACTTTGTTACAACGCCTGCCAGATGGCGAAAGTGGTCAAGGCAGATGCCCTGATCGGCATGACGCAGAGCGGATATACAGGGTTCATGCTGTCAAGCTACCGGCCCCGCAGCCCGCTGTTCGTTTTTACGAAGACCAAGAGCCTGATCGACCAGCTCAGCCTGAGCTGGGGCGTCACAGCGCTGTATTACGATAAAGAGGAAAGCATCGATAAGGTCATTGACGATCAGATAGAGATCCTGAAGGAAAAGGGTTTTATTAAGTCCGGCGATGTGGTGATCAATACCGGCTCAATGCCTGTAGAGGATCATTTACCAACCAATATGCTCAAGATCACGCGACTGGAATAACAACAGAACGCTGATTTTCATGATAAGTCCTGATGGTTTCTTCACAATTGTAATTTTTGAGGAGTTGATCATGAAAAATCATGAAGATCATGAAAATCAGCGTTCTAACGGTTTGCGGAACGCTTTTTGACAGCTGCGCGGGTATGAAATGGATGCGCCGGATTTCTCTCGCGATGTATTTGCTTGTGGCTTCGGTCTGCTTGTCAGCCCAAACGGCTATGACTAAACCTAAACTAAAACGAATTTACTTTAATCTTTATACCGATAGCATCAAGACTATACTCAACTATTACGTGAACGTAGAAGGCGAGTACAGCAATGGCCAGGTACTTCCAATGGACACCAGCGTAATCCGGATCATAGCTGACCGCGGCATAATGTCCGGCAACGAATGGATCGCACCAAAAAAGAGTGATTTCGAGAAAGTCACATTTCATGCGATCGCAAAGGATGATTTGCGGATTAATGACCGGGTAACCGTATGGCTGAAGCGCGCTAAAGATCCCCGCGATGAAATGGGCGCTGATGATATGGACATACCGGTAGTGCCTCAAGACATCCGGAAGCGCCGCCGATAGGAGGAACCAGGTAAGACACGATTATCCCTTTGCGAAAATCTGCGATACCTGCGGGACAATTCAGCGATCAGCGAATTCGCCGGGGTTGAGCATTACTTTTATCCGGATAATGCTAGTCCTACATGTCTCCTAACCTGCGATGTATGCTCGTTCTCATGCTGTTGCCGATCTCCGCAACAGCCGGCACCTTAGACAGCGCTTCCTTCAGGCAGCTTAATACGCAAAGGATCCATACGGACATGAACGGGATGTGGGCGCTGGCTAGTTGGGGATTGATGCATACAGTGGTAGGATTGGCGGGCGCAACCCTTGAGTCGACGGGTGAGCTGAAGCATTTTCATCAGATGAATGCCGCTTGGGGAATGGTGAACCTGGGCATTGCAGGCCTGGGCTATTTCGGAGCCCGGCGGGAGCTGAATAAATCTTATTCGCCTTCGCGGGCGCTGCACCGTTATGAAGCCACCAAACGGCTTTATCTCATAAATGCCGGCCTGGATGGATTATATATCGCTATCGGCGTTTTTCTTACAGAGCATGCGAAGCATTCAGGTGATGCCGATCTCTACCGTGGTTTTGGTAAATCACTAATCCTTCAGGGCGCGGGTTTGCTGATTTTCGATGTGGCGATGTTTTCTGCACATCACCGAAAGGATGAGGGCTGGTACCGTGCGCTGGAGGGTTTATCGGTATCAGGGAACGGGATCGGATGGCGGTATGTGATACGATAAATCACAGGGCTTGGTATGCCCTGGTGCTGGGAATGCTGGTCTTATGAGCAGCGGTGTTTTTGCTCAGCCACTGGCAGGTCGCTCCGCTCAGTGTGGCGAGGTCATTACGCTTCCGTCGGCTCGATCAGCATATTATCGATGAGCCGCACTTTCCCGAGCCTGGCCGCGATCAACGCGACCATCTTGCGGCTCATGTCGTAGTCCGGGAGCAGCTCCAGCGTTTCCGCATCGGCCAGCTCCACATACTCCGGATCAAAGCCCTTCTGCTTGAGCAACTCCATGCATTCCTTCTGCACGACTGCAAATGGCAAACTGCCCACTTTTGACTGAATACTCACCAGGCATTGATAGATCACGGAAGCCAGGGCGCGTTGCGGCTCCGTCAGGCGACGATTGCGGGAGCTCATGGCCAATCCGTCGTCTTCCCGAACGGTCGGACAAACGATCAGCTCCGTTTCCCCATCCCTGCCCATCAGCTCGAGAAGCTTGCCGATCACCCGGCATTGCTGGAAATCCTTCTGCCCCATATACAGGTACCGGGGCCGGATGATCTCTAATAATCTTCCTACTACCTGCCCAACCCCACGGAAGTGGCCTGGCCGCTGCGCGCCTTCGAGTACCGATTCGAGCGCGCCGAAATTGTAGGACGTTGCCATCCCGGTGCCCTGCGGATACACGGCATGCTCATCGGGCAGGAAAAGCACATCGCATCCGGCCTGTAGCAGCAGTGCGATATCCGCCTCTGTGCTGATCGGGTACAGCCGGAAATCTTCCGGATCGTTGAACTGCGTCGGATTGATAAAGATGCTGCAAACCGTCAGTCGGCCGTCGGCCCGGGCCTGCCCGATAAGGGAGGTATGCCCCGCGTGCAGAGCCCCCATTGTGGGGATATATCCCACGGGCTGTTCAGCCTTCGACAAATATTGCTGCACGTCGTCAGCCTTCCTGAAAATCACCATGAATAAACCGAGATAAAAATGTAATTAAGGCGCATACACGCGCCGGACGCTATAATTGCTTAATTTCGCGCACTTATTCTATCCCGCCCTCATACGGGACCTTTATCATTAAATACTAAACTGAGCACATGTCAGCAGACGCAAAGAAAAGGGTTTTAATCATTGCCAACGAACTTTCTCCCTACCTCGAATGCACGGACTTTGCCCAGATATTGAACAAGCTTGCCATAAAGACCTTTGACGCCGGCCTGGAAGTGCGTGTTATCATGCCCCGCTTCGGCACCATTAATGAGCGTCGCCACCGTTTACACGAGGTCGTAAGGCTTTCAGGCATCAATATCATCATCGATAAGGATGATTACCCGCTGATTATCAAGGTAGCTTCCCTGCCGAATGCCCGCCTGCAGGTTTATTTCATGGATAATGAGGATTATTTCAAGCGCAAGCAGGTTTTCAGTGATGAAAAGGAAGTATTCTTCGAGGACAATGCCGATCGCGCCGTATTCTTCTGCAAGAGCGCTCTGGAGACCGTCAAGAAATTCGGCTGGCCTCCCCATATCATTCATTGCCACGGCTGGATGACCTCATTGATCCCGCTGTATCTGAAGACAGTATATAAAAAGGAGCCTGTATTCAGCCAATCCAAAGTGCTGTATACCGCCCAGGCAGACCAGTTTGAAGGCAAGCTGGCGCCTTCTTTTGTTCAGAAGGCGATGATCGCCGGTGATATTAAGGAAAAGGACCTCGACATCTTTAAGGAAGGAACGGCGACAGCCCTGACGCTCGGCGGCGCCAAATGCGCCGATGTTGTGATCGAAGGATCTCCGAATCTGCCTCAACGGGTTCTGGACGAGGTCAAGCCCAGCCGTACCAAAAAGGTGATCAAATGGGAAGAAAGCTGGAAGGAGGATGTTACCCCTCTGCTCGAGCTTTATAAAAGCTTAACAGCATCTTAGTCTTACTTTATCCACATTCGCCCCACCTCTATTCTAAGTCTTAGAGCTTTTTGTGAAGCAACGCTTTTTATACTATACTGCTGCCCTGTGCACGACACTCGCCACCGCTTTTACGCTGACTGGCTGTCGTGAGAATATTATTATTAAATCGAGCCTAACGCCGGCAGTGGACAATATCCACACATTCGGCATTGGCCCCGACTTTAATAATGGTACGGATTCAATGATCACCCTGATCACCAAGACCGTTTTTGAGGATTCGCTGATCACCTCCGGGCGCCTGACCGGATTTCCGATCTTTCATGCCCTGGGCTGGGTAAAGGATGATTTCGCAGGTAATACAGCCGGGAGCATTTATATGCAGGTTGCGCCTACGGTCGCGAAATTCACCATTCCCACGAATGTCACCGTCGATGATCTGGTCCTCGTATTGCCATATTCCGGCTTCACCTGGGGTGATACTATGGTCACAGCCACCCAGACGTTCAAAGTATATGCGATAGATCAGGACTTTTCAAAAGACTCCACTTATTACAGTTCCAGTCGTCTGAATACGAAACCAACCCTCATCGGCTCAGCTACGATCAAGACCGGTCCGAAAAACAGTGGTGGCATTCAGGATTCCGTGAGCGTGCTGGGAGTGAACCAGGTGCCGCATCTGCGCATCTCGTTATCGCAGGCATTTAGAGATGAATTCCGCGCTTCACTGCCTAGTGATACATCCAGTTTCACCCGGATCTTTCCCGGATTTTATATCGTGCCCGATACGACGGGAAGCGGCGCAGCCATGCCCTACTTCCGCCTGAACGGCAGTGGTGACTTGTATGGATCTGCTGCGGTAATAGCTTATGCCCATACCGTGGGAGCCAGCGATACGCTGATCTATCAGTTCCCGTACATGGAGAATACGCTGGCGCATTTCAACCGCATTACCCGAAATTATACCGGAACGCGAGCTGGGGCACTGCAGGATACCAATATCATACACGATCTGCTGGTGATGCAAAACGCCCCCGGCACGTCAATAGATATCCTCCTGCCAAATATTAGTGATATTCCTAAGAATGTGATCATTAATAAAGCCGAACTGGTATTTACCAAGGCTGATGATCCTACGTTTACCGATCACAAGTTCTTTGGACCAGCCCGGCTGTACCCCCAAGGCATCAATTCCAGCGGTGGACATTATACCATAGCTGACCGGTATCCGGTTTCGGATGCTTCCCTCGACTTCATCGACGGGACGCCAAGGCAGACCGTGAAGAGCGGGATGAATGTGACAGAGTACCGCGTCAATATTCCGCGGGAATTGCAAAAGGCTATTGTACAAGGAAGCCAGGTCTTACATTTGCGCATTGGAGGTACCGCCAATTTTCCTGCAGCATATAGGCTGGTGGTTGGAGGGCGTGGCATGCTTAATCCGCTTTACAGGCCTTCAATTAATATCATCTACTCTAAACAGTAATTTACGCTCAATCTATTATGTGCGGAATTGTGGCCTATATCGGGACTAAAGAAGCGTTTCCCATTCTTATCAAAGGCCTGAAAAGGCTGGAATACAGGGGCTATGACAGCGCGGGCGTCGCCCTGCTGAATGGCAGCCTGCATGTGTATAAGAAGGCGGGTAAGGTCAGCGAGCTGGAAGCCTTCACAGATGGCAAGGAAGTGACCGCTACCATGGGCATCGGACACACGCGTTGGGCCACGCATGGCGTGCCGAACGATACCAATGCGCATCCTCATTTGTCGAATTCAAAAAATCTTGCACTGATTCACAATGGCATCATTGAGAATTATAACGTCCTCAAGGCGGAACTGAAACGCCGGGGCTATACTTTTTACTCCGAGACCGACACAGAAGTGCTGGTCAACCTCATTGAAGAGGTCCAAAAGCAGGAATCCCTTTCTCTCGAAGAGGCCGTGCGGATTGCCCTGAACGAAGTTGTGGGCGCCTATGCCATCGTCGTGATGGACCTGCGTGAGCCGGACAGCATGGTAGCCGCCCGTAAAGGCAGCCCCATGGTCATCGGCATTGCCGACGACGGGTTCTACGTAGCCTCCGACGCTTCCCCGATCATTGAGTACACGAAAAATGTCGTTTACCTGGATGACCAGGAATGCGCCACTGTGCACCGTAACGGGGCTTTTACCATCCGCACACTGAGCAATGTTGAAAAATCGCCGGCTATTCAACAGCTGGAAATGAAGCTGGAGGCCATTGAAAAGGGTGGCTACGAGCACTATATGCTCAAGGAGATCCATGAGCAACCGAAAGTGATCGCAGATGCGATGCGGGGCCGCATGAACGCTACCGAAGGATGGATCAGGATGGGCGGCATCAATGAATACAGCAACCGTATCGATAAGGCAAAGCGCTTTATTCTCACCGCCTGCGGTACCTCATGGCATAGTGCGCTCCTGGGCGAGTACCTGATTGAAGATCTGGCACGTGTACCCAGCGAAGTGGAATATGCTTCTGAGTTCCGTTACAGGAATCCGATAATCGGCGAAAACGATGTTGTCATCGCGCTTTCCCAAAGTGGTGAGACGGCAGATACTCTCGCGGCCATCGAAATGGCAAAGGACCGGCAGGCGCTCATCTATGGCATTTGTAATGTCATCGGATCTTCTATTCCGCGCATGAGCCATGCCGGCTCTTATACGCACGCTGGTCCGGAAATCGGTGTGGCATCTACCAAAGCTTTCTCCAACCAGGTAGTGATTCTGACGCTCATTGCCCTGCAGATCGCGCAGAGCAAGGGGACTATTTCCACCTCTCGCCTGCGGCAGATATTGTATGAGCTGGAGAACATCCCTAAGAAAATAGAGGAAGCGATGAAGCTCGATGCTCAGATCCAGGAGCTGGCCGCCATTTATAAAGACAATAATAATTTCCTCTACCTGGGCCGCGGCTACAACTTCCCGGTTGCCCTCGAAGGCGCCCTCAAACTGAAAGAAATCTCCTATATACATGCCGAAGGCTATCCCGCGGCAGAGATGAAGCATGGGCCGATCGCCCTGATAGATGAGAATATGCCGGTGGTATTCCTCTGCACCAATGCTTCAGCTTACGAAAAGATCATTTCCAATATCCAGGAAGTAAAGGCACGCAAGGGTCGCATCATTGCCGTCGTGAACAAGGTGGATGAGCAGATCGAATCCCTTGCCGACCATATCATCGTCGTTCCGGAAACGGAGGAGGTGCTCAGCCCACTCGTGACGATCGTGCCGCTGCAGCTGCTGGCCTACCACATCGCTATTCTTCGCGGATGTAATGTGGATCAGCCGCGTAACCTGGCTAAAAGCGTAACCGTGGAGTAGCTTGATTCGCTAACTCGTTGACAAGTTAACTCGTGGGTTGATGAGTTGATAAACCTTCCTCAAATACACCCTCATTCGCCGGATTTCTCACATTTACCACATTTACCACATTCACCACATTCATCAAATTCCCCACATTTCTCACACTCACCACATTCCCCAAATTCTTACATTTTAACACACATGCCTTATCTCTTCACTTCTGAGTCCGTATCTGAAGGACACCCGGACAAAATAGCCGATCAAATTTCTGACGCACTGGTTGATAACTTCCTCGCCTGGGATCCTGAGTCCAAGATCGCCTGCGAAACGCTGGTAACTACCGGTCAGGTAGTACTGGCCGGCGAAGTAAAAAGCAAGACTTACCTCGACGTGCAGCAAATTGCCCGCGATGTGATCCGCCGCATCGGCTATACTCGCAGCGAGTATATGTTTGAAGCTAATTCCTGCGGCGTACTTTCAGCCATCCACGAGCAGAGCCCCGACATCAACCAGGGTGTAGAGCGTAAGAATCCTGAAGATCAGGGCGCCGGCGACCAGGGAATGATGTTTGGTTATGCGACGAGCGAGACGGAGAACTACATGCCACTGGCCCTCGACCTGGCGCATACGCTCCTGCGTGAGCTGAGCGCTATTCGTCGTGAAGGCGCTTATATGACTTACCTGCGCCCGGATGCTAAGAGCCAGGTAACGCTGGAATACGACGACAACAACAAGCCTATCCGTATCGACGCGATCGTTATCTCCACACAGCACGACGACTTCGCCGACGAACTGCCTATGCAGCAGGAAATCACGCGCGATGTGAAGGAAGTGCTGATCCCACGCGTTCTGAAAAGCTTCCCGCAATACGAGCACCTGTTCAACGACAGCATCGAATACCACATCAACCCTACCGGCAAGTTCGTTATCGGTGGTCCCCACGGCGATACAGGGCTGACTGGCCGCAAGATCATTGTAGATACTTACGGTGGCAAGGGCGCGCATGGCGGTGGTGCATTCTCCGGTAAAGACCCGAGCAAGGTAGACCGTTCAGCAGCTTACGCTACGCGTCATATCGCGAAGAACCTGGTTGCTGCCGGTATCTGCGATGAGATAACTGTTCAGGTGAGCTATGCGATCGGTGTGGCTAAGCCTATGGGCCTTTATGTAAATACCAATGGCACTTCAAAGGTGCAAATGACCGACGGCGAAATAGCCCGCAAGGCTTCTGAAGTATTCGACATGCGTCCTTACTTCATCGAGCAGCGTCTCAAGCTTCGCCAGCCAATGTACAGCGAGTGCGCCGCTTATGGCCATATGGGCCGTACGCCGGTGACCGTTACTAAGGTATTCCGGACCGCCGACGGCAAGAGCAAGTCAATGGAAGTTGAGCTCTTTACCTGGGAGAAGCTGGATTATGTAGATAAGGTGAAAGCTGCCTTCGGACTATAAAGAAATGTTTCTGTATTGAAAG
>Ga0193752_1003432_pt1 | contig 10923 bp, 9 predicted proteins | sample H1c1metaG_FD_144924 | JGI IMG/M metagenome (GOLD analysis project Ga0193752, IMG submission 144924) | Soil microbial communities from a riparian zone of the East river system, Colorado, United States - H1c1 | ecosystem: Environmental > Terrestrial > Soil > Riparian zone | place: USA: East River...
GGTTAGCCTCCCGATAGCTTATGAGCGTACTGATGTCAGCAATATACCCATCACGGTGATTTTTCGTGCGCTTATTGGCAGGGTTCTTGACTGCTGGTAGCGGTTCATCGCGCAATAGTAACGACCAGTGACAACCAATAACATCTGCTATCCTGTTCATTTTGGTGGGCGAGAGATTTGCCCCATTTGCTTCCCACTCGACCACGCTGGTCGCAGGCTCTTTCACTTTTTCGGCAAATATATGCACAGGCATACCATAACGCTGCCTAACTGATTTCAAAACCTCGGGTTTGACGAAAAACTTCATGTCTGCAACCTCACCAGTCCACTCCTACGGCTCATTATATTGATAAAGCCCCACATTTACAGCACCCTTTTTCCTGGAAGACTATACCATCATGGGTTCAAAGCGCTTCCTGCTATGCAAAAGAAAGGCATGTTAATAGCGGTAACTCGGCATGTGCATCACTGCCGTAGCGTCCTGGAGCTGCCGGTGCCAAGTGATATCCGGATGCTCAATAAACCACTGTGCTAGGTCTGCTATTATAAGTTCAAAGGATGTGGCATCTGCCCCACCATGTTGGAATTCAGATAACGCAACTAATGACGCAACTGGCTCATTTAAGGAGTAATGCGTCATTTTTTGTACCTTTGAGGTCGTCAGGCCCCGATTTCTTTATCTGCATAATAAATTATAGCTCAGTAAAGGTGCCTGCTATTTTCCCATAGATTCAATGTCGGAGCCGCTATAGTGGAAGACGAGACGAACAATCTCACTCTTTAATTATAAGATAGTCTCCAAGTGCCACAGCATCTAGCCCCGACCCCAATAGACAGTTTATTGCTTCTTCGGGTGTATTTACGATAGGCTCCCCCATCCTATTGAAGGAAGTGTTTAGAACAACAGGAACTCCTGTCAATTTGTAAAACTCATTTATCAGGTTCCAGTATCTTTCGTTTTGTTCCTTGGTAACGGTTTGTATTCTTGCCGTTCCGTCCACGTGTGTTACGGCAGGGATAACTTTTTGTTTATCCTTCTTAACATCAAAGGCAAGAATCATATAAGGAGAGTCTACACCGTCTGTTTCAAAGTAGTCTTGAGCATATTCATCTAGCGCAGAAGGGGCAAAAGGCCGGAATGCTTCTCTGAATTTTATTCTGGCGTTCACCAGATCTTTATTCTCTGCCTTCCTTGGGTCAACGACAATACTACGGTTGCCCAACGCCCGAGGGCCAAATTCTGCTCTGCCCTGATACCACCCCACAAACTTATCCTCGGCAATAAGTTTCGCGGCATCCTTGGCTATATTCTTGGATTTCTTATACTGTAACTTATTCTTTTTGATGGCTTTGAGGATTTCTGCCTCGTTTGATGCATATCCAAGATATGGCGTCTGATTCTCTTTATCGAAAACTCGCTCATCATTTTGCTGATAATAAGAATATAGCGCCGCGCCGGCACACGCGCCATCATCGCCTGCTGCAGGGTAGATATAAATGTTGTCGAATATCTTTTCTTGCAGTATGTGCCCGTTAGCGACGCTGTTTAAAGCTACCCCGCCAGATAGACACAAATTATCTTCATCCGTCAGCTCCTTGGCGTACCTAGCCAAGTTGATCATAGCTTCTTCTAGTAGTGCCTGAGCCGCCCTTGCGATGTCTTTATGATGTTGCGTCAGAGGATCTTTCTTCGCCCTACGCGGACCAAAAATCCTTACGAATTCGTCAGATACATTCTTGCTTGGATCGTTTTGCATCTCAAAAAAAGCAAGATTCAGCTTGTACGTTTTGCCTTTTGTATCTAAGACTTGCCTCATTTTATCAACCAATTTAGTTGAGCCGTACGGAGCCAGTCCCATAATCTTGCCTTCGTCTTCATCCTTCTTGAAACCCAAGTATTCAGTAATCGAGGTATAAAAGACACCTAGGGAGTTTGGATAATCCAGTTGAAATTGCTGCTTAAGTTCAGTGCCGGAGGCGCTGTAGATTCGGGTGCATGCCTTCTCACCGCGACCATCGACTGTCAATACGGCAGCACTATCGAAATCCGAAGTGTAATAAACAGTAGACGCGTGACAGTTGTGATGGTCTAGGAATTTAATACTGCCTTTGTATCCTAGCTCTTTTTTAAGGATTCGCTTAATACTTGCGATTTTCTTTGCCTGGTAAAGTCCGCCAGCGAACGAAGTCTTTGTATGAGCCGGGAAAAACTTGAAGAACCCATAAACGTGGAGATAGCGTATCAGCTTCCAATAATCAAAGATTATAGCTATTTCGTCTACCTCGTTAATATCACTGATTCCCGCCTCTTTGAGCGAGAATTTAATGGCGTTGTACGGAAACTTTCCGCTATGTTTTTCTCGATTGAATCGTTCCTCAGCACTTGCGACGACAATCTTTCCATCAACTGCGATAGCTGCACAAGAGTCATGTCCGAATGGTTTTAAGCCTAAAATAATCATACGTCAAATATTACCATACATTACCTATTGTTCGTCTCTGAAAGCCTTATATAATGCCATGATCCTTTTTAAGTTGGATTATTATGGTCCGCATCGCTTGCACCATCTCAACAGGAGAGGAATTCACCGTTATGTCTGCTGTGATATGTTTTATTTCAGGGCTGTCCCTATACTGCTCCAGAACCTGCTGCTTGGTTAGCTTGTCATAGGGCTCCATATCACTTGGGTGATAGTAGAGCATTGCGTCTATGATTGAGCGGGTAAGGAATTTGAAAGCCTCCGCCTTAAATTCTTCATCGTCATCCGTATGGTTGAACGCCAAAGCATACATCCTATGAAGATATTCTTCCAGTGTTCTGATTATCGACCTTTGGAAAATCTTCTTTGGGAGCCGCCGGTACAACTCTTGGTAAATATTCTCACCCGCAATAACGTAAGCAGAATTAATGTACGCCAATGCTAGGCTGCTTTTAGAGCCATCTTGAACATCCTCCGGATTCGTCGACAGCTCGTCGGCATACTGCAAAGAAATGCCGACGAGGTAGTAAAATCCATCTAAAACTTGCACGACCTGCCTGCAAAGATTAATATCCGTGGGCTGATATGTGTCGAGTACGAGCATTAAGTCAAGATCTGAAGTCGGCGTTGCCCTACCATGGACAATCGAGCCAGCGGCACAGATAAGAACAATTCTACTGCCGAAAAAACGCTCAAACGCTTCACGGATAACATCTTTTTTAAATTCAGTTGTTTTCATCGCTATATAGTACACTGATTTACCCGGCATTAGCCATTGGCGTAACTGTATCTTAGCTCAGTAGCTTTATGTAGTCTTTACTTCCATCCGTCACTATAAAATATGGATTTAGCAAACTTTGTGTTGGGCTATACACCAGATTCCGCCCGCGTAAGTCTGTCACGGTACCGCCTGCAGCACGCACAACAGCATCGGCAGCTGCAGTATCCCAAAGTGACGTAGGTGCGAAGCGCGGGTACACTGAGGCTTGGCCCTCAGCAACCAGGCATAGCTTGAGCGAAGAACCCATACTTACGATTCGTTGTTCGCCCAGTCTGTGTAAGAATTTTTTCGTTTCTTCGTCCAAGTGGCTGCGGCTGACCACAACAGCAGATACGGCGTGTCGGTTGATAGTCACTATCCTTACCGGCTCCTTACCGTCTTCTTGTTTATAGGCTCCGATTTTAACGGCAGCAAAATACATTATCTTTTTGGCTGGAGCATAAACTACTCCTAGAACAGGTTTGCCATCTTTGATGAGCCCGATATTGACCGTAAATTCCCCATTACGTTTAATGAATTCTTTCGTGCCGTCTACGGGGTCCACCAACCAAAACATATCACTGTCTTTGACACTATGATTGCTCTCTTCGGAGACGATCGGATACTTAGATATGCGCCGAAGGCCGACTTCAATAACCTTATTGGCTATCTTGTCGGCTTTAGTAAGGGGTGAGTAAAAGCTGTCGTTCTTAATCTCCACCTCAAAGTCATCCGACTTATAAACTTCCATAATGGCATCGCCAGCCTGCCGAGCAAGGGCTTTGCAGTCTTCTAGCATTTGTTTCATAAGGTTATGCCTGCATCCCTATGTAACCTTCTTTTTCAAGATAAAGGAGTATCTGGTTGGCAAGCTCGTCGGCGCTGTAAGATTCTATGTCCAATGTGAGTTCGGCATCCGCCGGTTCTTCATAGGGGTCTGACACACCAGTAAACTCTTTGATTTTTCCAGCACGCGCTGCAGCGTACAGACCTTTGCGATCACGTCGCTCACACACGTCAATAGGTGTAGCTACATGAACCAGCACAAATCCACCACCATTGCCTGTAATCATAATTTTTGCAAACTTCAATGTAGTCTTGCTCATTCATGAAACCGATCAATGGAGAAAAAGCGCCATTCAGTAGCATCTCCACATCACAAACTTGGCGATGAGTTAGATTCCAGCTCTTAAAATTGGAGCTCTGCCTTCTTAGCTTCTCGGCATCTTCCTTACTAACAAGCAAGTCTACTAATCTACCGCCATGTGGCATGTTGAGATGGGACATGTCTACGGCCTTCACTTTAGTCTCTCGCACTTTATCACGCTTAGCCGAAGGCATGCCAGGCATCAGTTTTAACATAATGCGGGCTTTTAGAGTTAGAATGGATGAATGGATTATTACGGGAAGCTCAAAGAACTAGTTGAAAATGGCGAATTGGAAATACTATACATAATGTCCCCGCCAAGAACTTTATCTACAGTACTAGAGATAGCTCTGGCAGAATACGGCGACGGACAAATCCATGAACCTTTTCATAGACGGAATCGAACAGACTTTAATGATGGGTGTAGAGTTGTATATCAAAGAGTGGTCGAACTACAAGGTCAGCTTAAAAGGAAAAATATAAAGATAGTACTGAAGGACATCTCAAAGTACATCACTCCAGAAGAATGGAAACAGCTCGTAGAACTTGCCGACAGATTTGTCTTTACACTTCGTGAGCCTTCCAGGCAGATATTCTCCTTAGCATCACGGTACGCCAATGACGTAGACGGCTTGGAAGATGATCTCAACTATCAGCAAATTATAGCTAACTTACCAAAAATACCTTTTGAAGACCTTGCTTCAAATTATTGGGAAAATTTGTTGGCACTACTGAATATCACGGAAGAGCATTTAGCTAAGCCTAGTAAGACCTCCAAGCAAAAATATTTAGCAGTCATAAGTGGCGCAACCTTTAAGTATGATGCCGAGGATTCTGTTAAGAAGCTTTTGGCTCACCTTGATCTAACGGTCGATCCGATTAAAGTCCTGAAAGGCTGGAAAGTAGGAAGCGGCGAAAACTTCTTTAAGCCAAATCCCATAATGAGCGGCATTATTGAAGACAAAGACATCAGAAAAGGACCATGGTTGGGCCGCGCCATAAACAGCAGTTCTTTTAGCCCGATCAACCCCAAACAAGATGCGCCGCAGGATATTGACATTTATGACGAACACCTTCAGGATTATTTTCTGAAAAACATACTGCCCGCATTCGTAAAGATGTACCTAGACGAGAACAATATATGTAAGCCTGACATTAGCGTGGTTGCCGACAAGGATTTTGTTAAGAGCAATCTGGCCAGGGCAAACCCTATCGAAGCCTACCTGCTTACCAAAGGTTTTTCGCCACAAAGTTCAACGCAGAAAAATATGCTTGAACAGAATGGCTCTAGTCTGAGGTATATTATTAAAGATAGTTATCCGCATATCGCTACAGCACTATTCGATTTGACCAAATAACCGGCGACCATAACAATGAACAAAGACGACACTTACAATAAGATCAAGCCCCTGTTTCCGCTCTCTTATGAGGAAGATTCTTTAGCTTCTGTAATTTCCGAGATTAAAAAATCCCTCTACGGTACGCTAGAGTCCGATGATCAGCCCAGATACCCCGGATCTTACCACGAAGAAGCCTACCAGCAACTTGTCGATAAGTATTCCAAGATAGATGCCGAAGGGAGCGACCACACCAGCTTCCTGAACGACGTCGTAAATGACCTGTTCAACGGCGTGCCGAGATGGCGAAGCCCAAACATCGCCTACAATATTTGCGCTCCCCCAAATATGGCTGCAACTGCTATTTATGCGTTAGCATTGGATGAGAATATCCACAATGTAAACAATGGGTTGTCAGGAAATACACTCGTTGCCGAACAGGCCGTTATAAAAATATTGGCGGAACTGGCTAACATAGAAACCAAACCCTACGGGCTTTTTACTTTCGGAGGCACCTCTACGAACTTATACGCGATGAAAATCGGTATAAGAAAATGTAGTCCAGAAGCCACCTTCTCTGGCCTGGATGGCAAAGTCAAGGTTTTATTGACCGAGGACTGTCATTTTTCCCATGCCTCAAATGCAGACTGGCTTGGGATAGGACTCGACAATGCTCTGACGATAAAAGCCAACAAGGACAGGACAAGCGATTTAACCGACGCCTACAAGAAAGCTCGAGAGATAGTAGAAGACGGCTATAAATTAGCCGCGATCATAATCAACGGAGGCACCACTTACGGGCATACTATTGATGACGTAAAGGGATTTGTAGAGTTGAGGAACCGGCTGGTTAAAGAGTATAAACTTCCCTACAAACCACATATCCATGTGGACTCCGTAATTGGATGGGCATGGCTTGCATTTAAGGGTTACGGTTTCGATAAGAACCCGCTAGGAATATCACCAGAAGCCCTACTTTTTTTGAAAAAACAACATGAAAGAATCTCCCAGGTTAAATTGGCTGATTCCTGGGGTATTGATTTCCATAAAGGACTTGGTGCAACACCTGCAAGTAGTAGCATGGTCATGGTAAATAACTTTGAAGATATTGCACTGCTTTCCAAAAAGGTAAGCTCAAAAACAGAAATCCATCATCTTGCCCATGAATTCAGCTCGTTCTCGCCAGCAGATTATACGCTCGAAACCACAAGAGCTGCCGGAGCCGCCTTAGCGGCACTCGTATCGCTCAGAGTGTTAGGGCTAGACGGAATCAGGAGGAACCTGGCAAACCTAGTGGAGCAGACTATTTTAATGAGGAAGCTGATCGCGGACTCGAAGGATATGCTTACCTTAAATACTACTTCGGAAGGTTTTGTGACTATGGTCAGGTTTCTGCCGCCTGGTAGAAGCACTAAAGATATACATGAATACACCGCCGACGAACTTCAAGAAGATAACAAATACCTAAGCGCGTTCTTTAAGTGGGACAAAGAGACACGGATCGACAAAGGAATCGGTGTGGAATATTCGGTCAGCAGCAGCTATATAAAAGCGGCGGGCGGCATGGGAGTTGCCGCTATAAAGCTTTACCCCACCTCGCCCCACTTTAATGCGGCAAGTGCTTCAAGAATGGTTCAGACTCTAGTTGACCAAAAAAGAATTTTCGACACAACAGTACGAGTTAAGTGAAGTTCGTTTCTTATACCACTAGATTCACCAGCTTGCCGGGAACATAGATACGCTTTTTCACTAATTTGCCCTCAAGAAAAGCGACAATCTTTTCGTCGGCTTGCGCAGCTTCCAGAACTTCTTTTTCAGGTGTACCAGTTGGTACTTCAATTTGTGAACGCAACTTTCCATTGATTTGGATAACGATCTGCATTGTATTGCTAACCAGATATTTCTCGTCGTAGCTTGGCCATTCACTTATGTGCACGGACGAGTCGTGACCTAAAGTCCGCCACAGCTCTTCCGCGATATGTGGCGCATAAGGGGCAACAAGCTGCACAAGAGTATCTAAGGTAGTTTCCCAGGCATCTTCGTTTGTATAGTGGTCTTGTTTCTTTAGCTTATACAGCTCGTTCACATATTCCATTAGGGCGGCAACTGCGGTATTAAAGCCCATGTGGTGCAAATCTGTACTGATGCGCTTTATGGCGTAGTGCGTAGCGCGTAGCAAGCCTTCCTTTACAGAAAGTTCGCTGGATCTTCGTCCGAACTCCTCGCTGGCCTTGAATTCGTGAACGAGTGTCCAAACTCGTTGCACAAAACGGAATGTACCAGATACGCCCTCTGGGCTCCAGGGAGTCGTCTGATCGTAGGGAGCTAGAAAAGCGATGGACAGTCGCAATGCATCAGCACCGTAACCCTGCTCTAAGATAGTGTTGGGATTGATGACGTTGCCCTTACTTTTACTCATCTTACTGCCATCAGCAGCCAGGATAATACCCTGGCCACGCCTAGCTCGATACGGTTCCGGGGTAGGCACGAGGCCCTGATCGTAGAAAAATTCATGCCAAAATCGAGAATACAAAAGGTGCAAAGTAGTGTGTTCCATGCCTCCGAGGTACATATCAACCTCGCCCCAATACTTCAGCTTTCTAGGATCAGCAAATTGCTTGTTGTTGTGCGCATCAAAGAAGCGCAGATAATACCAGCTGCTGCCTGCCCAGTTGGGCATAGTATCCGTCTCACGTTTTGCCGGACCACCACAAGTGGGACATGTGGTGTTAACCCATTCTTCAACCGCAGCCAGGGGGCTCTCGCCCGTGTCGGTAGGTTCGTATTTTTCAACCTCCGGTAAGGTTACCGGTAATTGATCATCCGGAACAGCTACAGCTCCATGCTCTGGACAATGAATTATTGGGATCGGCTCACCCCAATAATGCTGCCTGCTGAAAATCCAGTCACGCAGTTTGTAATTGACCCTCTCCTGAGCTTTTCCTTCTTTTTGCAGGTCAGCGACTATGTTTTCCCGGGCTTCGCTGCTGGATTGTCCATTGTACTTGCCCGAGTTAATCATTGTGCCTTCACTATGAGTGTGCTCCTCGTCGGTTGCATCATTTTGAACTACCCGTATGATCGGTAGTCCATATTTCTCGGCAAACTCCCCGTCGCGTTCATCGTGTGCCGGTACGGCCATAATGGCACCTGTACCGTAACCGCCCAAAACATAGTCAGCCACCCAAATCGGAATCTTTTTTCCGGTTGAGAGGTTGACGGCGTGCGCACCGGTAAACACTCCCGTCTTCTCACGGGACGTATCCTGACGCTCAATTTCGCTCTTTGCTTGGGTTTGCTTTATATAGCTACCTACAGCACCCTTCTGAGCATCCGTCACGATTTTCTGCAGTAGATCATGTTCTGGTGCAACCACCAGGAAAGTAGCGCCAAAAATAGTATCAGGACGCGTTGTAAACACTTTTAACTTCTTGTCTGAGCTTTCGAGTTCAAGGTCAATCTCAGCACCCTTACTCCGTCCAATCCAGTTAATCTGCTGGTCAGCAATACGGCTTGGATAGTCTAGGTCGGCTAAGCCGTCAATTAACCTGTCAGCATAGGCGGTAATTTTAAGCAGCCATTGCTTTAGTTCCCGCTTTTCTACAAGGGTATCGCACCGTTCGTGCCGTCCATTGGACACTTCTTCGTTTGCCAGCCCAGTCTTACACTTCGGACACCAATTGATTGCAATCTTATCTTGATACGCTAAGCCTGCCTTGTAGAGCTGTAAGAAAAGCCATTGGGTCCATTTATAGTAATCAGGATCAGTTGTACGAAAGGTACGGCTCCAGTCAATACTGAAACCCAAACTGTTGAACTGTTGCTGGAAGTTACTCACATTGCGATCGGTAGCTACTTGCGGTGCTATACCGTTTTTGATGGCGTAGTTTTCTGTAGGCAAACCAAAGGCATCGTAGCCCATAGGGAACAGCACATTAAAGCCATTCATGCGTTTGTATCGCGCCATAATGTCGCCGAGCGTATACTCGCGGACATGGCCCAAGTGCAAACCATCCCCCGACGGATAGGGAAATTCTGTTAGCATGACATACTTTGGCCTCGATTTATCAGAATCTACGGCTTGGTAAATTTTGGATTCCGCCCACTGTTGCTGCCACTTGGGCTCGATATCATTGGGATTATACCGTTTCACGTTTTTTAGCTCCTCGCTGAATGAAGATAGGTCTTGAACAAATTATAGCTGAATAAGAGAATTTGCGCCCGACAGGGCGAGGAGTAGATTTAGTAAGGAGTAATTTTTAATCATTTAGGCTATATTAACATATAGTCGATCGACTTGCTAGTTAATGCTCAGTCTCAACAATGGTTCTAAAGGGGTCGTTTCAAATGACTTCGCCTTATGTTAATTACCCTAGAGTACATAGCTCACCTCGGTAGGTACGCCAGCTCTGACTTTACCAATAGTACGCTGCGTATTGGTCCATCCTTCCGCTATCTCTGCTAGAATATCTTCGAGTGGCCGAGTTTCAAATAAGCTCAGCCAATCTCCACCAAAACGCTGAAGATAAAAAAACCACCCAGAAATCTGGATGGTTTTTGTTTTGCCGAGGGAGCGTTCCTAGAAATGAAACGCTATCGACAGTAGCCACAGGAAAACTCCGATGGCTATGATGAACAGGCCCAGGCCTACCGGCGAGCCCCATGAAAACCATGAGCCCCACGATCGCCAATGCTTGAGCGATTCCTCGTGGTAGCGGTGCTGTTCTTCTTGTGTCATTTTGGTCATGACTGCTCCACATTCGTTAGTTGTTGTGAGCTAAGGCTAACGACCGTGGCCCTAGCTACTCGTTTGAATGTGCGTCCACCTGGCTTGTTGTTCCGCCGGAGCGTTGGCGGCAAGCTGGCATGGGTGGGTTTATATCACAGATGTTTTATATCATGTCTGGTTGGGATTATCCAGCTGAGGCATCTGGGCCTTGGACATTAACTGGGATACTTAGGTCTACTCCGTTACGTAACATGGCGTTGACCAAAGCTCCACGGCCAAGGTTCAGCCCCAAGGGCTGACGCAATCTAAGCCTGACTGCTCTGGGGATGTGAGGGAAGAGCCTGCCGCTGGGCTGAAACAGTCTATCGCCACTAAACCTGCTCACCTCCCGGTCATCTACAGATACTCGTGTCTCTTCGTCAAAGCCATACACTACCTGGCCCGCCTTATTGACAAGGGTAATTGGCTCT
>Ga0193752_1003433_pt1 | contig 10923 bp, 12 predicted proteins | sample H1c1metaG_FD_144924 | JGI IMG/M metagenome (GOLD analysis project Ga0193752, IMG submission 144924) | Soil microbial communities from a riparian zone of the East river system, Colorado, United States - H1c1 | ecosystem: Environmental > Terrestrial > Soil > Riparian zone | place: USA: East River...
AACTAGGCTGCGCTTCATGCCATGCCGGCGGCCCGGGACAACGCGGGGCAAAGCTCGAGGGCATATTTAATCACGATGTGAAGCTGGTTGGCGGGCAGACCGTGGTCGCGGATGAAAAATATATTCGCGATTCGATCCTCAATCCGAGCGGCCAGGTGGTCGAAGGCTTCCAGCCGATAATGCCGACGTTTAAGGGACAGGTAACAGAAGAGCAGTTGACTTCGCTTGTGGCTTATATCAAGTCGCTTAGCGGGGCCCCGGCTGCGGGTTCGACCACAACGGCGCCCGCCGCACCGGCTGCAAGCCCGGCGGCAACAAACACTGCGCCTGCAAATACGAGCGGGAGAGCGCCTGCGAATACGCCGCACGGAGCGAACAGCAATAGATAGACGGTAAAGATTATGCAAAACGTAGAAGCATTGGATGCTGGTTATATTAAGAAGCCGAAGCTAAACTACCTGACAAACGGCACGACGCTGAAGTCCTGGCTTTTGACCAAGGACCATAAACGCATCGCGATCATGTATTTGATCACCGTTTCAGCGTTTTTCTTTATGGGCGGTTTATATGCCGCTACCATACGGCTCGAACTGCTCACGCCGGCCAGCGACCTCGTAGAAACCGGTACCTATAACAAAGTCTTTACCCAGCACGGTATCTTGATGATCTTTTTCTTCCTGATACCGTCGATCCCGGCAATTTTGGGCAATTTCCTGCTTCCGATCATGATCGGGGCAAAGGACCTTGCACTTCCGCGGATCAATCTGTTGAGCCTTTATATTTACTGGATTGGTGGCGGCCTAACCCTTTGGGGACTGATGCAGGGCGGAGTCGATACGGGTTGGACATTTTACACTCCGTACAGCACAACATTCTCGAATACCTATGTAATGGCAGTCGGCCTGGGTATCTTTATCAACGGTTTCTCGTCGATCCTTACGGGCCTCAACTTTATCGTCACCGTCCACACGATGCGAGCGCCGGGCATGACGTGGTTCAGGCTGCCGCTGTTTGTGTGGGCTCAATACGCCACGAGCCTGGTGATGATCCTGGGAACGCCCGTGATCGCGATCACGGTGTTGCTGCTCGCCCTTGAGCGCCTGACGCATATCGGTATTTTCGACCCGGCCATGGGTGGCGACCCGATCCTGTTCCAACACTTGTTCTGGTTCTATTCGCACCCGGCGGTATATATCATGATCCTGCCCGGCATGGGTGTGGTCAGCGAATTGATCTCGAATTTCTCGCGGAAAAAGATCTTCGGCTACGAGTTCATCGCGTTTTCAAGTATCGCGATCGCGGTTTTCGGCTTCCTCGTTTGGGGACACCACATGTTCGTCAGCGGCCAGTCGGTCTATGCAGGACTCGTGTTTTCGTTCCTGACCATGGTGGTGGCCGTGCCGTCGGCTATCAAGATGTTCAACTGGGCGGCGACGATGTACAAGGGCTCGATTTCCTTCGATACCCCGATGCTCTACGCCATGGGTTTCATGGGTCTTTTCCTGATCGGAGGCCTTACGGGACTGTTCCTCGGTTCGATCGGCCTTACGGTCCACCTGACGGATACGTATTTCGTTGTGGCCCACTTTCATTACGTGATGGTTGGCGGGCAGGTTATCGCGTATCTCGGCGGCATACATTACTGGTGGCCCAAGATGACCGGTAAAATGTACTCGGAATTCTGGGGTAAGATATCGGCGATGCTCGTGTTTATCGGGTTTAATTTAACGTTTTTCCCGCAGTTCATTCTCGGGTACCAGGGCATGCCGCGCCGCTACGCATCATACGCCGAGGAATTGCAGGTGCTCAATATTTTTTCGACCGCTGGCGCTTCGGTGCTGGGTGTCGGAATGTTGATGCCGGTTGTTTACCTTGCGCACTCGCTCATTTGGGGTAAGGACGCGGGACCGAATCCCTGGATGCTGCCGGGACTGGAATGGCGCACGGACTCGCCGCCGCCTACCGAGAATTTTGAAAAGACCCCGGTCGTTACGTGGGAAGCGTACGAATTCGGTGACGAAAGCGGGCTCGATTTTGAAGGGGCAAAGCAGAGGGCCAAAGAAGAACTGATAGGGGCTTAAAGAAAGGGACATTGCTTGCCGAATTTTTAGGACGGGAAGCATAATTTGATCAAGATGGCACACGAACACGAATATCATACGCCCGGTCTTCAGCACCAGTTTGAAGACATGAAGCAGCAGGAAGAATCCGTATCTATCGGGATGTGGATGTTCCTGGTGCAGGAAATCATGTTCTTCGGCGGGCTTTTCACGGCCTACCTCGTTTTCCGCTCGAGATTTCCGATGGCGTTTGCCGCAGGCAGTAACCACCTGGATGCGTTCTGGGGCGGGCTTAACACGCTCGTGCTTATCGTATCCAGCTTGACGATGGCCCTGACGGTTTACTATGCGCAGAAGAGCAACCGTTACATGCAGGTGATCATGATCGTGCTGACGATGCTCTTTGGTACGGTCTTTCTCGGCGTAAAAGCGATCGAATATACGGATAAATACAATCACGGGCTGATACCCGTCACCGGTTGGAACAAAAAAGTAAAAGCAGACCCTGCGGACGAACACGACGCGCATGCAAAACCCTGCTGGGAAGTTACTCACGGCGAGGTGCACAAGTATGTAAATCCGAAGGGCGAGTTTCAATGGACCGACTGCTCGCTCGTAAAACTCGCTGCCGGCGATAATCCCGAGAAGCATAATTTTCTAACCGATTACGAAAAGAGCGGCTACTACGAGAACGGCGAGATAAATGCGGATAAGTTTCGCGACAGGGTCCGCAGTTTCTACTGGATCTATTTTGTTATGACCGGCCTTCACGCGCTCCATATGATCGTCGGGCTCGGTCTGATGCTTTGGCTGCTGTGGAAAGCCTGGAAGGGTACCTTTACTGCGGAATATTACGCCCCGGTAGAAATGTCGGGACTTTACTGGCACTTTGTAGATATTGTTTGGATATTCCTGTTTCCGCTGCTTTATTTGCTCGGCAGGCACTTTATGCATTAGGGGAAGAAAGAAATGGCAGATAAACACGAACACGAAAACGACCACGTTCAGCACCAGCATATGAATATCCCGAAGTATATCGGCATATTCCTGATACTCGTTGTCGGCACGATACTTACGTATTTTGCGGCGCTTGTCGATATGGACCACATATTTCCGGGTGCCAACACCCTTGTGGCGCTGCTGATCGCATTTACGAAGATGACCTTCGTGATGCTTTTCTTCATGCACGTCTACTGGAGCCCGAAACTTATCTGGCTTTCGTGCATCGCCAGTTTTTTCTGGATGGCGATAATGTTCGCCTATACGATGCAGGATTATTTAACACGTTCGATAGGCGTATTTTCTAACTAACCTCAAGGGAACCTAAAATCGAACGCGGTGCGAAAGGCAAAATGTCTTTTGTTGCCGCGTCTTTTTGCAGTTAGGATATGCGTGTTTTACGTGGTATGATTTTCGGTTTAATACGTGTGGTTTTGGCCAATTTTATATACTGATAGCGATTTATGATACAACAGCGGGCCGAATCCAAACATCACAAACGGAATATGTTTATTGGAATCCCCCGATTGCCATTATTATTAATTTCCCTTTTTTCGCTGGCCGCTTTCTCAACGGGCTGTATCAGTGTCAAGAACGCAGATAAAACGCCGACCCTCTTAAAAACCGAAGATGCGACCAAAAATGACCTCCTGGGGGAGGTCAACCGATTTGCACGGGTAGCCTCGATGCGGGCCAAGATGGACCTCAAGTTCGAGGACAATTCTTTTGCGCAATTCGGCAATAAAGAGGTCTATCGCGCGGCTGACGGTGAGGTTGTGGTTCAACGGCCGGCGAATATTTTTCTGAAAGTCCAGGTGCCGGTCATAAAAACCGATGTTGCCCAGATGACGTCGGATGGCAAAGGTTTCCGTGTGGCGATCCTTCAGGATGGCGGCAGCGGAAAGTATAAAAAGTTTGTTAAGGGGACCAACGACGCCGACTATTCGAAACTTCAAAAAGTTTTGAATTCGTCGGACGGCAACGGCCAGGTGACGCAGAATGTGAACGCTTTTGCCAATCTTCGCCCTCAGCATTTTACGGATGCTATGCTCGTCCGCCCGATCGAGACGGCAAACGTATATACAGAAAGTACGATCTTTCAGATCGAAGAAGATACGAGCCAACCTAAAAAGTCGCCGCTGAGAGTTGTAATGAGGGGTTACTACCTGCTCGATGAATTCGCACGGGATGCGAGCGGTGATCTAAAGATATTGCGGAGGTTCTGGTTTGATCGTGTGGGAGGCATTCGCCTGGCGCGGCAGCAGATCTTCGATAAGGCGGGTGAGATCGAATCGGACATTACCTATGGCCAGGAGGGAAATCTGAGCGATAAGGCCGAATATAAAAACCTGCCCCTGCGTATACAGGTAACCCGGCCGAAAGAGAAATATACGATGAGCCTGACCTATCAGACGCCGGAAACCGTAACGATAGGAAATACATATAAGGAAAGCGTGTTCGTGCTGCAAAATTCATGGGAACTGGAAGAGGTTGACCTCGATAAGAAATTGCAGGAAACCAGCGCCATTAAACCCGTTGAAAGCGAAAATAGCAATAAGGGTGTAAACTCGGCCACAACCCGTTTCCAATAGATCGCGGATGAGCACAATTTTAAGGACCGAAAATTTAACCAAGGCCTACAAGATAGGAAAGCTTGACGTACTGGCGCTTCGCGGCGTTTCTCTTGATATTGGCGAGGGAGAGTTTACACCGATAATGGGTCCATCGGGCTGCGGCAAGTCGACCCTTTTGCATTTGCTGGGCGGGTTACTTAGCCCGACCACGGGGAAGATCATCATCGGCGGCGAAGACCTTTCAAAGGTTTCCGACGCGCAGAGGACAGATATCCGCCGGCGGAAAATCGGATTTGTTTTTCAGCGCTTTAATTTATTCCCTACGCTTACGGCCGAGGGAAATTTAAAACTCGCGGAAAAGATCCACACCGGTAACGGCAGTGCGAATTCGGACAGGCGACGCGAAGTGCTTCGGCTTCTAAAGCTTGAAGATAAAATGCACCATAAACCGCTCGAAATGTCCGGGGGCGAGCAGCAGCGTGTGGCACTTGCGCGGGCGATCGTTAACAACCCCGCGATCATTCTGGCTGACGAGCCGACGGGAAACCTGGATAGCGAGAATTCGAAGATCGTGCTGGATATGTTCAAAGAGCTGAACGAGAAGTTTAACCAGACGATCATAATGATCACGCATAATCCCGAGGCGGCGGCCGTTTGTTCGCGGACGATCCGCATGCGGGATGGCCTCGTTGTCGATGAGCCCGAGGCGGTTTCGGCACACGTTATGTAAAAGGTATTGATGGAAGCAATCAGAAATCTGGTCCAATGGAATCATGAACGCGGCACGTGGCAGTACGACATTTTCTGTCTACTGATCATCGCGTTCATTTTTTTGACCCCCAAAGCATGGTTCGATAAGCGGGAAACGCTTGCAACCCAAATTGCTTCGGTGGTCGTCAAACAGGGTGAAGTCTCCTCGGAAAAATAACCAATATGATCAAACCATTGAAAATTGCTCTTTTTGCCGGCAGCTTTGCGTTTTTTGTTGGTCTTTTTTCGCCTGTTCAAATAAAGGCGCAAAATCCTAACGATCTCCTTAACCGGATGGATAAGCACTATAAGGCTGTCACCTCCTTAAGGTCTAATATCAAAATGGATATCCATAATGTGCAGCTGAATGAACATGAATTGCAGGTCGGGACGCTCATACTATTGCCCAAGCAGAAAAAGCGTCAGATGTACGCCCGGATCGATTGGGCGAAGCCCCGTATTGAATCTCTGGCGATCATCGGTGACAAGTTTCAAATGTACGTTCCGGCCAGCGGCCAGGCTTTGACAGGAAAGGTAAATAAAGGGCCTAAAGGAGTACCAAAAGGGGCGTTCGATTTTCTGGGTATGTCGCGGACTGAATTGAAAGCAAACTATACCCCTGAAATAGCCGGTACGGAAAAGATCGAAGGAGGTTTCGAGACTACTCATTTAGTGCTTACACCAAAAGCCGCGATGGACTATAAAAAGGCCGATCTTTGGGTCGATCCGAATGGAATGGTCCGCATGGCGAGGATAACCAGTAAGAATAACGATACTACGACCGTTTTACTATATGATTTCGATAAAAACGTTAAGGTCGATGCGAGCGCCTTCGCCATCAAATTTCCGAAAGGAATCAAACCAAAACCGGTTTAAATTTACGATAGTGACCATTTAAAGCTGACTAAATGCCCGCGATCGGGCATTTTCGCTTGCGGGAGTAGTTCTTGTGAAAGGATATTTTAGAGTAAGTTTATCCGTATTCGCCTTGGCAATTTTTGTTGGCAGTTTCTCGGCTGCCCAGGTTAATGCCCAGATTATGAACTCCATCCTGAACAGGATGGATACGCATTACAAGGCCTTATCCTCACTAAGATCAACCATTGAGGTGGACCAATTGACCTCTCAATCTGGCCAAACCCGGCAGCTTCAGGGAAAGCTGGTCTTTCTTCCTAAAACTCCATCCCGTGAAATGCATACGCGGATGGACTGGAAATTACCGCGCGTTGAGCACCTGGCTGTAATTGGCGATTCCTTTACGCTTTATCGTCCGGGCCTGGAGATGGTTATCAAGGACAAGATCGACAACCCCGAATCAGTGAGTTTCGCGGCCAGCGCACTATCTTTCGGACGCATCTCAAAGGTCCAAATGAAGGCGACTTACACGATCGAGTATTTTGGGCAGGAAGAGATCACCGGAAAGGTCCCAACTTGGCATCTTAGGCTCAGTCCGAAGCCGGCATCCGTAAATCCGTTAACTGAACTCTGGGTGGATGCAAACGGAATGGTCAGGGTCGCAAAGATCTCTGCGAAAAACGGAGACACGACAACCGTGCGACTTATCGACATCGAGAAAAATATAAAGATGGGGCTGGATGATTTCCGGATCAGCTATCACGGGTCGATAAAGCCAGTGTCGGCCGCGGTTGCAGAAATCTCCCTGAAACGATCCCTCAATACCGCGCTGACCAGAATGGATAACCACCATAGGTCATTATCATCGATTGCGGCGGATATTAATACGGATCGGTCTAATTTCCAGCTTGGCGACTCGGATGTCTCGCAGGGAACATTGGTTTTACTGCCTAAGAAAGGATGGCGCCAGATGTATGCCCGGATCGATTGGATCAAGCCCCGCGCGGAAAATATTGCAGTTATAGGCGATGAATACATGCTTTATAAGCCAAACGTGAATGCGGTATACAGGGGGAAGATAAGCAAGGTCACGACGTTGGATACATCCGGCGGCGTTTTGGCATTTATGGGTATGTCCCGGGTCCAAATTGAGAAAAATTATCAGGTAGAGCTGATCGATCGCGAAAAGATGTCCGGTGGGATCAGAACGGCGCGTCTTCGAATAACGCCGGCGAGCGGTAAATTCAAATATGCCGACCTGTGGGTAGATGGCGCCGGCATGGTCCGTCAAGTTAAGGTAACGGAGACGAACAACGACACGAACAGCGTTCTTTTATATAATATCCGTAAGAATATTAAAGTAAATGCAGACGTTTTTATTATGAAGGTTCCGAAGGGGGCCAAAATTATCAAAGGATAGAGTTATTATGAGCAGATCATTTCGAGCCGTGATCACGGCATTTAGTTTGGGAATAGTTCTTAGCTTTTTTGGTGCGGCGCAAGCAAACGCCCAGGGGATACTTAACGAGATCCTCACCAGGATGGATACGCATTACAAGGCGCTCTCGTCCGTTAAGTCGAACATCAAGATGGAGAAGGTTAATACACAACTCGGCGAAACCGATGTCTCCGAGGGAACGGTAAAATTCTTGCCAAAAACAGATAGGCGGGCGCTTTATGCCCGGATCGACTGGTCGAAGCCATTTGAAGAAAGCATGGCGGTTATAGGTGACGGTTACAAGTTATACCGTCCGCGCCTCAAGACCGGTTATATAGGTAAGACCAGCGGCGCGAAAACGTCCGGGTCCGCGGGCGGCGCTCTTGCCTTTATGAGCATGTCAAAGGCGCAGCTCAAGACAAATTACGTGATCGACTATATTGGGCAAGAGCAAATAACGGGCGCCATCCAAACCTGGCATTTGAAGCTTACGCCAAAGGCTGCTGCAAGTTATAAGATTGCCGAGATATGGGTGGATAGTAATGGGATGCCGCTGCAGGCTAAGATCACTGAGCGAAATGACGACCTTACGACTGTGCTTCTTTCCGATCTTCAAAAAAATATCAATATTAATGTGAAAGAATTTAGTATTGATTTTCCGTCGGGTACTAAGGTCGTAAAAGGATAATTGTGCCGCACATTTGATCAGGGGCTTTGGCGATCATAAGCCGGGGCCTTTTCGCTTGGTTTGAAAAGCTAGCGTACAAAACCTATAATTACAAGTTTGGCGCGAGCCACGAGTTTTTTATGCCCAAGGCAAGTAGTTTCAGCAGATTTACCCGCGGGGTGAAGCACACGGTCAAGGCCTTTGCTTCTACCCGCCACCCGGTGCTCGTTCACATCGTCCCGATGCGGCGGTGTAATCTCGCATGCACCTATTGCAACGAGTACGACAAGACGAGCGATCCGGTGCCTATCGATGTGATGCTCCAGCGCATCGATCGCCTGGCGGAGCTGGGCAGCTCCGTGATAACGATCTCGGGCGGCGAGCCGATGATGCACCCGGAGATCTACGAGATCATTGCTCGTATACGCCACCATGGAATGATCGCCGGGCTTATCTCGAACGGATATTATTTTCAGGCTGAAAAAGTAAAAAAACTTAACGAGGTGGGTCTTGATTACCTGCAGATCTCGATCGATAATGTTCAGCCGGACGACGTTTCTAAAAAGAGCTTGAAAGTACTTGATGGAAAGCTCGTAAATCTTCGGGACCACGCGAAGTTCAAGGTGAACATCAATTCGGTTGTCGGCGGCGGCGTTGCGAATCCGGATGAGGCGCTGATAATTGCGAACCGTGCGAGAGAGCTCGGGTTTTCGTCAACCGTGGGCGTCATTCATGACGGCGACGGACTTAACAAGGGGCTGACCGACCGCGAGAAGGAAGTTTACAAAGAGATCAAGAGCAAGGGTACGAGCAGCTATGCCCGTTGGAACTGGTTTCAGGACGACTTGGTCGAGGGTAAGGAATACAAATGGCGGTGCCGTGCCGGTTCGCGTTATTTGTATGTGGATGAAGGCGGAATAGTAAGCTGGTGTTCGCAGCAGCGCGGTATGCCCGGCATTCCGCTGCTCGAATACACCCAGGCAGATATGGACCGCGAATACATCACCGAGAAATGGTGCGCGCCGACGTGTACGATCCAGTGCGTTCACCAAGTTGGCCATCTCGACGCATGGCGCGACCCGCAAATATCGCTTTCCGACTACAACAAGCGCAACGGCGGCGGGATAAAGAAAGAGACCGTCGCGAGTGTGCTTGGCGCCGACCGATAGTTTTCCCCGAAATAAATATGTCTGACGACGCAGCTGAGCCAAACGCGAGGGTCTTGTTCAGGATTGAGCGTGTGGACGGCACCGCGGACGTGGAAACCCCTTGGGCTTTCGATCTTGGCGATGACATCTACCGTCTCGACGAATGCCTTTTCTTTGCTTACTCGGTTTCATGGAACGACGAGGTTTATGCCCCCTATGATGCAAAGGAGAAGTTTCCGGTTTTTCGGCGCGTCCATAAAAAGTCGGGGAATCGAAGCATCCGATTGATACTCGACCCGCCTTACGAACCCGGCAACAGCACCGATCAACTACTCGAACGGCTTCTGAATATGAATTGTTCCTACGAAGGAGCTACGAAACGTCTTTTCGCGATCACGATACCGCCCGAAATTGAGCTGTCCTCGATCGTGGAATTTCTCGTTGAACAGGAAGTCGAATGGGAGCATTCCGATCCACGCTACGATGAACTGTACCCGGACGGGGAATAGATTTTAATCCTTCTCATACCAATCTTCGTGAAGGGAATGGACCTGGCATCGAAGACAGGTCGTCCTGATCCATTGATGACTGCAGCCAGGACATTTCCCTCGCGTGTCGAATGTGTTCCATTCCGTCCAACACCCGCCGTTGGGATGCTCTGTGCCGTAAGCATCGAAGCACGTCCAGCGGCTCGATGCCTGCGGCCGCCATTTGCATGCGGGGCATCTTATACGCTGATACTTATTCCCGGCATCATCCAGCCCCAGTTGATTCAATATCTCGTCAAACTCTCCGGTCCTTTCAAGCATGGTGAAAACCCATCGCCAATAGAAGAATCGCAAAATGGCTTCTCTCAGATGTCGGTGCATTGGCAACTTGGTTGCAGGGTTGAAAGTCCGGTCCACTCCTATTAGTATTCCAGTACACGGCATAAATTCAAAATTCAGGGAATAATACGCATATGGAAGACCGCAAATTGTTTATACCGATCATTCTGGGCACACCCCGAAAGGCGCGCGAAAGCGAGGACGTGGCCCATTGGGTCCACGGCAAAATGGAAGAGCATGACGAGATCGAGAGCCAATTTTTCGACGTGTGCGATTTCGATATCCCGCACGGCGAATACGGACAAGAGATCAAGGACCGGTTTCCCGAGTGGCGGGATGCGATAATCAGGGCCGACGGGCTTGTGATAGTTACGCCCGAATACAACCACGGTTATCCGGGCAGTCTGAAGAGCGTGCTCGATCTGCTGTTGCGCGAGTATGTCCATAAGGCGGTAGCTTTTGTGGGCGTATCGGCGGGGCCGTGGGGCGGAACGCGCGTGATAGAGGCGTGTGTGCCGATGGTGAGGGAACTCGGGCTGGCTGTTACGTTCAGCGATCTTAATTTTCCGAAAGTGGGAAGTAAATTCGATGAGGACGGCAAACTG
>Ga0193752_1003434_pt1 | contig 10922 bp, 8 predicted proteins | sample H1c1metaG_FD_144924 | JGI IMG/M metagenome (GOLD analysis project Ga0193752, IMG submission 144924) | Soil microbial communities from a riparian zone of the East river system, Colorado, United States - H1c1 | ecosystem: Environmental > Terrestrial > Soil > Riparian zone | place: USA: East River...
GACAGTGTGGGGTATGTCGCACAGCGCGCTCGCGTCATTCGGGACGACGCCTTCTGGCGATGCAGGCCGGACGAAGGCTGCAGTGATCGTCGGTTGCGCTCTCGTGGGTGCGCTCGGCGCCGTCGTCTTTGCACCCGAGCCGGCCGCACGCGCAGCGATCGCCACGCCGGTCGCGGTCGCTGGAATGCCCGTCGCCGCGACGCTCGACACGAAGGCAGAGAGCGCGCGCTTGGCCGAACGCTACCTCGGCGGGTCGCTGCGGCTGCGCGCCGGCGGGCGCGAGCTCGACGTGCGGCGCGCGGATCTCGGCGCCTCGGTGTCGATCGATCATCTGCACGCGTTGCTCGATCAAGCGGCGGCGCCGTCATCGGCGCTGCGCCGCGTGCACGCGTCGGTGCTGCAAGATCAGCCGCTCGCGCTGGCCATGCCGGCGCGCGTCGACGAAGCCAAGACGCTGCCTTTACTGCTGCAGCTGAAGGACGAGATCGATCGCGATCCGGTCGACGCGCACATCGACCCGCGCAAGAAGCAAGCGGTGCGCGCTCAGGCCGGCGTCGCGCTCGATGTGCACGGCAGCTTGGAGCGCATCGAGCGCGCGCTGAGCCGAGGCGCGAGCGAGGTCGAGCTGCCGCTCTTGAGCATCCCGGCGCGCCGCACCATCGACCGCTTCGATCACATCGAGATGAACGCCGTGCTCGGCGAGCTGACGACCCGCTACAACCAGAGCGACGTCGCGCGCGATCGCACCCACAACCTCGAAGCCGCGGCGAAGCGTGTCGACGGCTACGTGGTCGAGCCGGGCGAGCTGTTCGACTTCAACGCCGTGGTCGGCGACCGCACGCAGTTCAACGGCTTCAAGCTCGCGCCGGTGATCGCGTACGGCGAGCTGGTCGACGGCGTCGGCGGCGGCACCTGCCAGATCGCCAGCACGCTGCACGGCGCGGTGTTCTTCGCCGGCTTACCGATCGAGCTGCGCCACCCGCACTCACGGCCGAGCTTCTACACGAAGCTCGGTTTGGACGCGGCGGTCGCCTACGGCTCGCTCAACTTCCAGTTCCGCAACGATCGGCCCTACCCGATCGTGCTCGAGGTCACGGTCGACCGCGGCATGGTTCGCGCCGCCGTGCACGGCAAGGAGCGCGACCGCACCGTCACGTTCATGCGCCGGATCGACAAGACGACGCCGTTCGCCGAACGCGTGGTCGAGGACGACGCCCTGCCCCGCGGCTTCCGCGTGCTCGCGCAGCGCGGCATTCCCGGCTTCACCGTCACTCGCTTTCGCGTCGTGCGCGACGAGAAGACGCACGTCTCGATGCGCGATCGCAACAGCGATACCTACCCGCCGACCGAGCAGGTCATCCGCATCGGTACCGGTCCGGAGCTGGCGCCCGACGCCGAGCTGCCGCGCAACGACCCGCACCCCGAGTACATCGCGGACGAGGTGCTGACGGCGACGCAAGGCCCCGGCATCGACGGCACGACCGAAGAGCGCGTCGCCGGCCGCACCGGAGCGTACGGCTGGACGCTGCGCGAGGGCATGCAGATCAACGCAACGACCGGCCTACCGGTCGGCGCGTCCGCGCCCGTGGCCGTGCCCGTGCCCGCTGCCACGAACACCGTAGTCGCCCAACAGTAGCTGTAGACTGCGCGGCATGACCCTCGCGCAAAAGCGCATCGTGCTCGGCGTATCCGGCGGCATCGCCGCCTACAAATCAGTGCTCCTGCTCCGCGAGCTGCTCTCGCGCGGCGCGGAGGTTCGCGTGGTGATGACGCCGAACGCGACGCGCTTCATCGGCGCCGCGACGTTCACCGGCATCAGTGGCAAGCCCGCCGTCGTGGACCTGTGGGACCCGAGCTACCCAGGCGAGGTGCACGTCGAGCTCGGCACGTGGGCGGACGCCATCGTCGTCGCCCCGGCGACGGCCAACCTGCTCGCCCGCGCCGCGATGGGCATGGCCGACGACGCCGTGCTCGCGACCGTGAGCTGCGCCGAGGGCCCGGTGATCTACGCGCCGGCGATGCACGAACGGATGTGGAAATCGCCGCCGACCAAGCGCAACGTCGAGACGCTGATGCGCAACGGCGCGCGCTTCGCCGGCCCGGTGCGCGGTGCGCTGGCCAGCGGCGAGATCGGCTGGGGCCGCTTGGCCGAGCCGAGCGCGATCGCCGACACGGTCGAAGGCGTGCTGCGCGAGCTGTCCGGCCAAGGCCGCGATCTGTCCGGCACCACCGTGCTGATCAGCGCCGGCCCGACGATCGAGGACATCGATCCCGTCCGCTACATCACCAACCGCTCGAGCGGGCGGATGGGCTTTGCGCTCGCCGCTGCCGCGCGCGACCGCGGCGCGAGCGTGATCCTGGTGTGCGGGCCGACCCACATTCCGTCGCCGGCCGGGGTGGAAAAGATCGATGTCCGCTCTGCGCGCGACATGCAGGTGGCGATCGACGCGGTGCTGCCGCGCTGCGATGCGGTGATCATGACCGCGGCGATCGCGGACTACCGCGCAGCCCGTCCCGCCGATTCGAAGATTAAGAAGTCCAGCGACACGCTGACCCTCGAGCTGGTGAAGAACCCGGACATCCTCTCGACGCTCGGCCACGCGCGCAAAGGCCGCCGCCCGGTGCTGATCGGCTTCGCGATGGAGACCGATCACTTGCTCGAGAACGCGCGCAAGAAGCTGGCGACCAAGAAGGCGGATTTGATCGTCGCCAACGAAGCGGCGGTCGCGTTCGGGCGCGACGATACGCAGGCGGTGCTGGTCTCGCACGCCAGCGAAGAACCCACCCCGCCGACGTCGAAGAACGACTTGGCCCATCGCATCCTGGACCGGGTACGCAGCCTGCTCGACGAGAGCAGCAAGCCTGTGAAGGCTGCGGCGGCGCCAGCCACGAAGCCGCGCGCGGCTAAAAAAGGTGGTCGGTCGGCCCCGCGCCCGCGCGCACCAAAACGGGCGACTCGCCAGAAAGGTCGATGATCGTCGAGGGCGTGAGCCCTCCGCTTTCGATCGGCGCGTCGATGATCAGCTCGATCTCCGGAAAGCGATCTTCCATGTCGCGCGGGTCGACCAGTTGCTCGCCATCGAGCGAGGCGCTGGTCGACGCCACCGGCTGACCGAGCTCGCGGCTGAGCGCCAGGGCGATCGGGTGATCGGGAATGCGGATGCCGACCGTTTTGCGGTTCTGGCGCAGCACCTTGGGTACCTCGCGCGTCGCGCTGAGCAGCACGGTGTAAGGCCCAGGAAACAGCTTGCGCATGATGCGGTACGCGTAGTCTTGGACGATGCCGTAACGGGCGATGTCGCTGAGGTCCGCGCACACGAACGACAGCAGCTGATCGTCCCGCATCTTCTTCATGCGGTGGATGCGATCGATCGCTTTCTTGTTCGTGATGTCGCAGCCGAGCGCGTACACGGTATCGGTCGGGTACGCGATCACGCCGCCTTCGCGAAGGATCTGCACCGCGCGCTGTAACTTGCGCGGCTCGGGATGATTCACGTTGACCTCGAGCAACATGGGGCCGGCATCTTGCTGCAAAGCGCGGGGAGCGCAATGAAAAGCCGGCCGACAAGCCCCCTTGTCACAGCTGTGGTCCGAGGTCAACGTGAATCTTGCCTTGGCGCGACGGATCCGCCATTTTTCGGCGCCGCCGCGGCCAGAGATCTTTTGGAAAGCACTTTTCGATGACGGAAACCGCTCAACCCCTGCTCGTTGTGACAGCGATTTGTGATGCCTCGGCTCGCCCTGCGGCGATCACCGTAGGCCATGGCGACGCGATGGAGCGCGCGTACACCGCAGCGCAAGGCGCCCAGGTCGAGAGCATCGACTTGATCGAGCTGCCGATCGCGCCGCAGGCCTTTGCGGCGCTGCGCAAGCACCTGCAAATCTCGGATGGCCGCGTGACGGTCTACGATTTGTTCCCGCTGTCGACGGCGCTCGACGCGCGCTACCGCACGGTGGCTGGGCAGTTCCTGGCCGCCGAGGCGCTGTGGACCCTCGAGGAGCAGGGCCTGCTCTCGGGCGTGCCGTTTACGGTGCAGTTCGACCTGCCGCACGGCTGGGACAAGGACCCACGCAAGCTGCACGAGCGACTCGTCGCCGAGCACGCCCTCGAGCTGAGCCCGGATGCCATCGAGACCTTCAAGCGCGTGAAGGCTGCCTGGGACACTAGCTCAAACTAGGTCTTTCCCAGCGCAAACGCGCGCTTGACACCGATCCCGCTGCCGCCTAGAAAAGCGCTCCCTCTTTCGGGGATCGTCTAATGGCAGGACGCCAGTTTCTGGTTCTGGCTATCTAGGTTCGAATCCTAGTCCCCGAGCAGCTTTCGAGAAAAGACTTAGGCCCCATCGTCTAGCGGTTAGGACATCGGCCTCTCACGTCGGTAACACGAGTTCAAATCTCGTTGGGGTCACTCGGAAATGGAAAGCCCCGCTGCCAAAAAGCAGCGGGGCTTTTCATTTCCGTCAGCTGATTAGCGTCAGCTGATTAGGGGACGGTTCTCGAAAACTCGAAAACGCGGCTCACTGTTGATTCACCGCGTGCAGCGCCAGCGATACAAGTTTTCGAGTTTTCGAGAACCGTCCCCTAAATCGCTAGCGCTTGGCTTCGATGGCGCGGTCGATGCGGGCGGAGGCGATGCGGGCGTCGATGGCGGCGCTGACGAGCTCGAGGCGGGCTTTGCGGAGCTCGGTCTCGGCTTGGATGACCTCGGTCGCCACTACGGAGCCGGCGCGGAACTGTTCGCGGCGGACGCGGTAGGTCTCTTCAGCCGCGGCGATGCCCGAAAGGGCTTGGCTCTGGGCTTCTTGGGCCGCGACGAAGTCTTCGTAGGCTTGCGAGACCTCGGTGACGAGCGCGTCTTCGAGGGCGCGCAGATCGCCTTCGCTGGTCAGGCGTTCGGCACGGGCCCGGTCGGCCCGCGCGTCGCTCACCGCGAAGTCGTTGGGCGACCAGCTCAGGATCGCGCTGACCTGCCAGCTGCTGATGAACTTCTCCTCGATCGGCGCGACGCGCTGGTTGGGGTTGGCGAAGTCGTAGACGCCTTGCAGCGACAGCTTGGGCAGCTTTCCGCCCTGCTCCGCGCTGATCGCCTTGTCGTGAACGTAGGTCATGCCGCGCAGAGCCCTGAGCTCCGAACGATTGGCGAGCGCTGTCGTCAACAGCTCGCCTTTGCTGCGTGCGAGGGGCGGCAGCGCGGCGGTGAGGTCTTCGGTCACCGCAAAGGCCTCATCGCCTTTGGCGTGCATGAGCGAGCGAAGCGCGGTGAGGTTGACAGCTGCGCTGCCCTGGGCCCGCGCGACCGCGACCCGAGCCGCGGCGACCTGCGCTTGTGCGCGCATCTGCTCGACGCGCGCGAGCGCGCCGCCGCGGACCAGCGCTTCGACGTCGTGCAGCTGCGCTTGCGTCTGAGCAAGGGCCGACTGTGCGATCAGCAGCAATGCCCGCGCGCGGGCGTACTCGTAGTACGCCTGTTTGGCCTGCAAACCGACCGTTTGATCTTGCGCGGTCTCGCGCACCTTCTGCAGCTCGGCGAGCTTATTGGACGCTTGATAGCGAGGCAGCACCGTGAAGAACAGATCGCTCACCGGATACGTGAGCTTCGCCGACAGCAGCATCACGTCGTCGATCGCATTCGAGGAGCTGGCGGTGCCGGTCGTCGTAACCGTGTTGCCGTCTTCGTCCACGCTCACCAGCTCGAAGCTGCCGAAGTCGCGCGGCGCGTGATCGCTCAAGCGCGTGTAGCTCGCTTCCAGGTCAAGGCGGGGATAGACGGCGACGAAAGCCTCCGCCGCCGAGGCGCGCGCTTGTTCGGTCGCGGCGCGAGCCAGCTCGGCGTTGGGCGAGTTCGCGACGGCTTGGCGTGCGGCCTCGTCCGGGCTGAGCGGCGCGCCGCCTTCGCGGAGTGCGGCGCCGAGATCGAACTGAGCCGGCTCGGGCGCGGCGGGCACGACCGTCGCAGGCGCTGGCTGTGCGGCGGCCGTCGAAGGCGCGGTTGCGGTCTGAGCTGCGGCCGCGAGCGGGGCGGCGGTCACGAGCGCGGCACACGCCGCCGGGAGCACGGATCGCAGGAGGGCCTTCATCTCGATCTCCTTACTGAGAGCGCCGGCGCTTTTCGGCCGGGCAACTCCGCCGTTACGCGGAGACGCGCGCCGCACGTACCACAGGCCCACTGCCAAAAGCCGCGGGTTTGCGAGCGCTTGCCAAAATGGCAGAGGGCTTTCGGCGGCTCGTCAGTTTGTCGCCCGACCCGCGAGCAAAAGTGCTAGACACGCCCGCGATCCGCGCGATTTCGCGGAGTTTGGCGTCGACCACATGCTCGCACGCCCTTTGCATAACGGCGCACCGACCATGACCAGGCACCTCTTATCCAAGCGACTGCACGCGGGCGCGGCGAGCGTCTCGCTCGTTGCCGCGGCGCTCCTCGCAGCTCCTCGCGCGGCTCTCGCGCAGGAAGCCGGCTCGGGCGGCTCGGGCGGCACCGGCGGCAGCAGCAGCAGCACGGGCAGCATCAGCGCGGCGCTCATCAGCATCGACGGCGAGAGCGAGGACACCGTCGGCGAGACGTGGATCAGCCTCGAGGACTGTCTAAGCGACGTCGAGGTCATCGTGGAGATCGACGGCATTCCGGATCGCCCGCAGCTCGACGTGTACGCCGGGTCGAACTGCACGTCGACCGAGGCACGCGATCGCGACGGCGAATCCGATTGCACCCTGATCGCGAACGCGGATGTCGAGAACAGGCCGCAAGACGTGCGGATACCGATCAGCGCGTTGGATCTCGTCCGGGGCTCGTTCGGCACGGAGGACTGCGGATCGCAATCCTCGACGCCCAAGCTTTGGTTCCTCGCAGTCAATGTCTCCGACACGACCGACGCGGTCACGACGGACCAATACGGCACGCTCGACTTGAACATCGACACCGATCCGCCGGACGCGCCGACGAGCATCGAAGGCGGCCGCGGTGAGAACGAGATCCCGGTCAACTGGAGCGTCGGTAGCAATACCGTCGACTCGTTCGAGATCTACGTCGACAGCGGCGAAGGCACGACGCCGATTCGAGATGCGAGCACGCAACCCGAGCCGAGCGACGACGGCGGTACCGACGCCGAGACCCCAGCCGGCAGCTCGAACGATGCGTGCGGCAGCGGCGCGCTGGTCGCCGGCGGCAACGCCGAGGATGTCGCGTCGCTACGCAAGAAGCGCGAAGGCAGCCCAACAGCGACGGGGACGACGCTATCGGCGAGCGCGATCGGTGGCGACGTCGCGGCGATCGCTGTGGTCGCTGTCGACAAGGCGGGCAACAAGAGCCCGCTGTCCGAGGTGGAATGCGTGTACGTGGTGCCCACGACCGGCTTCAAGGATGCGCTGGCGGAAGGCGGCGAGATCCCGCAAGGCTGCCCGTGCGCAGCCGCCGGCCCGGTGCAGCTCGAAGGCATGATGCCGATCGCGCTCGCGCTCGGCATCATCGCGTACCGCCGCCGGAGGCGCTCATGATGCGCGCTCGTTTGGCTTGGATCTTCGCAGTCGCGTTCGCGTTGTTCTCGAGCACATCTGCCGCGGCTCAGATCAATGAAGAGCTCGACTCGCCGCCGCGCGACTTCAGCTCGACCGAAGGCATAGCGCTCGAGCTGCGCATCGGGCCGTATCAGCCCGACCTCCCGGCGTTCGAGCGATTCTTCTCGGACGACGATGGCCTCTTGCTCGGGCTCGAGCTCGACGTGATCGCGTTTCGCCTGAAGGATGTCTTGTACTTGTCCGGCGGCGGCATCGTCAGCTGGGCCAAGTACAAGGGGACCGCCGTCGACATGGACGGCGTGGAGACCAGCGAGGACACCTCGCTCGAGATCTTCCCGCTTAGCTTGCTCGCGGTCGCGCGCTTGGATGTGTTGCCGCGCAAGCTCGGCATCCCGTTCATTCTCACCGGCAAGCTCGGCTACACCTGGATGCACTGGTCCACGGAGACCGGCGGCTCCGATCGCGCCAGCGGCTGGAGCTTGGGCCTGCAGTACGCGGGCCAGCTCGCGCTCGATCTCGACAGCTTCGATCAAGCTGCGGCGCGCGTGATGGACGAGGAGTGGGGCATCAACCACTCGTTCCTGTTCCTCGAGATCCACGGCTTCGAGCCGACCGGCGAGTCACTCGACCTAGGTGCCGTGTCCTGGGTAGCCGGCTTAGGCTTCGTGATGTGAGTGAAGATGCCCGAAACGGCGTGCGCCTCGTGCTCCGCTACGACGGCACGCTGTTCGCGGGCTATCAAGAGCAGCCCGGCCAGCGCACCGTCCAAGGCGTAGTGCAGGAGGCGATCGAGCGGATCGCCGGGCACGCAGTGAAGATCCGCGGCGCCTCGCGCACCGACGCCGGCGTGCACGCCGAAGGGCAAGTCGTCGCGTTCGACACCACGCGCGAGCTCACTGAAGAGCGTTGGGGCCTGGCGCTCAACCGCTACCTGCCCGAGGACGTCGCGGTGCGCGAGGTCGTGAGCTGCGCCGTGGGCTACGCGCCGCGCTTTGATTCAGTGCACAAGACCTATCGGTACCTGCTGCACGTCGGCCCGCTGCGCGATCCGCTGACGCGCACACGCGCCTGGCACCTCGGCCGGCAGGTCCGCTCGCGGCGCGCGCCGCTCGATCTGCCGACGATGCGCGACGCCGCTCAACGCCTGCTGGGCACGCATGACTTTCGCGCCTTCCGCGCCGCCGACGACGAGCGCGAGATGACCGTGCGCACGGTGCACGCGCTCGACGTGATCGACCGCTATGAAGGCGAAGGCGAGCTGATCGCGATCGTGGTCAACGGCAGCGCGTTCATGAAGAACATGGTGCGCATCCTAACCGGCACGCTGGTCGAGGTCGGTCTCGGACGGATGACGCCGAGCGCGGTCAGCGCGCTGCTCGAGCCGAACGCGCAGCGCAGCGCGGCCGGCCCGACTGCGCCGGCGCACGGGCTCACGTTGATGTCGATGGTGCTCGGGCGCGCGACGACGAGCGCGGCTCACGCGCCGGCATCGCCGAAAGCTCCATGATCTGCGAGCGCACGCGGACGACCATCTCGGGCGCCTCGTAGGTCGCGACGTCGGTGTCGGGGATGGCCTGACCGATATGGACCTCGATCACGCCCGGCCGCACCAGCACACTGCTCTTCGCGAACACCGAGCGGCTGCCGCGCAAGCCGACCGGCAGGATCGGTACGCCGGCCGACTTCGCCAGGTGGAAGCCGCCCTTCTTGAAGTCGCCGATCGTGTCGGTGTCGCCGCGCGTGCCCTCGGGGAAGACCAGCACGGTCTTGCCGCCGCGGACCTCCTCGGCCGCCTTGTTCAGCGTCTGCATCGCGCTCGAGTGCTGGTCGCGCGCGATCACGACGTGGCCGCCGCTGCGTAGCGCCTGCGAGAGGAACGGCACCTTGGTCAGCTCACTCTTGGCCAGAAAGCCCGGGATGATCGGCAGCGCCAGAAACAGCGCGACGATGTCCACGTAGCTGAGGTGATTGGCCATCACGACGTAGCTGCGCGAGACGTCTACGGTTTCCGCACCGAACACGCGCACATCGACGCCCCAGACGCGGACCAGGCCCAGGGCCCAGGTGCGCTGCGCGCGACGGAACACCTCGGGATCGCGCTGGAGCACGCTCATGGTGACGGCACCGACCACCATGAACGCCGTCCACACGCCGAGGAACAGAAAGCTCAGGAAAGAACGGACGGTGGTCAAAGCGGAGCCTCGAGTGCCTCGCGCCGAGCGGTGTGCGGGCTTGCGAGATCTGCCATGGCCACGGTCGATCCGTCCATCCATCCGTTCCGGGCACGAGGCTGCCTGTCACCGCTGGGATCGAAGTGCTAGGCTCGGGAAGCTCGTTCTTTGGTGGTGCCATGCGTCGGGTGAGCTTGTTTCCACGCCAACGTCAGGGCCAAAGCGGCGGCGTGCGGGCAGCGGTGATGCTTGTCGTGCGCCGTTTCCTTGCCTTGGTCGTGCTCGTCACCGGGCTCGCCGCGAGCGACCCGGCTGCGGCGGCGCCGCCACCTCAGCAAATGCCGGCCGGGTACACCGTGCAGCGCATCGGCGCGATCCGGTGGACGTATCCGACCTCGGCCGAGCCGGAGGCCAAAGACCTGGCCCGCGAGGTCGACTCGACCTGGAGCGACCTCGCTGAACGCTTCGGCGTCCGCGTCTCACCCGACCTCGACCTGCGCATCGCGCTCAATCCGGAGGAGATGCAGGCGCTGGCGCCGCCCGGCCGCCGGCTGCCGAGCTACGCCTCGGGTGTGGCCTTCCCGGCCGAGGGCTTGATTCTGATGATGCGCAAGCTGCTGGTCCACGAGCTGACCCACGTCGCCCTGCACCGCGCGATCGCTGGGACCGCGGCGACCGACCCTGCGGTCGAGGCCGCGATCGAGCGGCGCATCCCGCGCTGGCTCTCGGAGGGCGTGGCGGTCCACGAAGCCGGCGAGAACACGATCGATCGCATCCGCGTGCTGTGGGAGGGAGCACTCGGCGGACGCCTGGTGCCGCTCGACCAGCTCGACTCGCGCTTTTCGGCGACGCACGGCACGGTCGACTTGGCGTACGCGCAGAGCGCGGACCTCGTCTCGTACATCCTGGACGGCGAAGGCGACGAGATTCGCTTCCGGGTGCTGATCGCGCAGATGCGCTCGGGCACGGAGTTCGAGGCCGCCTTCAGCAAGGCGTATGGGTTTTCGCTCGAAGATCTCGAGCGCGCATGGCGCGAGCGGATCACGCGGCGCTTCGGGCGCTGGCCGTCGCTGCTCGTCGGGCTCTCGGCGCTGTGGGCGTTCGGCGCGGTGCTGCTGTTCATCGGCTACGTGCGCGTGCGCCGGCGCCACCGGCGGACGCTCGATCGCTGGGCGATCGAGGAAGAAGCGGCTCTGGTCGCTGCGCCCCCACCCGCGCCGCCCCCGCCCCCGCCTATAG
>Ga0193752_1003435_pt1 | contig 10918 bp, 9 predicted proteins | sample H1c1metaG_FD_144924 | JGI IMG/M metagenome (GOLD analysis project Ga0193752, IMG submission 144924) | Soil microbial communities from a riparian zone of the East river system, Colorado, United States - H1c1 | ecosystem: Environmental > Terrestrial > Soil > Riparian zone | place: USA: East River...
GCCCGTTCGATGGCCGCTGCCAGAATCTCGGGGCCCAGCGCCTTCTCGGTCACGACCTGGATCATGCCGCGCTCGGCCAGCAGGGCGGCACGCCGCGTCTGTTCGGTTTCGAGGCCGGCGGCGAAGGGCACGATGACGGCGCGGTCGGCCAGGCACAGCGTTTCGATCAGCGTGTTGTAGCCACCCTGGGAGATCGAGAGCGTTGCATTGCGCAGCAGGACGGCAAAATCGGGCCGGGCAGGCTCGATGATGACTTCCCCAACACGATCTTCTCCCCCGCAGGGGGAGGTGCCCAAAGGGCGGAGGGGGACTCGGTCTTCGTTACCCGAGTGATTGTCGTGTCGAGAGACCGCGTCCCCCTCCCCCAACCCTCCCCCTGCGGGGGAGGGAGTTGAGAGAGTCGCCGCGCGGCGGAGTTGTTCCAGCTCGTCGGCCGGCATATTGGCCCCGACGAGCAAGCGCCACGTGCAGCCCGCCAGCGACGTCAGCGGCCGGGCTGCCAGGGCGGCGCGCAGCAGCGGCCCGCCAACCGCGCCGCCGCCCGCCGAGATCACGACTTCACCGACCCCGAGATCATTGGCGCCCGCATCGCCCGTCGCCGGCTGCAGCAGATCGGGTTCGACGACGTAGCCGGTGTAATGCGCGCGCGCGCGGATGCGGTCCCAGGCGGCGAAGCTGCGGTCGAAGCTCACCAGATCGGGATCGGCGTGGATCATGACGAAATCGAAATAGCGGTCGAAGGCCTCCAGCATCTCCTCGATGCGCTGCGGAGTCGCCGATTCGCGCACCACGTCGCGCACCGAAGAGACGATCAGCGGCCGTGGCCGCAGGGCCAGCGCCGCCTCCACCAAAGGCAGCAACTCGAAGCGCAATTGCGTGCGGCCGAACGGGAACTGCTCGGTGACGACGATGTCCGGCGCCTCGGCGCGCAACAGCCGCACCAGTCCTTTCAGGCGCGCCAAGCGGAAAGCGGGATCGACCGGCACGCCGTCGGGATGGGCCAGCACCTTCAGCCGCGCGTCGGTGGCGCGCAGCGGCGGGAGCTGGTGGAAGCGCGCACCGCCCAGCGCCAGCGCTTTTGTCGGCGCCCCGCCCGAGACCAGCAGGACGTCGAAACCGCCCGCGGACAAGGCGCGGGCGAGCAAGGCGGCGCGGCGCAGATGGCCGATGCCGAGCAAGTGCTGCACGTAGAAGAAGACACGCGCGCTCACGCCGCCGCCTCGATGATGGCCGCCTCGATGACAAAAGGCACGTTCAAGCGCTCGACCGCCACGCTGCCGTCGTCATGCGCCAGAAAGAAATGAACCGAGCGCCAGTCGAGGCGCATCGGCGGCTTGCCGGTCATGTCCCAGCCGGTCGCCAGCGCCAACAAGGCCCGGATCACGGCCTTGTGCGCCACCGCGACGACCGGTTCGCCTCGCTTGGCGATCTCGACCGTCCACCCGCCCAGCCGCTTCATCGCCGCGCGCGGCGACTCCCCGCCCGGCGGCTGGAAATCGAGGCCTTTGCTCTCGGCTTCGATAAAGGCAGCACCACCGGTGAGACGCAGACCGGCCAGGGTGCGGCCTTCCCAATCGCCGAAGCTCATTTCGCGCAGGCGCGAATCGACCGTGACAGCCGCCGCCGGCCGGATCAGCTCTGCCGTGCGCCGGGCGCGGGCGAGCGGGCTGGCGAGCCGCCGCCAGCGGTCGGCGGGCACCGGCAGGCACCAGCGCCGCGCGGCGGACTCGCCAGCCGCGCTGAGCGGGGTGTCGGTGAGGCCCTGCAGGCGGCCGGCCTCGTTCCAGGCGGTAGGGGCATGGCGCAGAAGGGCGAAAGGCACGGCGCTCATCGCCGCCGGACCATCATCGCAGAAAAGGCTGCTTTCAGCGCCCGCGCCGCGGCGTTTTCGTCATGACGGGCGGCCACGCGCACCGTGGCCGCAGCCGCCAATTCGGTGCGCCGCGCGGGATCGTCGAGCAACCGGCCGACCGCGGCCGCGAAGGCGTGCGCGTCGCCGACCGGAGTCAGCAGGCCGGTCTCGTCGTCGGCAACGACGGCGGGCACGCCGCCGGTGCGGCCGGCGATCACGGGCAGTCCCGCCGCCTGGGCTTCCAGAAAGGCCATGCCATAGGCTTCGTTGATCGCGGGCCAAAGGTAAAGGTCCGCAGCCGCATAAAGTGCCGGCAATTGCTCATGCCGCAATGCGCCGGCAAAGGTGACGCGGGGCCCCAGCGGCGCCATCAGCGCCTCGATTTCACCGCGCGCCGGCCCGTCGCCCACGATCAGCGCCGCCCAGGACCGGCCGGCCAGGAGCGGCAACGCGGCGCCCAGCACGCGGTAGGACTCGAGCTTGTCGCGTGCGCGCATCATGCCGACGCTCAGCAACCACGGGACATCCGGATCGAGCCCGAAACGCTGCGCCACAGCAGCGCGGTTCGCCGCCCGCGCCGCCGCCGCCTGCCGCAGAGGCGCCCCATCGATGAACGGCGGCAGCCAAACCTGGCGCGATGGCGCAGCAAGGCGCGGCCGGACGCCGGCGAAGTCGTTGGGATTGACGGTGAGCACGAGGTCGGCCGCCGCCAGTGCCCGCTCGACCGCGCGATGGCCGGGCCGCCACGGCCCCTGCGCACGCCGCAACGAATGCGAGGCTTCGGCGATCACATACGGAATGCCGAGCGCGCCGCTCACGATCGGTCCCAGCCAATCGGGCTTGCGATAGTAGCAATGATAGGTGAACCACAGGTCGAAGCGCTCGGGGTGGCGCGCGGGCAGCCCGCGCCAGCGGGCGACCAGCCGCCGGGCCTGCGCCCGTGCGTGCCGCTGCGCGGCAAGATGCGCGTCGGCCGGCGGCACCCCCGGCGGCACCTGGCTCAGCGCCGGCACCACCACCGCATGGCCGAGCCTGAGCAGCAGGCGTCGAAGGCCACGCGCCATTTCGCGGTCGCCCGAGGGCACGGGGTGATCGGGCGACTTGAGCGGCGTGTGCAGCAACACGCGCATTGCGGTCACTCCGCGGCGTGCCGCTCCAGCGGTGCACCGGCGGGCCGGCCGCCCAGCTTGACGGCGATGCGGTCGACGCCGGTTTCGTAGGAGAAGCGCGTGCGCACGACTTCCGTCGCCTTGGTGCCGAACCGGGCGCGCATATCGGGATCGCGCGCCAGCTTGAGGATCGCGGTGGAGAGCTCGTCGGGTGCGGCCGGCGCCACAAGCAGGCCGTTCACGCCATCCTCGACGAATTCCGCGATGCCGGCCGAGCGCGTCGAGGCGATCGCCATGCCCTGGTGACCGGCTTCCTGCAGCACGTTGGGCATGCCTTCCTGGTCGCCGTCGGCCGCGGTCTTGCTGGCCAGCACGAAGACATCGGCGCGGGCGTAGGCGGCGAATACATCGGCCTGCGGCCGCGGCCCGAGCCAGGTGCAGCGGTCGGCAATGCCCAGACGCTGGGCGCGCTCCGGGATCGTCTCGCCGAGCACGCCGGCGCCGATATGCTCGAAGCGCCAATGCAGGTCCTTGGGCAGCTTCGCTAGGGCGTCGAGCAGGTCGTCATAGCCCTTCTTCTCGACGCGACGGCCGACCGACAGGACGATCACCGGGTCGTTGGGATCGGAGCCGTCGCGGCGCGAGCGCGACACGGGCGGCGTCGGCAGGTGGGCGAGGTCCATGCCGTGATAGATCAGCTCGACGCGCGACGGATCGTAGAGCTGCTTCAGCCGAGTCATGGCGAAATTCGTGCAGGTGATCAGCCACGACGCGTCGGCGAGCTTGGTGCGCAGCTCCCATTCCTGGCTGGTCCAGATGTCCTTGGCATGACCCGAGCCGCTCCACGGCAGGCCGCGGATGATCGCGGCGTAGCGGGTCACCGATGCCGGGGTATGCAGGAAATGCGCGTAGAGCCGCTCGATCGACGCCGGCATCTCGGCTGCCAGCACCATCGCCTGGCCCCAGCGCCGCACCCGGTTGGGCGTGCGGTCACGCACCACGTCGTGCAGGAAGCGGCGGCGCGCCGCGGCATAGCCCGGCAGGTGGCGCACCTTGCGCCAGGCGCGAAGCACGCGGCCCGGATCGTTCTTCAGATATTCCGGCAGATAGGCGATCGGCGCGCGCACGCGCGCATGGACGGGATGGATGGTCGGATCGGTCGGCAAGCGGAGCGAATAGATCGCGAGCTTCAGCCCGCGCGCCTCGAGGCCCGCCATCTCCTGAGCGATGAAGGTTTCGGACAGTCGCGGCCAGCATTTGACCACGACCGCCACCTGCGCGTCATTTACGTCAGCCATGAAACACCGGTGTTTGTTACTGTCTGATGCTCGCCACGGGGAACGACGCGATCGGCGCCGGACCATGGTGGATGTGCGCGAACTGCCGCGCAACCAGGCGGCATACATTGCCGAGGCCATCCAGCAGGCCGGGCACGACGACATCGCTCGGCAATCTCTGCTGCGGTAATTGCCGCAATGCGGTGGCCATGACGTGCGCGTCGCTGATTTTCTCCGGATCGACCATCTCGAGCAGGCCGACGTCACGCGCCGCGCGGGCGCGGATGAACTGTTCGAGCCGGGGCTGCGTGCGCGGCACGATCAGCGCCCGCTTGTCGAAGGACAGGATTTCGCAAAACGTGTTGTAGCCACCCATCGACACCACGCCCGCGGCGGCGTTCATCAACACGCCCAGATTGTTGGTGAAGGTGAGCGTGCGCAGGTTGGGGAATTTGGCCGCCCGTTCCTTGAAATTCTCGCGTGCCGCGGCCGACATGAACGGGCCGAACACGATCACCGCGCCGTAGGGAATGTGCGGATCGGCCTCGTAGGCGCGCAGCACCCAGTCGACCAGCGCATCGCCGTCACCACCGCCGCCCGCCGTGACCAGGATGAACGGCCCGTCGATTTCGAGGAGCTCGTGCGGCGTGTCGGTATGCAGCGGCAGCTCGCGCTTCAGGTAGCCGGTGTAGATGGTCTTGTGGCGGACCGAGGGCGGAATCTCGATGCCCGTCATCGGATCGTTGAGCTGCGGCAGACCGTAGATCCAGATCTCATCGTAAAGGTCGCTGAGCGCCGGTACGACCTTCTTGCGCGCCCATTCCGCCGCCAGCGCCACGGGTTCATCCATCACGTCGCGCAACCCGAGCACCAGCGGCGTGCCGCGCCGCTTGAGCAGCTTCATCGCCGGCAGAACCTCGCCGCGCAGGCCAAGCGGTTCCTTGTCGACGATGAACAGGTCGGGACGATAGATGTCGGCGGTATCGCGGATGATGCGCGTCCGCATTTCCATCGTATGCTCGACGCCGACCCTCAGATTGGCTGAATCGTAATCGCCGCTGATGTTCTTCACGACACCGGGAATACGCACGAAGTCGATACCCGAACGGAATTCGTAACTGCCGATGATCGGCGATCCCGACAGAATCAGAACCGACGCGGAGGCATCGGCTTCGACAATGGCGTTTGCGATGGTTCGACAACGGCTGACATGGCCGAGGCCGAATGAATCGTGGCTGTAGAGCAGCACACGCTTTGGCCGGTCGGTGCCGGGCATTTGACGCCTCTCCATTGTCGAAGCGCGCTCGCCCCAACCGGTTGAACCCTTACAGTATGCCATATCCGGCTCGACGCGCGAACCCTGCCCGGCGAATGCATTTCCAAAAAAGCGAATGTGTCGTGCTTGCCAATCGCATATATGGAAGCAGGGGCACCGGTTCAATTCAGATGCAACGCAACCTATTTTCCTACATCTGGCGGTTCAGCCGGCCCGAGCAAATTGTCATCCTACTATATGTGGTGCTGGCCCAGGTCTTCTACTTCCTTTCTCTGAGCGTGCCCAAGGCCATCGTCAACAACGGAATCCAAGGCTCGGCGTTCCAGACCAAACCGACCGAGACGATCTTCCGCATCGATGTCCCGCTGCCCTCCTTCCTGGGTTTCGGCAATTCGATCCGGCTGTTCGACGGCTTGTCCGTCGACCAGACCAACTACCTCTTCGTCATGAGCTTCGTGTTCCTGGCCGCCGTGATCGTGAATGCGCAATTCCGGCGCACCATCAACACCCAGAAAGGCCGGATGGGCGAACGCATGCTGCGTCGCCTGCGCTACGAACTCTACGACCGCATCCTGCGTTTCCCGCCGGCCCATTTTCGCAAGGTCAAGCAGGCCGAGCTCGCCACCATGATCAAGGACGAGGTCGAGCCGCTCGGCGGCTTCATCGGCGATGCCTTCGTGCAGCCGATGTTCCTGGGCGGCCAGGCGCTGACGGCGGTCATCTTCATCATGATGCAGAATTGGATGCTGGGTCTGGTGGTCGTCGCGCTGCTGGCGGTGCAGATGATGATCATCCCGCGGCTGCGCAAGCCGGTCTTGATCCTGGGCAAGCAACGCCAGATCACCGCGCGCCAGCTTGCCGGCCGCATCGCCGAGACCGCCGACGGCGTTACCGAGATCCACATCCATGGTGCCTCCAATTACGAGCGCGCCGACGTCACCGAGCGTCTGGGCCGGATCTTCAAGATCCGCTTCGACCTCTATCAGAAGAAGTTCGTCGCCAAGTTCTGGAACAACATCCTGTCGCAGGCGACGCCGTTCGCGATCTACCTGCTGGGCGGTTATCTCGCCATCACCGGACGGATGGATGTCGGCGCCGTGGTCGGTGTGCTGCTGGCCTACAAGGACCTGCCCTCGCCGATCAAGGAGCTGATCGACTGGGACCAGGCGCGCCAGGATGTCCAGATCAAGTACGAGCAGGTGATCGACCAGTTCCAGCCCGAAGGCATGATGCCGTCGGAGCTGCAGGCCTTGCCCGACGGACCGCCGCCGCCACTCGGCAACAAGCTGGCGTTGATGGCGGTCACCGTGTCCGAGGACGGTCGCGTAAAGACACTCGACAACGTGACCTTGACCATCCCGACCACCGCGAAGGTGGCGGTGATCGGCGACGGCAGCTCGGGCAAGGATGCGCTGGGCCATCTGCTGGCGCGCATCACGTGGCCGTCGAACGGCACGATAAAGATCGACGGCGAGGACTATTTCCATATCCCCGAAGCGGTATTCGGCGCCCGCACCGCCTATCTCGGCCCGGAGACCTATCTGTTTCCACTCAGCGTGCGCGAGAACCTGCTGTTCGGCCTCAAGCACCGGCCGATCCGGCCGGCGCCGTACGATGACACGGAGCGGCTGACGCGTGAGGACTTCTGGCGCGAGGCCGAGCGTGCGGGCAATCCGGCGCTCGACCCCAACGCCGACTGGGTCGATTACGAACTGGCCGGCGCCACCGGTCCGGACGACCTGCTGCCCTGCATCGTGGCGACCCTGAAACAGGTCGAGCTCGATGGCGACATCTACCAGTTCGGCCTGCGCGGTGCCATCGTGGGCGCAGCCGGGCGACCCGAACTCACCGAAGGCATCCTCAAGGCGCGCCGGGCGCTGCACGAGCGGCTGAGCGATCCGGCCTATGCCGACCTCGTCGAGACGTTCGATGCCGAGCGCTACAACAAGAACCTGTCGGTGGCGGAAAATCTGCTGTTCGGCACGCCGGTGGCCAAGAATTTCGATCTCGAGAATCTCGCCGCGGATCCCTATGTCCAGTCGATCCTGATCTCGACCAAGCTCGACGACGAACTGGCACGCATGGGACTGAGCATCGCCGAGACCATGGTCGAACTGTTCTCGGGCCTCTCGCCCGACAACCCGCTGTTCGAGCAATACAGCTTCATCTCGGCCGACGAGCTGCCGGCCGTGCGGCTGTTGCTGCAGCGCCTTGGCGGCAAGGGCATCGAGGCGGTGCCCGAAGGCGACCGCATCCGCCTGATGACCCTGCCGTTCCGCTACATCGAGGCCCGCCATCGCCTCGGACTGATTGATCACGAAATGGAAGAACGTCTGCTGGCGGCGCGCCGCGCCTTCCGCGCCAACCTGCCCGCCGCCTTGCACGACGCCATCGAGTTCTACGACTTCCAGCGCTACAACGCCGCCGGCACCTTGCAGGACAACATCCTGTTCGGACGCCTTGTCTATGGCCAGTCGCAGGCCGATATCCGTATCGGCACCCTGATCTCCGACGTGCTGGCCGGACTCGGCCTGCGCGACGCGGTGGTCGATGTCGGTCTGGACTATAATGTCGGTGTGGGCGGCAAGCGGTTGCCGGCGGTGCAGCGCCAGAAACTGGGAATCGCCCGCGGCCTGATCAAGCGGCCCCACCTGATGGTGGTGAACGAGGCGCTGGCCATGTTCGAGAGCCGCACGCAGGATCGCATTCGCGACAATATCCTGGCGGCGGCGGACGGACATGGCATCGTCTGGATCGCCAATCGGGCGGCCCAGGCCGAGCCGTTCGAGCAGATTGTGGTCATGCAGGCCGGCAGGATTTTGATGCAAGGCACGCCGGCCGAGCTGGCCGCGCGTGGCGGGCTCTATGCCGAGCTGATGGCGTCGGGATGAACCGTAGGATCGGGAGGACGCGATGGCGATAAATCTCAACGAGGAAGTCGAGCTCCTCAAGGGCGTGCCGATCTTCGCCAAAATCGAGCAGTCCAAGCTCAAGCTGATCGCCTTCACCAGCGAGCGCATGACCTTTCCCGCCGGCCAGGAGCTGTTCCACCAGGGCGATCACGGCGATGCCATGTATGTCATCCTGGACGGCGTGGCAGACGTGCTGATCGAAACCCCGGCCGGCCAGATCGCGATAGCGGAGCTGAAGAAGAACGGCTTCGTGGGCGAGATTGCCCTCCTCTGCGACGTGCCGCGCACGGCCACGATCAAGGCGCGCGAGCAGCTCGTGACGCTCAAAATCTCCAAGGATATGTTCTACCGCCTGGTGGCGGAGTTCCCGCAGATGGCGGTCGAGGTCATGCGCACGCTGGCGCACCGCGTTGAGGACACCAACCAGAAGCTGCGCGAGGCGACCAAGGCAGCATGAGTCGTCTCGACAGTTTCATCGCCCGCATGGAAGCCCAGCGCGACTGCCTCAATTTCCTGCAAGGCCCCGTGAGCGCGCTACCTGGACCGATCCTCGAGATAGGCCTGGGCAATGGCCGCACCTACGATCATCTGCGGCAGCTTTTTCCCGGCCGCGACATCTATGTGTTCGAGCGCAAGGTGGCGGCCCATCCCGATTGCGTCCCCTGCGACGAGCGGCTGTTTCTCGGCGAAGCGCGCGAGGCGATCCCGCGGGCGGCGGCACAGCTCGGCGCGACGGCAGCCCTCATCCACACCGATCTTGGCACCGGCGATCACGCAGCCAACATGGCGATGGGCCTGTGGCTCGGCCCGGCGCTCGACGCGCTGGCCGGCGCCGGCAGCTACATCCTCGCCAACCAGAGCCTCGAGGTGCCGCGCTGGCAGCGCCTGCCCGAGCCGCCCGGCGTGCCGAAGGACCGGTACTTTCTCTATCGGGTGACGTGAGCGGTTGAACCTGTCGTCCTGAGCGCAGCGAAGGACCGCACGCCGGCTACGCACTCGGTGTCAGAGGTCCGTGTCCGATCGTTCGGCGAGGTCCTTCGCTTCGCTCAGGACGACGTGAAGCGACCACGATTCCTCAAGTGTTCGGACCGGCGATCAGCCGCAGCAGCACCAGCAGCACGACGGCACCCAGCACCGAGCCGATGAAGCCGGCGGCCTCGCCGACCTGGTAGAGGCCGAGCGCCTGACCGCCATAGGTCGCGATCACCGCGCCCACGATGCCGATCACGATGGTGACGATTATGCCGCGCGGATTCGGGCCGGGCGTCACGAAGCGGGCGACCAGACCGACCAGCAGGCCGATGACGATGATGCCGAGAATGCTCACTATGTTTCCTCCCGTCAGACGTTGAACGTCGCCAATACCGGCACATGGTCCGAAGCTTTCTCCCAGCTCCGCAGCTCGCTATCGATGGCGTAGCTTTCGATCGCGCCTGAAAGCGCCGGCGAGGCCAGGACATGGTCGAGCCGGCGGCCGCGATTCGAAGCGCGCCAGTCCACGTTCCGGTAGCTCCACCAGGAATAGAGTTTCTCGCTGTCGGGCACGAAGCGCCGCGGCACGTCGATCCAGCCGAAGGCCGCCATCATGCGGCCGAACAGCTCGACCTCGACCGGCGTGTGCGACACGATCTTGAGCAGCTGCTTGTGGCTCCAGACATCGTGCTCGAGCGGCGCGACGTTGAGGTCGCCGACGGCGATGCGGCGCAGCCCTTTCCTGGCCCCCGGGCGAGGCTTGCGGGCGGCGTACCACCCGGCCATCTCGCGGTAGAAATCGAGCTTGTGGGCGAATTTCTCGTTGGCGTCGGGATCCGGGATGTCGCCGCCGGCCGGGATATAGAGATTGTCGAGCAGGACCGGATCGCCGCCGATATCGAGTGCAGCCTCGATGTGGCGGCAGTCTTGCTTGCCGCAGCGGTGATGAATCGTGGTCGCCGTGAACGGCAGCTTGGAGAGGATTGCCACGCCGTTATAGGCCTTCATGCCATGGACCAGCCGATGGGTGTAACCCAGCGATTCGAAAGCCGAGTGGGGGAACACATCGTCGGGGCATTTCGTTTCCTGCAGGCACAGCACATCGGGTTTGCGCTGGCGCAGGAAGCGTTCGACATTCTCGATCCGGAAACGAATGGAATTGATATTCCAGGTAGCGACGGTGAGGCTCATTGCCTGTCATTATACGGCAACGCTGGACGAAGGCACCGCAATCTCGTTATTCCTGAGCGCACCGACAAAGAGCCCTCCGACAAAGGCACAGGATCATGCAGCTCGATGGACCGGGAAGCGACAATATCGAAGACCGTCGCGACGAGAGCGGCGGCGGCGGATTTGGCGGTGGCGGCTTTCCGGTTTCGATGGGCGGCGGCGGTGGGGGCGGCATATTCACCGGCGGCTTCGGCCTGGTGGCCGTCGTTGTCCTGGCGCTGGTCTTCGGCGTCGACCCAGGTCAGCTCCTGGGCGGCCTGACCGGCGGCCAGCCTGCGGACGAGGACTCG
>Ga0193752_1003436_pt1 | contig 10913 bp, 9 predicted proteins | sample H1c1metaG_FD_144924 | JGI IMG/M metagenome (GOLD analysis project Ga0193752, IMG submission 144924) | Soil microbial communities from a riparian zone of the East river system, Colorado, United States - H1c1 | ecosystem: Environmental > Terrestrial > Soil > Riparian zone | place: USA: East River...
AGTTCCGTGGAGTTCGGCGACATGCGTTGTGCAGCACCTGATCACAGATCGCACAATCCTTCATAGATGGACGCCCACATCACGGGTCAACTGCCTCAGCGCGATTCTCCCGCGCGTGCGTCCTCGTCGACCGGTATCCGTTTGCGAGGAGTGACGGCCCCGATCGCGAGGATCACTGCGGCGATTACCACGACCACAACGAGCGAGATTGGCATGCCACTCGACCGAGCGGCAGCTATCCGGTCTTCATAGTGCTCGCGCTCGATCTCGTCGATGTCGCTGCTGCGCGAGCCCCGCCAGCGTCCAAGCAAATAGAAGACTACGCAAAGCACGACTGTCACGATGACGTGGTTGCTAATCCACATATCTGCTGTTTCGCAGGACGCAGCGGACTGACGCAATAGTGAACAAGATCCTGAACGCCGTTTGAATTCGGTGAGCTACCGAACATACGCGGCGGGTTCAGGTCTCCAAGCCTGGCAAAAGTGTGCTGACGAAACGCTCCGGGTTACCGACTCCGCCTGCAGTGAGGAAGCGTCGGCACTTTCGACTAGTGCGGGCCCGCCCGACAGTTTCCGAGGTGGCGTCACGGTCGCCGCGCAGACATTCAAGCGCGCAGCTCGACGACGAGCTTCACGCGTTTGTGTTAGTTCGAAGTGGAACTGTCGCCGCACCCGGGAGGCGTTTCCGCATGAGCTCGTATGCCTTACGTATTCGTCATGAGCGGTCTTTCGAGCGCCACTGCAGCGCAGTCATCGGAGCGCGCACCGACGCATCGGCCTGGAGTCGGGCTGTTGGCCGGAGCGGGCCTGCACACCGGCCTCGCGCTCGGAGCACGCGTCGGCGTTGGGGATCTCGGCGTTGAGCTCACGGGCGGTTATCAGCTGCTCTTCGCCGCTACCGACCGCGATTTAGGCTCGGACGAGAGGTCTGACGTCAAGTTCGGATCGAGCGCGCAGTTTGGTGCGGAGCTGTATTGGACGCCGTGGCATCCACTCGAAAGCTCAGCGATCGGTCTCAAAGGCGGCTATCGCTACAGCACGGTGCTCGAGCACGGATACGCTCTCGCGGTCACATTCCTAGTGACACTTTCGAGGAGTGTGGCGCTCGAGGTGCTGGCTGGCACGCAGATCTACCCGGGCAGCAATCCCCGCTTGCGACGCAACCTGGGATTTGCGGCGGATCAGGATCTCTTGTTCTACAATTCAGGCCACCAGTACTTCGAGTACGGATTCGAGTTCATCTGGTATCCCTGGGGTCGAAGCCGCTATCGCACCTTGTTCTGCGCTTCCGTGATGAGCGCAGCCTTGTCTTGCACGAGGCCGATCGACGTCCCGTGTTCGAGCAATGTCTTCAAGTCACAGACCACGATCGCGAAGCCTTGCGTAGCCTCGAGCGCTGTCGCGAGGACCTCGTGCGGCGCGCCCGCGAAGCCTTTGTTTTCCACTCCGAGCACTGTTCCATCGTCAGTGCGCTGCTGGAGCTTCCACTCGAGACTCGTGCCGTCCGACCAGTCGATGAGGATGCGTTCGTTCGAGCCGAAGACTGGTTCTTCACGATGGAGTTGGTCGACGGTAAATCGTTCGACCAGTGGGTCCGGCCGCGCGCTGCGGAGTTGGACTCAGGAGTAGTCGACGAAGCGCGGTTGCGTGCGGCGCTGGCCCAGCTCTGTGACGCCATCACTGCGATTCACGAAGCCGGCAAACTGCATCGGGATCTCAAGCCTAGTTACGTGCTGGTCACGCCGGAGGGTCGCGTGGTGGTGCTCGATTTCGGGCTGGCCATCGATCCGCAGCCCGGCGGGGTCGGACAGACTCTGCAAGACGCTGGCGTGAGCGGGACGCCGGCGTACGTGCGCCCGAACAGGCGGCCGGCATCCCTGCAACGGCGGCGAGTGACTTCTAGGCATTCGGAGTGATGTTGTTCGAGGCGCTAACCGGCAGAGTGCCGTTCGTCGGGCAAGCGCACGAGATGCTCGTCGATAAGCAACGCCGCGCCGCACCCCGCTTGAGCGCGTCGGATGCGCCGGGCGATCTGGCTGCGTTGTGCGTCGATCGTGATGTTCGTGTCGGGCAGAGCCACAGCACCAGCTGCACCAACTCAATAGTCGTAGATGTGCTCGAGCTGCACGCCCTTGCTCGCCAGCGTTCGTAACGCATAGCTAAGCTGCCGCACCGGCACGAACAAGACGGTGCGGGTGCGGCTGGGGTCGCTGACGAGTTTGGAATTGAACATGCGCTGCCCCACACCGGTGAGCTCAGGCGTGTTGCTAGGCTTGATCAGCGAGAGCGCGATGTCGTCATTGCCCGCGATCTCGAGGAACCGCACTCCGCGCTCGGCCAGCTTGGGCACGATCTCCGTGAATGGCCCCCAACGCGGGATCGACACGATGTGCGTGCCATCACCAAAGCTCTTCACCACCTTCACACGCGGATCGATCGCAACCACGCTCGCAGCCGGCGCTTCGATGGCAGCGTAGACAATCTCCTGCGGGGCATCGTAAGCACTACCCGCAGCGAAGCCGATCAGCTCGGCGTAACCGGCCTTGACGATGAACTCCACACTAAATGCCAGCTTGCGCTCAGTTCGCCGAATGAAATTCTCACCGAAGATAGAGGTCTCACTCCAGATCTTCGACACCCACGGCAAGAACCTGAACGCGTACCACGGCTTCTGGAATATCAATTCGGCATACGCGCCCTGAGCTTCCGCGATGAGCTGCTCTTCACGGCTGACGCTGCCATCGCCGAGCACGCGCGCGAGCCGCCCGAGGGTGGCTTCATAGCCGGCCTTCACCAGGTACTCGACGGTGGTGCTCACACCGATCACGCGCAACATGGTGAGGTACTCCGAGTTGTCCGGATACACGCCCTCGGTTGCGCGCAGCACACGTTTGTACAGGCTCCAGTACTCGCTCACGCTCTCGACGAGTGGAAAGGTGTCACCCGGCCTGCCAGCACGAAGATGCTCGGCGTATTCGACCGGGCTCCAGACCAAGTACCACTCCGGCACCGTGAGCAAGGCTTGGCCCTCAGGCTTTTGGTAGTGGTCGAGCTTGGCGAGCGCGGCGTGCAACTCTGCATGCGGCTGCGGGCCGTAGACCTCCCACATCGCGTTCTGGAAGCGAAGCTTCGGATCGACCTTGGCTTTGAGCGCGAAGAACTCCGATGCCCTGGGATACGCGCGCGAGAACTGCTCGCGCGTCGCATGGTTTTGGTACGGCAGATAGTACGTGCCGCCCGAAGCGATGACCGCATCGACCATCTCACGCGACCACTTGCCGACGTCGGCGATCGCCTCAGGCGTGGTGTCCTGCCGGTAGTACACGACGAACGCGAATGTCTCGCCGCGCGCCCAGGCCAATAGCGTGCCGGGGTCCGAGGTCGCGTACCGAATCGAGATGTTGACGACGTCGACGTCATGCTTGCGGAAGATCTCACGCATCGTCGGCACGAATCCGTCGAACTTCGCCGTCGGCACAAAGTACTCGCGCAACACGTAGGTCGAGTCGCTACGGTCGGTGGGCTCGAGCTCGCGCACGTCGTAGCTCGCCTCGTGGTTGCGCCAGGTGACCGCGTCGGACCGATAGAACAGTGGCTCGAGCACGTGCTCGCGCAACGCACCGCCGAGCGGATACAGGCCGATCTTATTGATCAGTAACGGCGTCCACTTGTACGCCTCGTCACGCGCGATCAAGCGGTCGTTCACCGTCACCGCTTCGTCAGTTCGAACCCATGACACCGCGCGCAGCGTCTCGAAGTCGGGCGGGTGCAGATCAGCGTTGTGGAAGATCACGCCCGAGTCGCTTCGGATATGCTCGCGGAAGAACGCGGCGTACTCGGTCGCGTCCATGGTTTCGGTGACGCGCTTGACCTTTTCATTGGGCACCAACTCGAGTGTCGCCTCGGCGATTACTCCGAGCCCGCCGTAGCCGCCGATCGCGCCCCAAAACAACTCCGTGTTCTCGTCGCGCGAGGCGTTGACCACTTCGCCGCTGGCGAGCACCAGCTTGATCGAGCGTACCGATTGCACGACGGGGCCACGACCCATGTACCGGCCGTGCGCGTTGACGCTCAGCGTTCCGCCGACCGTGAACGTCGAGTATGTCTGCATGATCATCACCGCGAGGCCGTGCGGATCGATCTGCTCTTGGAGGTCGCGCCAGCGCATGCCGGCCTGCACCGTGGCAATGCGCTCTTCCTTCGACAGCGAGACCAGCTTGTTCATCTGGCGCATATCGAGGTGCAGGCTGCCGGGTGCAGCAGTCTGCCCGCCCATGCTGCAGCGGGCGCCGCCGATCGATACCGGACCTTCACTGGTTCGCAGAAGCTCCGAAATCTGCTCCACACTCGTCGGCGCCACGACCCGAGCGACTTGGATCGGATTGAGCTGGGTGATGTCGTTGACGGTGCGGCTCTTGAGATTCGTCTCGAGCGAGTCGTCCGCCTTCCAATACAAAAACGCGCCGCACGCTGCGATCAGCAACGCGACGAACAGCATGCGGCGGAGCAGCCGCCAGCGAAATTTCTTACGCTGTTGGGGTTTCTCCACGAGCTACGCCTTCGCGAACGCAAGCAGTGTGTTCAGCGTCGGGTCGCCGTCTTGCAGGAGCCGCGCGGGCTTGGCGATGAAGCCGTGCCGCTCCAAGAACCCGACGATGAAGTCGAGTGGATAAAAGTTACGAAGCTCCTGCGCGTTGGCACTCCATGGTTGCTCGGTGCCGACGTTGAACACGTCGTGCGCGAGCGCGACCAAGTGCTGCATCTTCGGTGAGCTCACGTCATGGTCGCGCAGGATCAGCGTCGCGCCCGGGGCCATCGCGTCGCGGATCGAAGCGACGTACGGCTCGCGAAGCGCAAGCGGAACGTGGTGGAGGCCGACGTAGATGGTCACGAGCTGCAATGACTTGGGCGGCAGAGCCTTGGCCGAGATCGGCGCGTAGCCGTTCATCGGTAGGTGCGTGCCGATTGGAGCGAGCCGCCCGCGGTCGATGATCTCGTCCGGGCCGTAGCCCGGTGTGTTGGGCGACGAGGTGAAGATCGGGCCTTCGATCTCGAACTTGTCGTCGAGCGCGCTCAGGTAGCGGCCGTCGGAGCCGATCTCGAGGTAACCCTCGAAGCGAGTCTTGCCCTCGAGCAGCTGCACGGTTTGCTCGGCCATCACGGATTGCTGCTTGCGCAACGCTGGCAGCGCGTAGCGAAACGCGCCGAGCAGCGGCGCGATCTCCGGCAGCTCGCGCTCGACGCGCTGGTACACCGCGCGGTCGTCCTTGGAGTCGCTCGCAGCGCTGCTGATCAGCGCGTGCATTCGATCTTCGGGGTACAGGTGGAAGACGTTGGTCAGAAACGACAGGAATCGTTCACGGAGCGCCGGGTCGCTGTAGATGGCCGCGAAGTTCCCGCGCTCGATCGACGCCAGCTCCGGCCCGAGCGCGCCGCCGCCGCCCATGCCGATGTCGCCCATCGCGCCTCCGCGGCCGCGCGCGAGTGTGAAGGCACCGAGAGCCCCGGCCGCGCCAAAGGCTGCGACCGAGCCGAGAAGGCGCCTACGCGTGGTGCGCTCCATCGCCTCCAGTATGCCCGGTTTTTACGACGCTTAAGCATGCGGGCATTGTCTTCCGATGCGTCTGGCGCGAGCTCCGCGACGCTGCAGTTGCGCGGTGACAAGCGCGTTTTCAACATAGGCTGCGGCGTGGATCTGACGACGCTTGCCGATGCACGCAGACACGCAACGACACGTCCTACGCTCGCGACCTGGCCACAAGCACCCCGCTGCCCCAGCAAACACGGACCAATCTCAGGGTACGACGCTCACGCCTTGACGAACGCTGTTCGTGACGTACGATGTTCGTTAATGGGCGAACACAATCCGTTCGAACCACGCAAAGTGGTCAGTCGCCGCGGCGGTCGTGTGAAAGAACCGCTGAGTCACGCTGCGATCGTCGACAAGGCATTCGAACTTTTGACCGAACACGGGCTTGAGGGGATGAGCTTGCGCAGCGTCGCAAAAGCGCTCGATACCGGCCCCGCATCGCTCTACGTCTACGTCGACGATCTCTCTCAACTGCACGCACTCGTGCTCGATCGCGCGCTCGCAAAAGTGTCGACGAAGGCCGCGCGGCACAAGTCGTGGGAAGAGCGCCTGCACGCCGTGCTCGGGTCTTATTACCAGGTACTCACGCAGCACCGCGGGCTCGCGCAACTCGCAATGAGCACGATCGCGGCCGGCCCCAACGCACTTCGATTCCTCGAAACGCTACTCGAGATCCTGGCGGAGGCTGGCGTCGATGAGCCCACTGCCGCTTGGGCCGTCGACTTGCTCATGCTCTACGTCACGGCGCTCGCGTTCGAGCACAGCCAGCGCGCGAAAGATCTCGATCCGCTCGCTCACGTCGCAGGCGCGATCGGCGCGGTGTCAGAAGCAGAGTACCCGCGCATTCACCGCGTTCGCGCGGCGATCATGTCCGGTGGCAAAGCCCGCTTCGCGTGGACGTTGCGCGCGATCGTCGAAGGCATCCTGCGCGTCCCGATCGATCAAGAGGCGCTCACGCGCAAGCTACGTCGAAAGTCCTGAGCCGGATCCGGAGTCACAACCATGCAACGCGAATCGACCTACGTTTTGATCGTCGGAGGCAGCCTCGTCGGCTCTTCGGCCGCTTTGTTCCTCGCGCACCACGGCGTGCCCGCCATCCTCGTCGAGCGGCATCCAGGTTCGTCCGCCCACCCGCGCGCGATCGGTTACACGCCGCGCACGATGGAGCTTCTTGCGAGCGTTGGGTTGGGCTCGCGCATTCCCGAAGCGCCGAGAAACTTTCGGCTCGCGCGCGCTCGCGTCGAAAGTTTGGCCGGCGAGTGGTTCGAACACTCGCATTGGACGCCGAGCAAACCAGAACACTTCGTGAAGAAGGAGTTCTCGCCGTCGGCAGGTGCTGCGATCGCGCAAGACCGGATGGAGCCGATCCTGCGCGAACGCGCGAACGAGCTCGGCGCCGACATTCGCATGAGCACCGAGCTCGTCGATTTCACATCAGACGCGGACGGAGTGACCGCGCGCGTGCGAACGCGTCAGGGCAGCGAGTACACGATCCACGCGGCGTACATGATCGCAGCGGACGGCGGCAAGAGCCCAGTCCGCGAACAGCTCGGCATCGGGCACAAGGGCCGCGGCCACATGCGCACGGTGCGCAGCGTCTTGTTCCGCGCGCCGCTCGACTCGTACCTCGAGCGTGGCGTCCATCAGTTCGAGATCGATCAGCCCGACTTCAAAGCCTTCCTCACGACGTATACCGACGGCCGCTGGATCTTGATGTTCTCGGATGACCAGCAGCGCTGCGAAGCCGCGCTGCGAAACTCGATCGTGAAGGCGATCGGTCGAACGGATCTGGACATCGAAATCATTACGACGGGTCGTTGGGAGCTCGGTGCGCTGGTCGCTGAGCAGTTCAGCAAAGGCCGAGTCTTCTTGGCGGGCGATGCCGCGCACTGCCTGCCGCCGACCCGAGGCGGCTACGGAGCAAACACGGGCATTCACGACGCGCACAACCTCGCATGGAAACTCGCGGCAGTCTTCGCGGGCACTTCGACGCCGGCCCTCCTCGAAACCTACGACGCAGAACGTCGCCCGGTCGCGTGGACGCGTCACCAGCAAATCTTCGCCCGGCCCGACTACAAAGAGCACTTGCAGCCGGGAACGACCGCCGACCCGATCATCGACGACGAGGCGATGGAGCTCGGTCAGCTGTATCGCTCGTCCGCAGTGTCGGGTGCAGGCTCCGACCTGCCCGAGGCCAAGTGCCCAGATGAGTGGCAAGGCCAACCCGGAACGAGAGCGCAACACCTGGCGTTGGAACAGAGCGGGACGCCGCGCTCGACGCTCGATCTGTTCGGTCACGATTGGGTGCTCTTGAGCGAAGACGCGCGTTGGTCGGCGCCGGCGGCGAACGTCAGCAAGCAGCTGGGCATCGCGATCCAGTTCATCCATGTTGGCAAAGCGATCCAGCTCGAAGACCCGCAAGCGTTCCAAACCGCGTTTGGCGTCAGTGCTAGCGGAGCTTCGCTCGTCCGGCCCGACGGCCACGTAGCATGGCGAGCCGCGGAACGTCCTACGGCAGCAGAGACGCCGGAGACGGTGCTCCTCGACGTCATGAAGGGCATCACTCACGCAGCGATCAAGATCGCCGTAGACGCGGTACCATGAGTTCCGACACGAAAAGGGCGAAAATCGAGTCAGGGGGGTACGTGGCTGAGTCACTGGTGCGTGTGGCTCGATCGCGTTTCTCACTCACTCGTTGGCGCGTAAGCTTTCATCGCGCGGGAGCTCTGCTTTGCCCGCGTCTGACAGCTGCGATGCGCCTATCCAAAGCTCTTGAACGTCTGCGGTTCAGACAGTTGCGCAAGCTCAGAGCGCGCGCCGCCAGACCATGAAGTGGTATTCGATCAGTCGTTCTGCCGCGGCGACGTGCAGTGCATTGCCGCCGAGCAGACTTCGCCAGCGGTAGTTGCGCACAGGCAGATACCTGGCGAACGACATCAGCGCGCGCAAGAGAACGTCGCGGGGCCGATGGAGTTCCACCCACGGAGTAAGGTCTACAGACTTTACTCGACTAAAACCGTGGTTGACGGCTATCTGCGACATAGTCGCGTCGCTGGATATGGATGGCGCCACCCAACCATAACGAAACTCACTCAACAGCCGCTGTTCGCGGCGAGAAATACCTTCGAGCGCGCGCTCAGACAGGACATCGTCACAGATGATGAGTAATCCGCCCGGTGCAACACACTGTGAGGCCGCTCGAAAAATGCCTCAGGTTCGGAGCTATGTACGAACGCTTCGATGGAGAGCACCACGTGCGCGGCGTCGATGTTCGGGGCTGCGGACAGGAAGTCCCCTTCGATGCAGCGCAAGCGTTCGCCGAAGCCGCTTTGTCGGAAGCGGTCGTTGCTGGTGCGCGCCTGAAGTGGACTGATCGTCACTCCGGTGCCGTCGATCGGCATACGCGACGCTAAAAACAGGAGGCTGGTGCCCACGCCGCAGCCGAAGTCACAGACTCGCAGTGGATCGCCGAACTTCGAGCGCAGCGACTCAGCTTCTTCAGCGATCAGGCTGTCTACGTACTGAAACGCCTCGAGTCTCGTGTTGACACTTGGCCCCCAGACGGCGCGCCGAATCGCCAAACCAGAGCCGCTTTGGCTGTAGCGTTCGAACGCTGGCGTGTTGGCTTCGTAGTAGCTGCGAACTTCTGTTACCTGATCGACCAAGCCTTGTCCCCTTTCAGCCTGCTTTGTACGCTGCCTGGCCAGTCTTTTGCTGTCGTCTTGCAGAGCCGCGTCTCTTCCACATAGCATGACTAACGGTACTCAACGATACCGCTTTCGCATCGAGAGTGCGCCTAGCGCGATCAGCGCATGTTTGATTCAGGCGTCTTCGTCCTCGGTGTGGTCGCTCGAGTTTGGGAGCTCGGTAAGCGCAGCCTCTGGTACGACGAGCTATTCTGCGTGGTCGGTGCAGCAACCTCGCGCAGCCTAGAGGAGCTGGCGCGACAGTGGATGGACATCGATGGCCATCCGCCAGGCTACATGATCTTTCTCTATGGCTGGTTTCAAGTCGTTCCGGCGACTGAAACCTGGGCACGTGTACCGTGCACTGCGGTGAGCGTGGCACTGTTATTGTATCTCGCGCTGTGTCGGCTCAAGCAGCTTTCGCGAAGCGAGCGCCTTTACCTCATCGCTCTCTACGCCGTCAGCTACGAGGCCATCTACTACGCTCAGACCAGCCGTCAGTACGGGATACTGATGGCTTGCAGCATTGGCGCATTGCTCGAGTGGGTCGCAATCTACGACACGGACGAACCGAAACATCGGAACTGGCTGCGTTTAGTGGCATGGCTGATCGTCGCGGCATACATACACTACTTTTCGCTGCTGCTCTGCGCCACGATTTTCGGTTGCGCTCTCGTTCGGACGCGCGGACGTCAGCGCGAGCTCAAGATCGTATTCGCATACGCAGCGCTATTTTCTTTGGCGTATGCGCCCGGCTTCCTCACGCTACTGCACAAAGTACAGTTGCGTATTGCGGGCTGGCAAACGAATCGACCACTAACAGAACTGATTGAACAGCTGGTCTTACACAGTTTCTTCGGTACGAAAAGGCTCATGGCGAGCTTTGCGCTCGTGGTGCTCGCGACCGCGCTCGTCGCGCACGGTCGCCACCCGAAGGCGCTGGCGACTAGATTGGTCCAACGACCTCTGAGAGCAGTGTTCGCAGTCCTGGTGCTCATGAGTGCGGCACTGGTTGCGCTGAGCTTCGTCGGACCTTTTCTGCAGCTCAGATACGCACTGATCCTATATGCGCCGCTACTTCTAACGACTGCCTTCACACTTGCAAGGTTGGCCCCACTCAAGCACTGGTCAGGTACCATCGTAGCAGGCGCGATCCTTGTGCTAGGACTCGGGGCGTATGCTGAGTATCGCCAGACCCAGAAGCAAGACTGGCGGCGCAGCGCAGAATACGTCATTGAACACTCACACGTCACCGATGCGATCTATGTCGTGGGTACCGATCCGAATCGGGCTGCGATCGATTACCTTAGAGATGACGATGTCAACGGCTACTTCTATTGCCGGACCATCCCATTTTACGCCTACTACTTTAAACGACTCGGGCGAGCGGAGTTTGCCGCGCGGCTCGTGCAACTGCCGCTGGCCGCCGATGCGCAGCGCGCCACGCTAGATGCGAGCACCGCATCAACGCTCTTCGTGCTCGCACCGCACCACACGAGGATCGAGCCCGCGGCGTTGTCGGAGCTGGAAGCGCGCGGATTCCGAATCGAGGAGCTTCAATTCTTCAGTACTCGGGTCTACCGCTTGGATCGCGCGCGCATTGTAGTGCGATGAGCGTGCCTCACTCTGTTGTGG
>Ga0193752_1003437_pt1 | contig 10913 bp, 9 predicted proteins | sample H1c1metaG_FD_144924 | JGI IMG/M metagenome (GOLD analysis project Ga0193752, IMG submission 144924) | Soil microbial communities from a riparian zone of the East river system, Colorado, United States - H1c1 | ecosystem: Environmental > Terrestrial > Soil > Riparian zone | place: USA: East River...
TGTACCCGAGATTATCGCGCGCGGTAATCTCGGGTACAGGGTAAACGTCCTGGCTGAGGATGAACTCGCGCTGCTGGTATCCGCATTTAACGAAATGTCCGCGAAGCTTGAGGAAAATTCGGCCGAACTCGGCGAGCGCCGAAAGTATATCGAAACGGTCCTGCAGTCGCTTTCGACCGGTGTGATCTCGTTTGACGCCCAAAATAAGGTGACAACTATGAACCGCGCCGCCGTGGACATTTTGCGGCTGGAGGATGCGGATTTTTCGGGCGTGGAGCTCGATAAAATAGTAAGCGAGGAAAATCGCCAAGTGCTCGAGCGGGTTATTTCGCGCGCCAAACGTATCGGCCATGCTGCCGAGCAGACCGATCTGCAGCGCGAGAAAGCGGACAGCAACGGTGAACCAGGGCTTAGCCTTCCAGTGGCTTTAACGGCTACGGCGCTTCCGGATAAGAACGGAAGTGTTCTCGTAATTGAAGACCTGTCGGAGCTTATCTCGGCCCAGCGAGCGTCCGCATGGCAGGAAGTAGCACGGCGAATGGCGCACGAGATCAAAAACCCGCTGACGCCGATCCAGCTTTCCGCCGAAAGGATCATCAAGCGTTACTTCGGCGATAAGCACGAATCGAACGGTGAGAACGGCCAGATGGGCAAGGTGATCGACGAGAGCACGACCACGATCCTGCGCGAGGTGAATTCGCTCAAGTCGATGGTGGACGAATTCTCGAGGTTCGCCCGCCTTCCAAATGCACAGCTTGAAACGGGGAATTTGAACGAGATCATCGAGCAGACGCTGAATCTCTATGAAGACCGCGCGAGCGGAGTTGTCCTCGACCGCAATCTCGAACCCGGCCTTCCCGATACGATGCTTGACGCGGAACAACTGAAGCGGGTTTTCGTTAATCTTATCGAGAACGCCATCGAGGCATTCGATAAAACGCAGGAGGAAAAGCGCATCCTGATCACAGCGCGTCATGACCGGGCCCGTGATCTGATCATATCGGAGGTATCGGATAACGGAAATGGTATTCCGCCGAGCGACCTGCAGAAGCTCTTTCAACCATATTTTTCGACCAAGGGTCGCGGCACGGGCTTGGGGCTCGCGATAGTTCGGCGGATAATATCCGAGCACCACGGCAAGATAAATGTGGTCTCGAATGTGCCGAAAGGGTCGAAGTTTATTATAGAATTGCCCGTTTCGGGATAGAATTATGGCCGTTTGGCAATTTAGGTTTAGTCTGGTTCCACGAACGCGTCTGATCGAACACTTTGGCGAAATTCCTAAGGTTAGCGATGACGACATAATCTCGGATCTCGCTGAAGGAATAAGACTGCCGAGGGATTATCGAGAAATCCTCAAACCTCTCGGAAGCGGCGACCCATTAAACCGGGTTTCCGATTCGGCAAATTGGGGCGATTACGATAAGGGCGCACATATAACACTATTTGACGTGGGCACTGACAGAACTTATGCTTGGGGCCGCATTAACGCTTCCGAGTGGAACGACGATTTTCCGGCAAAAGTTGTTGAATTTGCTAACCTTTGCGACTGTCTTTTCTTTACCGGGAATGACACAATTATCGAGCCCGACGTGGAGAGTTTATTTGTAGAATTGAAATCATCGAGAGCGTTCAGATTTTGCAATAACCCAGAGGAATATCTGCTGGGTGACGAAGTGACCAGATTAAATGAGGAAATAAAGAAAAAACTTAGCGATGTCTGATCTGATTCTGATAGTCGATGACGAGCCGGGAATACGGGAAACCCTGCGAGGCGTGCTGGAAGACGAAGGTTTCGAGGTAGAAACCGCCGCCTCGGGCGAGGAGTGTCTTGAAAAAACCCTCACGAACCATTACGCCTGTATCCTTCTCGATATATGGCTTGGCGACGGCATCGACGGGCTCGAAACGCTGCGAAAGCTGCGTGAAGAAGGAAACGATGCATCGGTAGTGATGATCTCAGGCCACGGAAATATCGAGACAGCGGTGAAATCGACAAAGCTAGGCGCGTTTGACTTCATCGAAAAGCCGCTATCTCTCGAAAAAACGGTCCTCACCGTCCGTAATGCTGTCCGAACCCGTGAACTCGAGCGCGTAAATGCGCAGCTCCAGCATGATCTGGAAGAGGAATATGCGATGGTTGGCCAATCTATCGCCATGCGCGCCCTGCGGAAGCAGATATCGATCGTTGCGCCAACCGATGGGCGGGTACTTATTTCGGGCGAAAGCGGCACCGGAAAGGAACTAGTTGCCCGGGCGATCCACATACAATCCAAGCGTCGGAACGCCCCATTCGTCGAGATAAATTCGGCGGCGATTCCCGAGGAATTGGTAGAATCGGAGCTTTTCGGACATACAAAGGGGGCTTTTTCAGGGGCCGGCGCGGCAAAGAAGGGAAAGTTTGAGATGGCTGATGGCGCTACACTGTTTCTTGACGAGATCGGCGATATGTCGCCGCGCGTACAAGCAAAGATGCTGCGTGTGCTTGAAGAGCAGCGGTTTGAACGGGTGGGGAGTAACACGCCGGTGAAGGTCGATGTACGGGTGATATCCGCGACCAACAAACGTCTCGAAGACCTCTTCGAAAACGGTGATTTTCGTCCCGATCTTTTTTACCGTCTAAACGTTATTCCTTTCCAGGTGCCGCCCCTGCGCGAACGTATTGAGGACCTTCCGCTCCTGATCGAGCATTTTAACCGGAAGTTTTCGCGCGATTATAGCAAGAAACCGAAGATGTTTTCGGAAGACGCGATAGAGGCGCTGCAAAACCATATCTGGCTCGGCAACGTAAGAGAACTGAAGAACACGATTGAGCGGGTGGTGATCATGAGCGGCAGCCAGAAGATCACGGCTGACGATCTGCCTGATTTTGGCGCTACCGAGGAACCGCCGGCATCGAGTTTCCGTTTCCCGTCATTCAAGGAGGCGACCGATGCTTACCAGCGAGAGTTTATTATGCACAAGCTCGCGGAGTTTGACGGAAATATCAGCAAGGCCGCCGAGGACATGGGGGTCGATCGCAGCCACCTATACCGGCGGATGAGAAACCTCGGTATTCAAGGGAAACAGATCAAGGAGGAGTAAAGGTTTGGACGTTGGAGTGTATGAAAAGGCCTGGAATTATTAAGCCATTTTTATTGGTATCGCTCCTGCTCCTCTTTGTCGGAACGGATGTTTCTGCAAAGGACGAGTGGATCAAGGTACGCTCAAAAAACTTTTCCCTGATAGGAAATGCGTCCGAAAAAGACATCCGCCAGGTCGCTACACGGCTCGAACAGTTTCGACTTGTATTTAGCAACCTCCTGCTGGAGATGAAGGTCAACTCCCCGGTTTCGACAACGGTCGTAGTTTTCAGGGACGACAGGGCACTTACGCCATTCAAACCCTTAAAACCTGACGGTAAGCCCGCCGAATGGATCGCCGGTTATTTTCAACCCAGCGATGACATCAATTATATTGCTCTCTCTGCAGGCGGTGAAAGAGGCGAAACCTATCGCACGATATTTCACGAGTATGTGCATTTCCTGGTGGGAAATACTCTCGGGCGTTCGAACATGTCGCCATGGTTTAACGAGGGCCTCGCCGAATATTACGAACGCTTCGAGATAAAAAACGACCAGAAAGTTACGCTCGGTGCCGTAAATCCGGCCTCGATCGATATTCTCGCCCGCAACCAATTGATACCACTCGAGACGTTTTTCAACGTGGATTATCCCTCCCTCCATCAACAGGGAAGTCACGGCGTCGGGATTTTTTATGCCCAATCATGGGCGCTCATGCACTACCTGATCAGGGAAATAACGGCAAAAGAAAAGCTCAGCTGGGGGTTTTCCTGGAGCTTCTTGCCACCGGCGCAGCCGTTCCAAATGCATTTCGGCAGGCGTTTGGCGCTGATTACGCCGCGATGGAAAACGAACTACGAACGTACGTAGCGCAAAAAGTATTTTGGACCTCTGTAACCAATTTGCGTGAGAATTGTCGTTCGATACGGAGATGCGGGTTTCGCCAATGAAGGATTCCGAGGCGAAGGCCAATCTTGGCGATCTTCTCGCCCATTCCGAGCGGCTGAATGAGGCTGAGAACCTGCTGAAGGAGGCCCTCGCGCTAGACGGTGATTCCGTCATCGGAAACGCGTCGATGGGATTTTTACGGATGCGCCAGCACAGGTTTGACGGGGCGCGAGACCGTTAAAGGGCTGAGGTCCGCGCCGGTCGAAAAGGGAAAATTCGAAGAGCTTTTCTTTGAGATGCGGGAGGAATTCGACATCATCCATGCGCTCGATTTCCGCGTGACCATCACAGGTCAGACCCGTCTCCTTCATCCAATCATTCACGACGAGGTTCGACATATTGCCAGGAGGCGCTTTTTAATGCGTTTCGCCACGCTGAAGCGGCGCGTATCGACATAACGATCGAATACTCCGCCCGCAGCTTCTTTCTATCGGTCCGGGACGATGGGCGCGGTATCGAACCGGATATCGTCGCCTCAGGCCGCAAAGGGCACTGGGGTTTGACCGGTATGCGCGAACGTGCCGAAAATATCGGATCCACGCTGAAGGTTTGGAGTGCGAAGGGACAAGGGACAGAGATCGAGTTAACTATCCCCGGCCGGGTCGCATACAAGGACCCCGAGCCGGGACCGCTTTCCAAATTGATAGAAACGCTCACGGGGCGCTTCGGGAACAGGCGTACCAAATGAAAATGAATGAAAAGCAAAAGACCCGCGTAATGACCGTTGACGACCACCCGCTTATGCAGGAGGGGATTGCCGCGCTCGTCAATAATCAGCCGGACATGCATGTGGTGGGCACTGCTTCATCTGTTGAAACAGCAGCTCAAGTCTTCACCGAATGCACGCCGGACGTCGTATTGATGGACATGCGCCTGGGTGACGGAAGCGGGGTCGACGCCATGGAAATACTGCTCGCGATCGATCCTTCGGCGCGGGTCGTTATCCTGACGATGGTCGAGGGCGACGTGGGTATCCGGCGGGCCTTGAAAGCGGGGGCAAAAGGATACGTTCTCAAGACCATGCCGCCGAAAGAGCTGCTTCAGGTAATCCGAATGATCCAGTCCGGCCGTAAATATATTGCCCCGGAGATCGCTTCGCAACTCGCCGAATTCTACGAGGACGACTCGCCGACCTCACGTGAGATCGAGGTCTTAGGCTTGTGGCGGAAGGACTTCGCAACGGTGAGATCGCCGAGCGGCTCTTTATTTCCGAGGACACAGTCAAGGTGCATATGAAGCATGTCATGGACAAGTTAGGCGCCAACGACAGGACCCAGGCCGTCTATATCGCAGTGCGGCGTGGAATTATTGAACTCTGAATATCTTCGCGGCACCAATGGCCAAGGCCGACGCCTATGTCCGCGCGTCGTGTTCGCCTTTTTCGGCGAAGAAAGTATATTAGTGACAGGAAAGATTGTGTAAATCATCCAACCTAATTTCTAATCTTTACAAGTATGACATCGCGGTTCACGGTGCCGCGTGAGAGGGCGAGCCGTTTGCCGTCGGGCGAATAGGCGAAGTTGAAGACTAGTCCCGACGTAAAATTGGTCAGCTGCATCGGTTCGCCTCCGGCCATCGACTGCCGCCAGATGTTGGAAACGCCGTCGCTGTGCATGACGTAGCTCACCGCCTGCCCGTCCGGTGTCCACTGGACCTGGGCCTTTCCGGCGTAGACTTCCCAGGTGCCGAGAGGCATATTGAACGCCTTGACGATCTCCCCGCCCTCAAAAGGTATGATCGAAATTTGAGGGTGTGACATGGTTGCGGTTTTTCCCCGGTAAAAGGCGATGTATTTGCCATCAGGCGAGACGGCCGGCGAAACCGGAAGGCAGGAGCAATCGGTAAGCTTGACGGCATCGCCGCCATTGATCGACACCTTCCACACAGCAGCCTCTTCACCAAATCGGTTGAAAATCACCCATTTTCCGTCCGGCGAGAACGTCGGCCACATCTCTCTGCCGGTCGTAAGGCGCATTCTTTCGCCGTCGGCGACATTTAATCGAAACAACCCTTCACCATCGGCGGCATCATGAATGAAAACCAGATAACTTCCGTTCGGCGAAACGGCAGTGTGTAAAACGTCGGCCGCGATTGTTTTTGAACTGCCGCCGGACACGTCGATCGTCAAAAACTCGCCTTTCTCATCCGGTATCGCTTCATAAATTAACTTGCCGTCCGGCTGCCACCCGATCGAAAATACCCCGTCATATTTCTTAAATCCATCGGTCAGTTGTCTGGCCTGGCTCGTATCATCGGCGGGCATCATCCAGATATGCGACTCCTGTTCGGCGCGGGCGGCGACCATCGACCGCCCGTCCGGCGTCAAGCTGATGCTCTGATAATTATGAGTGTCTTCGGTGAGTTTTCGAGTTTCACCAGTTGGATACAAGAGCTCCCATATCCTGAAAGTATGACCTTGATCCGAAGCGATAACCAGCAAATCGTCACCATCCGGCTGCCATATTACCTGGAGGACATGTCTCCAGCGCCTGGACGCGATGGGCAAGACAACGCCGTCGGCAACACCCAAAAAACCTACCTCAAACTTACCGTCGGACTTCATCGTCGCGTATGCGATCGTTCGTCCATCGGGCGACCATGCCGCCGAGTACAAAGCAGCGCCCAGATGCATGCCGGAAGCGAGCATTCGCTCAATTCCGCCGTCCGCATCGGCAATAAAGATGGCGGGGACCTCGTCTTTTCCTCCCCAAGTGTTTCGGACAAAAGCGAATTGTTTACCGTCCGGCGAAAAAGTGATCCTGTTGTGGTTGAGACCGCCGTAGGGTTCCAACACCTTCTTAGGCGTGCCGCCCAAAACAGGCAGTTGGTACAGCTTGTGATAAGCGCCGTAATAGAGATAATCCCCGTCCGGCGAAAAGGTCAGGCTGCCGATGGTCGTCGATTCGGGCGGCAAAACCTCAACGTCGCTGCCGGTTGCGATGTTCTTAAGCCTGATGCTTTGACGATCGCCACCGTCGACGATGTAGGCGGCGAATTTACCGTCCGGCGAGACGGCGGCAAATTTGGTTTTGCCGTTCGAGGTCAACCGGGTGACCTTCGTCATGGAAAACGTGCCCGCGTTTTTGGTGAATGCAAAACGAAACAGCCCATATCCGACGCCCGCCAAAACAATGAAGGAAATCAGTCCGGCTAAAAGATAAAAATAAGACTTACGGCTATTTTCGATTAGCGGAAGAGCTGGAACCAGTTCGATTCTCGGAATCCGCCCATTCCCTTCTTCGGGAACAAATTCTCCAACTTCCTGCGTGACATTTACGCTCTGCGCCCGCCAGTCGGCTAAAACGAAGACCGGACCAGAACGTCGCAATTCGCTTCGATTAAACGGCCGCGAAAATTTTTCGGATACCGCCTCGTTGCCGTTAGAGAGCGGAACGACCGTTTCCGCTTTAAAGCCGCCCTGCTCATCTTCCTCCTCGACGTGCCGGACTTCCGCGATGAACCGATACCCGCGACGCGGAATGGTCTCAATAAAGTTTGGATTTCGCGCATCGTCGTCGAGAATTTTTCGCAGGCTCCGGGCGTTGAACGCAAGATTGCCGTCCTCGACAAAGCTGTCCGACCAGATCTCGGACATCAATTTTTCTTTATCGACGACGTGGCCGTGGTTCTCGACGAGGATATTTAACAGCTGAAAAGCCTTGGGTGTGAGCGGCACCGGTTTGCCGTCGCGGAGTAGAATTCGCTCTTCGGGATCGATCCGAAAATTTCCGAAATCGTAGAAGTGTTGTCTTTCCAGTGACATAACCCCTCTCATAACTCTCTAATGCAAATCTCAGAGATATCAAATGACTTTCAACGAACGTCGTCGGTAAAGTCTCAATTAAAAGGGGCCAAGGTAAGTAAATTTTAGCACACCGGCTTGTGCGTTGAAAAGGAACTTACGTCGTCCCAAAGCGGCACCAGCCAAATAACCGACCTAAATTAAGGGGGAATCATGAAAAAAGAAACAAATCTGTGGAAGATATTCGCGTTGACGATGGCGTGCCCTCGCCGTCTTTGAGCGGGCCTACGGGCCGGAGCATTACCAGGTCGCCGTCAATTTGAACAACCTGGCGGCGCTTTGCCACGCCACCGGGCGCTACGACGAGGCCGAGCGGCTGTACCGGCGCTCACTCGCGGTCAAAGAAAAGCTGCTCGGGGGCGAACATCTCGACGTAGCCATGACGCTCAACAACCTCGCGGTTTTGTATAAATCACGGCAGAAATTCGAGGATGCAAAGCGGCTCTACCGCCGGGCGCTTGCCATCTTAGAGTCGAGGCTGGACCGTCTCACCCGAAACTCACGGCCTGTCGTAAAAACTACGAACGTCTGCAACTGGAAATGAATCGCGCAGGCGAATGAGAGGATCGGAACACTAAGGACATTTATTTTAAAAGTAAGGGGGGAATCATGAAAAAAGGAAGGAATCTTTGGAAGCTATTCGAGTGGGCGGACACTCGCGGCAATAAATCGAAATTCAATCACTTTTTGAGAAATGTTAGGTTCTGGCTCCTGCTCATAACCGTCCTGGCTTTGGCCCTGATGGTTCTCCGGCAAGCGCCGAATAGAGTTGAGGCCCAAGTAAATAAACCCGGGGATCGCTTTGCAAAATCATCTGTTGCCGGCAAGGTTATTCCGAAAGCTCCCCTTGGACGACAGCGCGAAGCGAGCAGGCAGCGGGAGACAACCGTCGTCCTCAAGCTGGCCGGCGACCCGGTCGCTCTGGTACGCGCACGCGCGCCCGGCAAACGGATCGCGGAAAGCCAAAGAATCGCCATCGTGCAAAACTCGCGCGCGCGTCAGGACGCCCTTGCCGCTGTCGTAGAAGAGCGAGGGGGAAAGGTGCTGGCACGGTTCCAGCACGCGATCAACGGTATCAAGGTGCGCGGAACCCAGAAGCAGATCGCGGACTTCGCCACGCTGCCTGGTGTTGTTCGAGTTATGCCTGTCGGCGTTTATAAGCGGCAGAACGCGACGAGCGTGCCGTTTATCGGAGCGCCGGCCGTGTGGCAAGGCCCGCCAAACCTCCGCGGCGAAAATATCCGCGTAGCGATCATTGACAGCGGTATCGACTACACGCACGCAAATTTCGGCGGTCCGGGCACCGTGGCTGCGTATCAGGCGGCGTTTGCGGCGAACACCCTGCCCGCCGACGCGACGATGTTCGGCCCCAACGCTCCAAAGGTAAAGGGCGGCATCGATCATCGCCGACAAGATCGATGCCGCCCTTTACCTTTGGAGCGTTGGGGCCGAACATCGTCGCGTCGGCGATGACTATGACCTGCATTCCAACGATCCGGCGAATTGGATACCGCATCCCGACCCAAACCCGCTGGACTGCAACGGCCATGGCAGCCACATCGCCGGGACCGCGGCAGGATTCGGTGTAACAAATGCCGGAGCCACCTTTACCGGGCCGTATGACGGTTCGACAGCGGGCACCGCGTTCCGGATCGGGCCGGGCGTCGCTCCGCGGGCCGATCTGTATGCTGTTCGCGTTTCGGGCTGCGGAGATGGGACCGAAGTCGTGGTCGACGCACTCGACTGGGCGGTTCAAAATGATATGCAGGTCGTGAACATGTCGCTCGGCAATCTGTTCTCCGTTGACTTCGCTGCCGAAATGGAAGCATCGGATAACGCCGTGGACGCCGGTATCGTAGTGGTCGCGGTCGCGGGAAACAACGGGCCTGTCCCCTACATAACGCATGCGCCGGGGTCCGCCGAAAAAGTCATCAGCGTCGCGGCGATGGATTCTTCGGCAACGCTTCCAGCCGTCTCGCTGGCGCTGAACACGGGCGGAGCCCTTACTGCTCAAAACTCAAATGCAGCCTCGATCACGAACGGTACGGTGCTGCCTGTCTTTATCCTGCGCGACAGTAATGGCGACATCTCCCTCGGTTGTGAGGAGAGCGAATACATTGACGCCCAGATCGCCGGTAAACTCGTGGTCACGCGGCGTGGCGTTTGCGGGCGGGTCATTCGCCTGTTCTATGCTCAGGATCACGGAGCAGCCGCCGTTGCGATGATCCACGATGCAGACGGTTATCCGCCATTCGACGGACAGTGGCCGGGCTATACGATCCCATTTTTAGGCGTGCGCCCTGAGGACGCCGCATCTCTGGCCACATCTGACTCGGCTACGCTTTCTGGGATGAGCATACCCAATCCTGCATTTCGCTACTTGGCTTCCTTTACGTCGGCGGGCCCGCGGGCTGGCGACGGGCGTTTGAAACCTGACGTCACCGCGCCCGGGGTTGCCATCACTTCAGCGGGTGTGGGCCTTGGCACATTCGGTGTAACGTTTGACGGAACCTCTTGCGCCACGCCCCACGTGGCCGGCGTGGCCGCGCTCGCCATTCAGGCTCACCCTACGTGGACGGCCGATCAGATAACGGCGGCGATCGTCAATACGGGTGCTCCTTCGCAAATCACCGACTACGCTCCGCGGCGAGCCGGGAGCGGACTGGTGCAAACGGTGGCCGCAACTCGTACCTCGGTCATTGCCCGAGATGACAACGGCGCACCGAGCGTGAACTTCGGCGTCGAAGAGTTCTCATTCAATCACATCGAACTGCAAAAGGTAACCGTTCGAAATCTCGGATCACAGCGGGCTACGTTCAATTTATCGACAACCAAGGATTCAACCTCGTCACCGCACGCGGTCAAGGTATTTCCAAAGAGCGTTTCGGTCGCTGCCGGCCAGACAGCTCAAATGTTTGTCACCTTGAGTGTCCCTGCCGCGACGGTCGGCGATGCGAGTGCCTTTCGCGACGTCGCCGGTTTTATCAAACTGACGCCGACCACGGGGACGTCAAATGCAGGTATCCCACTGACGGTGCCGTACTATCTCGTGCCGCGTGCCCGCTCTCAGATCCGCACTTTTGTGCAGCAGGACCGAGCGC
>Ga0193752_1003438_pt1 | contig 10912 bp, 6 predicted proteins | sample H1c1metaG_FD_144924 | JGI IMG/M metagenome (GOLD analysis project Ga0193752, IMG submission 144924) | Soil microbial communities from a riparian zone of the East river system, Colorado, United States - H1c1 | ecosystem: Environmental > Terrestrial > Soil > Riparian zone | place: USA: East River...
CCACCACCAGAAACAAGACCGAGCTGCTGGTGTTCATCACGCCACGCGTCGTCACCGAGAGGCTCACGGTTCGCTGATCGCTGCATCTCCTGCTGTCCTTCTGAGCGGTACAACGGCCGGGTCCCCCCGGCCGTTTTTGTTCCTACAATGCCGGTCATGAAGGGCGGCGGCAGCATCTTCCTCGTCGGCATGATGGGTGCCGGCAAGACCACCGTGGGCAGGCTCCTCGCGCGCCGCCTGAGGCTGCGCTTCGTCGACTCCGATCGCGAGATCGAGAGCCGTTGCGGGGTCAAGATTCCCGTCATCTTCGAGATCGAGGGCGAATCCGGCTTCCGGGCGCGCGAGACGCTCGCCATCGAGGCACTGAGCGCGCTGCAAGGCATCGTCCTCGCCACCGGCGGCGGCTCGGTGCTCGCGGAGGAGAACCGCCGCCACCTCGCGGCGCGCGGCATCGTGGTGTACCTGAGGGCGAAGCCCGAGGACCTGTACGAGCGGGTGCGCCACGACCGCAATCGCCCGCTGCTCGCCGGCGGTGAGCCGCTCGAGCGGCTGCGCGAGCTGCATGGGCAGCGCGACCACCTTTATCGCGCCGTTGCCGACATCGTTCTCGAGACCGGCGCACAGAGCGTGCAGGCGCTGGCGCGGCAGCTTCTCGACAGACTGGAGGCCGAATGGAAAGCCTCAGCGTAGCCCTCGGCAGCCGCTCCTATCCGATCCACATCGGCGCGGATCTGCTCGCGCGCGCCGACCTTTACCGCCCGTACCTTGCCGGCGGCAGCGTGGCCATCGTGACCAACCAGATCGTCGCGTCGCTCTATCTTTCGAAAGTGAGGCAGGGGCTGCAGGGCGAGCGCATCACCGAGGTCATCATCCCCGACGGGGAGCAGGCAAAGGGCTGGCAGACGCTGGAGCGGGTCTTCGATACCCTGCTGGCCGCGCGGCTCGGCCGCGACGGCCTGGTGGTCGCGCTCGGCGGCGGCGTGGTCGGCGACCTCGCAGGCTTCGCCGCCGCCGTGTATCAGCGCGGCATCGACTTCGTCCAGGTGCCGACGACCCTTCTCGCGCAGGTCGATTCCTCGGTCGGCGGCAAGACTGCAATCAATCATGCGCGCGGCAAGAACATGATCGGCGCCTTTCACCAGCCGCTGGCGGTGATCGCCGACGTGGCGACCCTCGACTCGCTGCCCGATCGGGAGCTGCGCGCCGGCCTGGCTGAGGTGATCAAGCACGGCCTTGCTCTGGACGAGGCTTTCACGCGCTGGCTGGAAGGCAACATCGAGAAGCTGCTGGCGCGCGATCGCGAGGCCCTGTCCTACGCCGTGCGCCGCAGCTGCGAGCTCAAGGCGGCGATCGTCGCCGCCGACGAGCGGGAGGCGGGTGTGCGGGCGCTGCTCAATTTCGGCCATACCTTTGGCCACGCCATCGAATCCGGCGCCGGCTACGGCACCTGGCTGCACGGCGAGGCGATCGCCGCCGGCATGGTCATGGCAAGCGAGCTTTCACAAAGAATTGGAAACATTCAGAAAAGCGATGTGGCCCGGGTGAGGGACCTGTTGCGCCGCGCCGGTCTTCCGGTAGCGGGCCCCGCGCTCTCTCCGGAGCGCATGCTCGAGCTCATGGCGGTGGACAAGAAGGCGGCCAAGGGCCGGGTCCGCTTCATCGTCCTGGAGGCGATCGGCCGGGCGGCGCTGCGCGGCGACCTCGCCGAGGCCGCGATCCGCGAGGCCATTGTCGCTGCACTGCAATAACGGTATATTTCATCTACCTGATTCAGTGAGTTAGATAGTGCTGCCGCCGGCGCAAGGTCTGTATCACCCCTCCAACGAGCACGACGCTTGCGGCGTCGGCTTTGTCGCGAACATCAAGGGCAGGAAGTCGCACTCGATTGTCGAGCAGGGGCTCACGGTGCTGCGCAATCTCACGCACCGCGGCGCGGTCGGCTGGGACCCGAAGCTCTCCGACGGCGCCGGCCTGCTGATCCAGATCCCGGACAAGTTCCTGCGCGAGGCGATGGCCAAGCAGGGCGTGAAGCTGCCCCCGGCCGGGCAGTACGGGGTCGGCATGGTGTTCCTGCCGCGCGAGCCGGCTTCGCGCCGCGCCTGCCAATACGAGCTCGAGCGCGCGATCAAGGACGAAGGCCAGGTGCTGCTCGGCTGGCGCGACGTGCCGGTCGACAACTCGGACCTCGCCGAGCCGGCCAAGAAGAGCGAGCCGGTGATCCGCCAGGTGTTCATCGGCCGCGGCCGCGGCGTGACGGTCACCGACGCGCTCGAGCGCAAGCTGTACATCATCAGGAAGAGCGCCGGCCACGCCATCCAGGCGCTCAAGCTCGCGCACGGCAAGGAGTTCTATGTGCCGTCGATGTCGGCGCGCACCATGATCTTCAAGGGCCTGCTGCTCGCCAACCAGGTCGGCGAGTACTACCTCGACCTCAAGGACCCCAAGGTCGAGTCGGCGCTGGCGATGATCCACCAGCGCTTCTCGACCAATACCTTCCCGTCATGGGATCTGGCACACCCGTTCCGGATGATTGCCCATAACGGCGAGATCAACACCGTGCGCGGCAACGTCAACTGGATCCGCGCGCGCCAGGGCGCGATCTCCAGCCCGGTGCTGGGGGATGATCTGGGCAAGATCTGGCCGCTGATCTACGACGGCCAGTCCGACTCGGCTTCATTCGACAACGCGCTCGAGCTGCTGGTGATGGGCGGCTACTCGGTGGCCCACGCCATGATGATGATGATCCCGGAGGCCTGGGAGAACCACAGCCTGATGGATCCGGCGCGGCGCGCGTTCTACGAATACCACGCGGCGATGATGGAGCCCTGGGACGGGCCGGCGTCGATCGCTTTCACCGACGGCCGGCAGATCGGCGCCACGCTCGACCGCAACGGCCTGCGCCCCTCGCGCTACATCGTCACGGACGACGACCTGGTCATCATGGGCTCGGAGTGCGGCTGCCTGCCGATTCCCGAGGAGAAGATCGTCAAGAAGTGGCGCCTGCAGCCGGGCAAGATGTTCCTCGTCGACCTGGAGAAGGGCCGCATCGTCGACGACAAGGAGCTGAAGGACACGCTCGCCAACATGAAGCCCTACGCCGAGTGGATCGAGCGCATCCGCATCAAGCTCGACGAGGTGGAGAGCGACAAGCAGAAGCCCGAGCGCTCGGCCGTGGCGCTGCTCGACCGGCAGCAGGCGTTCGCCTACACGCAGGAAGACGTCAAGTTCCTGATGACGCCGATGGCGCAGGCCGGCGAGGAGCCGATCGGCTCGATGGGCAACGATTCGCCGATGGCGGTGCTGTCGAACAAGGACAAGACGCTCTACCACTATTTCAAGCAGCTCTTCGCCCAGGTCACCAACCCGCCGATCGACCCGATCCGCGAAGAGCTGGTGACCTCGCTCGTCTCCTTCATCGGGCCCAAGCCCAACCTGCTCGGCATCGACGAGATGAACCCGCCGCTGCGCCTGGAGGTGAGCCAGCCGGTGCTCGACTTCTTCGAGATGGAGAAGGTGCGCCACATCGAGCGCTACACGCAGGGCAAGTTCCAGGCGACCGAGCTCGACATCACCTACCAGGCCGCCTGGGGCAACGAGGCGATCGAGGCGCGCCTGGCATCGCTCTGCGCGCAGGCCGAGGACGCGGTGCGCGCGGGTACCTCGATCATCATCATCTCCGACCGCAAGCTGAACCGCGAGCGCGTCGCCATTCCCGCGCTGCTCGCGCTTTCCGCGATCCATCAGCACCTGACCGGCAAGGGCCTGCGCACCTCTACCGGACTGGTGGTCGAAACCGGATCGGCGCGCGAAGTGCACCACTTCGCGCTGCTCGGTGGCTTCGGCGCCGAGGCGGTGCATCCCTACCTCGCCATGGAAACGCTGCTAGAGCTCGCGGCGCAGGGCAGGCTCGGTGACGGCGTCGACGGCAAGAAGGCGCTCAAGAACTTCGTCAAGGCGATGGGCAAGGGCCTGAAGAAGGTGATGTCCAAGATGGGCATCTCCACTTATATGTCCTACACCGGCGCGCAGATCTTCGAGGCGGTCGGGTTGTCGCGCACGCTGGTCGACAAGTACTTCACCGGCACCGCTTCGAACGTCGGAGGCATCGGCCTGTTCGAGGTTGCCGAGGAGGCGTTGCGCATTCACCGCGCGGCGTTCGACGAACGCGATCCGGTGCTGCAAGCCGCGCTCGACGCGGGCGGCGAATACGCCTGGCGCGTGCGCGGCGAAGAGCACATGTGGACGCCGGACGCGATCGCCAAGCTGCAGCATGCGACGCGCAAGGAGTCGTACTCGACGTACAAGGAGTACGCGCAGCTGATCAACGATCAGTCCGCGCGCCACATGACGTTCCGCGGCCTGTTCGAGTTCCGCCGCGACGCCGTCAAGCCGGTGCCGCTCGAGGAAGTCGAGCCCGCCGCCGAGATCGTCAAGCGCTTCGCCACCGGCGCAATGTCGCTCGGCTCGATCTCCACCGAGGCGCATACCTCGCTCGCCGTGGCGATGAACCGCATCGGCGGCAAGTCGAACACCGGCGAGGGCGGCGAGGATCGTCGCCGTTACGCCGTGGTCAAGGCAGGCGAGACGCTGCGCTCGCGCCTCGGTGCGGGAAGAGTCGAAGTCGACTATCCGATACGCGAAGGCGACGTCCTCAAGTCGAAGATCAAGCAGGTCGCCTCTGGCCGCTTCGGCGTGACCGCCGAGTACCTGGCGAGCGCCGAGCAGATCCAGATCAAGATGGCGCAGGGCGCCAAGCCCGGCGAGGGCGGCCAGCTGCCCGGCAAGAAGGTGTCCGAGTACATCGCGGAGTTGCGCTATTCGACGCCCGGCGTCGAGCTGATCAGCCCGCCGCCGCACCACGACATCTACTCGATCGAGGACCTGGCGCAGCTGATCCACGATCTGAAGAACGCCAATCCGAAGGCTTCGATCTCGGTGAAGCTGGTTTCCGAGGTCGGCGTCGGCACGGTCGCGGCGGGCGTGTCCAAGGCAAAGTCCGACCACGTCACGATTTCGGGCCACGACGGTGGTACTGGCGCCTCGCCCTGGAGCTCGATCAAGCACGCCGGCACGCCGTGGGAGCTCGGCCTCGCCGAGACGCAGCAGACGCTGGTGCTGAACCGCCTGCGCGGCCGCATCGCGGTGCAGGTTGACGGGCAACTGAAGACCGGACGCGACGTGGTGGTCGGCGCGATCCTCGGCGCCGACGAGTTCGGCTTCGCCACCGCGCCGCTGGTGGTGCAGGGCTGCATCATGATGCGCAAGTGCCACCTCAACACCTGCCCGGTGGGCGTGGCGACGCAGGATCCCGTGCTGCGCCGGAAGTTCTCCGGCAAGCCGGAGTACGTGGTGAATTTCTTCTTCTTCGTCGCCGAGGAAGTGCGCGAGCTGATGGCGAGCCTCGGCGTGCGCAAGCTCTCCGAGCTGATCGGCCGCACCGACCTGCTCGACATGAAGAAGGGCATCGAGCACTGGAAGGCGAAGGGCCTGGATTTCTCGCGCATCTTCTACACGCCGAAGATGCCCGCCGAGGTCGCGCTCTACCACAAGGAGACGCAGAACCACGGCCTGGAGAAGGCGCTCGACCAGCGCCTCATCGAGCTGGCGCAGCCGGCGCTCGAGCGCGGCGAGAAGGTTTCCATCGACATGCCGATCCGCAACATCAACCGCACCGTCGGCACCATGCTGTCCCACGAGATCGCCAAGCGCTACGGCCACGAGGGGCTGCCGCAGGACACGATCCACGTGCGTTTCGCCGGCTCGGCCGGGCAGAGCTTCGGCGCGTTCCTGGCGAAGGGCGTGACGCTCGATCTGATCGGCGACACCAACGACTATTGCGGCAAGGGCCTGTCGGGCGGCCGCATCTCGGTGCAGCCCTCGCCCAAGTTCCGCGGCGAGCCGACCGAGAACATCATCACCGGCAACGTCGTGCTGTACGGCGCGATCGCCGGTGAGGCCTATTTCAGGGGCGTGGCCGGCGAGCGTTTCGCGGTGCGCAACTCCGGCGCGAACGCGGTCGTGGAGGGTGTTGGAGATCACGGCTGCGAATACATGACCGGCGGCACCGTGGCCGTGCTCGGCGCCACCGGGCGCAACTTTGCCGCCGGCATGTCGGGCGGCTATGCCTACGTCCTGGACGTCGACGGCGATTTCGCCAGGCGCTGCAACGTGTCGATGGTCGACCTGGAGCCCCTGCAGGCCGAGTCCGAGGACGAGGCGAACCTGCGCCGGCTGATCGAGAACCATGCCCGCTACACGGGCTCGAAGCGCGCGCAGGAAATCCTCGACAAGTGGACGCAGCACCGCGCGCGCTTCGTCAAGGTGTTTCCGAAGGAATACCGGCGCGCGCTGGCCGAGCTCGCCACCTCGCGCAAGAAAGAGGCGGCCTGATGGGCAAGGTCACCGGCTTCCTCGAGTTCGAAAGACTCCAGGAAGCAGCCGAAGACAAGGACGCGCGCAAGAAGCACTACCGCGAGTTCGTCCTGCATCTGACGGACGAAGAAGCGAAGGTGCAGGGCGCGCGCTGCATGGATTGCGGCACGCCGTTTTGCATGTCGGGCTGCCCGGTCAACAACATCATCCCCGACTGGAACGACCTGGTGTACCGCCAGGACTGGAAGACGGCGATCGAGACGCTGCACTCGACCAACAACTTCCCGGAGTTCACCGGCCGTATCTGCCCCGCGCCGTGCGAAGAAGCGTGCGTGCTGCGCATCAACGCCGACCCGGTGGGCATCAAGTCGATCGAGCACGCGATCATCGATCGTGCGTGGGAGGCAGGCTGGGTCGCGCCGCAGCCCGCTGCGCGCAAGACCGGAAAGAAAATCGCGGTGATCGGCTCGGGTCCCGCGGGCCTCGCCTGCGCGCAGCAGTTGGCGCGCGCCGGCCATATCGTGACGGTGCTGGAGAAGAACGACCGCGCCGGCGGCCTGCTGCGCTACGGCATCCCCGATTTCAAGATGGAGAAGTGGCTCATCGACCGGCGCATCGAGCAGATGCAGGCCGAGGGCGTCGAGTTCCGCGTCAACCAGGTCGTTGGCGGCGCCCCGGTCGGCGCCGGCAACCGCCAGGCGCGGCCGGTCGACCCGAAGAAGCTTCTAGCCGACTATGACGCGGTGGTGCTCGCCGGCGGCGCGGAAGCCCCGCGCGACCTGCCGGTGCCCGGCCGCGAGCTCGACGGCGTGCACTTCGCAATGGACTTCCTGCCGCTGCAGAACCGGCGCGTCGCCGGCGACAAGAACGTCGAGGACCTGTGGGCGAGCGGCAAGGACGTAGTCATCATCGGCGGCGGCGACACCGGCTCCGACTGCGTCGGCACTTCGAACCGCCACGGTGCGAAGTCGGTTACCCAGTTCGAGCTTCTGGACAAACCAGAGGACATTTCTTTCAACCGGGTCTGGCCCTATTGGCCGATCCGTCTGCGTACCTCCTCATCTCACGAGGAGGGCGCAGCACGCGACTGGGCGGTCGGCACGAAAGCATTCATCGGCGAGGGCGGCAAGGTCAAAGCGCTTAGAACGGTGAAGCTGGACTGGAAGAGCGGCAAGCCGGCGGAGATTCCCGGCTCGGAGGTCGAGCTGCCCGCTGATCTGGTGCTGCTCGCGATGGGCTTCGTGTCGCCGGTGCAGTCGGTGCTGGATGCGCTCGGCGTGGAGAAGGACGCGCGCGGCAACGCGAAGGCGGCCACCGAGGGCAGCGCGAGCTATTTCACGAACGTGCCCAAGGTCTTCGCCGCCGGCGACATGCGGCGCGGCCAGTCGCTCGTCGTCTGGGCGATCCGCGAAGGCCGGCAATGCGCCCGCGCGGTGGACCAGTTCCTCATGGGGTCGTCCGAGCTGCCGCGCTAGCTTGGTAACCGAGCGCTAGCACCGCGAAGCTGGCGAGCCAGTGCTCGCCGTTGTAGTCCCCGCCCACCACATGCGGCATCCCGGCAGCGAGGTGCTTCTCGGCAAGCTCCGGGTAGCCCAACTGCGCAAAGCACCAGGCGCGCGACAGGCACAGCCCGTCGAGATGGCTTTGCTTGGCGTCGGCGTGGTCGGCCACCGTCGGCGGCTCGGCGAGCGGGCCGGGATCGGGCAGAAACGATGTCATCCAGCCTGAGAACTCCTCTTCGGGCAGCACCCGTTTCATCAACAGCGCTTCCACAAGGGCCGGTGAGAGAAAGTCGTCGGCCGAAGGTTCATAGCGAGTCGGGTAGTCGCGGTCCAGCGCGTACCAGCGTTTTGCTGCCGCCTGGATGTCTCGCTTGAGCAGCGGGTCTTTGGCGGCCTGCGAATAGTCGAGCGCGAGGACGCAGGCAAAGGCCGTGTTGCCGTGGGCTCCAGCGCGCACGGGATAGGGCGACCCCTGGACATATTTTGCGAAGCGCTTGGCCACCTCCGCTGCGAGCGGCGCCACCGCCTGGTGCCAGCGATCGAGCTCAAGCAGCTCCGCCTGCAGCTTGAGCAGCCAGGCCCAGCCGTACGGCCGCTCGAAGGTCCTTCCGCCTGGAGCGTTGAAGAACGCGAGCTCCTGCTTCATCGATTCCGGGGAAAGGTGCGAATCGAGCACGGCCGCGATCTGCGGGGCTTCCGTCAGCGCAGGATGAAGGCGCAGAACGCGGGCCAGCAGCCAGTGCATGTGCACGGCCGAGTGCCAGTCGTAACTGCCGTAGAAAGCCGGATGCAGCTTCTTCGGCTGCCATTCCATGCCGGGGCCGGTGACGAGCTGGTCGAGTCGCCGGGGGTATTCGCGCTCGACGTTGCCGAGGGCGACCCGGGCGAAAGCCGAGGCGAGGAGCGCAGTGAGCAAGCTAGTCGCTGGCCGGGGCGATCCGGTACTCAAGCACGCTGCGATCGGCCTTGAGGGCGTCGGAAAGAGCCCGCGTGCTTTCGCGGCCCAGCGCGCGCAGGACCATCCGGTATTCGAACTGCTCGCCTTCGGCCGTCACACGGTAGCTCAGGTTGTAGATCGAGAAGCCGTGCGCGGCGACCAGGCGGCGCAGCTCGGGTTCCGGCATCGTGGCGTCGCGGGCGAAGCGCAGCATGAAGTTCGCGTAATGCTCGGTCGGAATCTTGCCCTCGATCCAGCGGAACAGCGACAGCGTGCCCAGCGTCAGCAAGGTGCCCAGGCCGGCGGCGAAGTAAAAGCCGATGCCGGTGAGGATGCCGATCGCCGCCGTCACCCAGATCGACGCTGCCGTGGTCAGGCCGCGCACCGAGAGGCCCTCCTTCACGATCACGCCGGCGCCAAGGAAGCCGATGCCGGTCATGATGCCCTGCGCCATGCGGGTCGGGTCGATGGTTGCGCGGGCGCCGTCGGCGGCATGGAACCAGTGCGACTCGTACACGGTCACCAGCATCAGCAGGCTCGACGCGATGCAGACCAGGGCGTGCGTGCGGAAGCCGGCGGCGCGGCCGCGGTAGCTGCGTTCCAGGCCGATCAGGCCGCCAGCCAGCAGCGCGGCGATCAGGCGGAACGAAATCTCGAAGTATTCGCCTGCCATGAATCGAGTCTAGGCGAAAACGCCAAACTATCAAAGGCTTTGGCGATGCTCCGATGCTAGAATCCTGACCCGAGTTCAAAGCCGGATGGCGCTAGAAATCATCGTTCTCGCAGCGGGCCAGGGCAAGCGCATGCATTCCGCGCTGCCGAAGGTTCTGCACGCACTTGCCGGCCGGCCGCTGCTCGCGCACGTGCTCGATGCTGCGCGCACGCTCAAGCCGCAAAGGATCGTCGTCGTACAAGGCCACGGCGGCGATGAAGTGCGCGCCGCATTTCCCGATCCGGCGATCGAGTGGGTAGTGCAGGCCCAGCAGCTCGGCACCGGCCACGCGGTGCAGCAGGCGCTGCCGCGGATCGCGGCGGATGCCGAAGTGCTGATCCTGTACGGCGATGTGCCGCTGGTGCGCCCCGAGACCCTCAAGCGGCTGCTCGAAGCCTCGCAAAGGGGCGTGGCGGTGCTGACTGCCGAGGTCGCCAATCCGACGGGCTATGGCCGTATCGTGCGCGCCTCGGCGGGGCGCATCTCGCGCATCGTCGAGCAGAAGGACGCCAACCCGGCCGAGGCCGCAATTCGCGAGATCAACGCCGGCTTCTTCGCATTGCGCGCCACGCACCTGTCGGCTTGGCTCGCAAGGATCACCAACCAGAACGCGCAGCAGGAGTACTACCTTACCGACATCGTGGCCTTGGCGGGCGCGGACGACATCCCGGTCTTCGCGGTCAAGGTCGACGACCGCTGGGAAGTGGCGGGGGTCAACTCCAAGCAGGATCTCGCCGGCCTCGAGCGCGTGGTGCAGCACCGCGAGGCGGCACGGCTGCTCGAAGCAGGGGTGACGCTCGCCGACCCCGCGCGCATCGACGTGCGCGGCTCGCTCGAATGCGGGCGGGACGTAAACATCGACGTGAACTGCGTGTTCGAGGGGCGGGTCACGCTGGGCGACCAGGTGCGCATCGGCCCCAATTGCGTGCTGCGAAACGTGACCATCGCGGCGGGGACGGAGGTGCGCGCTTTCTCGCATCTCGACGAGGCCGAGGTCGGCGCGCGCTGCATTCTGGGCCCCTATGCGCGGCTGCGGCCGGGTGCCAGCCTCGCCGACGAGGTGCACATCGGCAATTTCGTCGAGGTCAAGGCGAGCCGGGTCGGCAAGGGCTCGAAGGCCAACCACCTTGCCTATGTCGGCGACTCGGAGGTTGGCGCCAACGTCAACATTGGCGCCGGCACCATCACCTGCAACTATGACGGAGCGAACAAGAATCGCACCGTGATCGAGGACGACTGCTTCATCGGCTCGGACGCCACGTTGGTGGCGCCGGTGCTGATCGCCCGCGGCTCCTACATCGGCGCCGGCTCGACCATCACCAAGAATACGCCGGCCGGCAAGCTCACGGTCGCGCGCGCCAAGCAGGTGTCGATCCCGTCCTGGAAGCC
>Ga0193752_1003439_pt1 | contig 10912 bp, 7 predicted proteins | sample H1c1metaG_FD_144924 | JGI IMG/M metagenome (GOLD analysis project Ga0193752, IMG submission 144924) | Soil microbial communities from a riparian zone of the East river system, Colorado, United States - H1c1 | ecosystem: Environmental > Terrestrial > Soil > Riparian zone | place: USA: East River...
CGTCGTCAACACTGGAAGCGTCCTCGAGGCGCGTGGACTCTCGAAGATCTACCGCAAGCGCAGGGTCGTGAACGACGTGGCCCTACGCTTGCAACAGGGCGAGATCGTTGGACTGCTGGGTCCGAACGGCGCGGGCAAGACGACCACCTTCTACATGATCGTGGGACTCATCCAGCCGCTCAACGGACGCATCCTGCTGGACGGGGCCGACGTGACGTCCATGCCCATGTATCAGCGGTCTCGGAAGGGGATCGGGTACCTCTCGCAGGAACCCTCCATCTTCCGAAAGCTGTCCGTCGAGGACAACATCGTAGCAATCCTGGAGACGTTGCCGCTCTCGAAACAGGAGCGGTCGATTCGCCTGGAGAAGTTGCTGGACGAATTGAGCATCAAACATCTCCGGCACAGCAAGGCGTATCAGCTGTCGGGAGGTGAACGCCGCCGCCTCGAGATCACGCGGGCGCTGGTCACGGAGCCGAAGTTCATGATGCTGGACGAGCCGTTCGCCGGGGTCGACCCCATCGCGGTGCACGACATCCAGACCATCGTCGCCAACTTGCGGACCCGTGGCATTGGCGTATTGATCAGCGATCACAATGTGGAGCAGACCCTGGATATCGTAGACCGCGCCTACATCATGTTCGACGGAAAGGTTCAGGTCTCCGGCACCGTGCGCGAGCTCGTGTTCGACGACACTGTAGCCAAGAGCTACCTCGGTCCGACACTGTCGGCGCGCCTCCGCGCCCGGTTCGAGCGAGAGATGCAGGGGGATGGCGCATGAGACCGGGCCTCGGCCAACATACCCAGCTCAAGCAGGAGCTGAAAATCAATCCACGCCTCTACCAGGCGATGGATCTGCTCTACATGCCCCTCCTCGATCTCCAGAACCACCTCAAGCAGGAGCTCCTCAACAATCCGTTCCTCGACATGATCGAGCCGGACGAAGAGGACGACGAGGATGGCCTCGAACAGCAGGAAGATCCCAACCCGGAAACCGAGGCCGAGAAGGAAGAGAAGGGCGAGATCGACTGGGAGGAGATCCTCCTCGACGGCTTCGACGCGGGCGGACGGCGCGAAGAGCACGAGGAGCGCGAGTACTACGAGCCGGTCACGGTGGACACCCGCGACCTGGCCGATCACCTGCGCGACCAGGTCTCGCTGCTCGACCTGAACGGCCGCCAGATGTACCTGGCCGACGAGTATATCGGCAACATCAACGAAGACGGCTATCTCGCCTGCGGCCTCGAGCGCATCGTCGAAGGCGTGAACGAGAGTGTTGCGAAGGTCGCCGAGGAAGCCGATCGCGACGTCACCGACCTGCCGATGTACACGATGGGTGAGGCGGAGGAGATGCTCGCCATCATCCAGAGCCTCGATCCGCCGGGCGTGGGCGCGCGCGATCTTCGCGAATGCCTCATGCTGCAGCTCCGCGAAGCAGGGCTCGAGCATTCCGTGCCCTTCCGCCTCGTGCGCGACTGCTTCGACGAGCTCATTGCGCACCGTTGGAGCGAGATCTCCAAGCGGTTCGGCATCAGCCCGGGCGACGTCCAGAAGGCCGCCGACGAGATCGCGAAGCTCGATCCCAAGCCGGGCCTCGTCTACAGCGACGCCAGCGACAACTACATCATCCCCGATCTCATCGTCGACAAGATCGACGGCAAGTACCACGTCTTCCTCAACGACGCGAACCTCCCGCGCCTCAAGCTGAGCAAGGCGTACCAGGAGATCGCGCGCGACAAGAAGAAGTTCGACGGCGAGAACAAGGAGTTCATCTCCAACAAGCTGAACTCCGCCAACTGGATGATCCAGGCCATCGAGCAGCGCCGGCAGACGATGCTCAAGGTCATGAACTACATCGTCGAGCGGCAGCGCGAGTTCTTCGAGAAGGGCGTGCAGTACCTCAAGCCACTCACGCTGCGCGAGGTGGCCGAGGTGATCAGCATGCACGAGAGCACGGTGAGCCGTGTGACGAACGAGAAGTTCGTCCAGACGCCGCGTGGTGTGCTGCCATTGAAGTTCTTCTTCTCGTCCGGCCTGTCGACCACCGCCGGCGAAGACGTCTCGGCGCGTGGCATCAAGGCGCAGATCCAGAAGCTCGTGTCGGAGGAGAACCCGAAGCATCCGCTCACCGATCAGGCGATCGTGAACATCCTGAAGGAGACGGGCGTGCAGATTGCCCGCCGCACGGTCGCCAAATATCGCGACCAACTCGGCGTGCTCTCGGCGCGCATGCGCAAGCGAGTATGATGACCGACGAACGAGCGGTCACGCCGTTCGTCGACCGACGCAAGCCTGGCGTAGATGTCTCCGTGCTCGTCCCGGCAAAGGACGAGGCGGACAACCTCATTCCGTTCATGGAATTGGCGTCGCAGGCCTTTGCCGCCGATCCAGGTACGCGCTATGAGGTCGTCGTCATCGACGACGGCTCCATCGACGACAGCTGGGAAGTGCTGCAGCGGCTGCAGACCCAGTACCCGTTCCTGAAGGCCGTGCGGCATCGCGCCAAGCGCGGCATCGCCGACGCCCTGCGCACCGGCTACCTGCACTCGACTGGCCCCGTGCTGGTGTTCTATCCTGCCGACCTGCAGTTCAAGCCGGAGGACATCCCGCGCCTCGTACGGCCGATCCTCGATGGCCAGTCCGACATGGTCACCGGCTTCAAGGAAGGGAAGTACGAGAAGGCATTCGTGTCGAAGATCTACAACGGGTTGAGCCGGGCGCTGTTCGACGTGCCGGTGAAGGATCTCAACTCCGTGAAGGCCTATCGGCGCGAGATCATGGACATGCTGCCCGTTCGACCGGATTGGCATCGCTTCATGATCGTCATCGCGGCAGATGAGGGGTTTTCCGTCACCGAGATCCCCGTTCCGCTATATCCACGTCACGCCGGCAAGTCGAAGTTCGGGCTGTCGCGCATTCCCATTGGCGTGCTCGACATGCTGTCTGTGTGGTTCGAGCTCAAGTTCGGCAAGAAGCCACTGCTGGCGTTCGGGATGCTCGGCGCGGGACTGTTCCTGATCGGGCTGATCGCGGGCGTCGCGGCGCTCATGGTGCTGATCTTTGCGCACGAGGGTGTCCGGTCGGTCTGGACCGTCATCACGACGTGCCTCATCCTCGGCAGCGTGTTCTTCGCGACGGGCCTATTGGGCGAACAGATTGCCGGCCAGCGCGCGGAAGTGCGGGAGCTTCGCCGCCAGCTCGACGAGATTCGGCTCCGCGGCGAGTAGCATCGACTTTCGTCTAACCCGACCGACCATCTCACGCGCCTTCCTGCGAATTCTGCGGTGGTGCCTCGCGCTGGGGCTGATTGCCGCGGCGCTGTGGGCACTGCGGGGCCAACTGCCCGGCATCTCCAGCGCCGCGCGTTCCGTGCATCCGCGGTGGAGTCTCGTTGCGCTCGCGTCGCTGATCGTTCTGCTCACGTACGCCATGCTCATCGAGAGTTGGCGTCGCGTGCTCGCCGCAATGGGCGGACGACTCACACCGGTGCGAGCAGCCTACATCTGGCTCGGTTCCAATCTCGCGCGCTACATACCCGGCTCGCTCTGGCAGTTGGGCGCGATGGGTGTGATGTCGCAGCGCGAGGGAGTCGCGGTTTCTGTCGCGACCGGGTCTGCGGTCGTGCTCACGATCGTCAATGTCCTGACCGGCCTCGCGGTGTTCGCGTTAGCCTCTTCGCAGACGCCCGAACTCGGCAATAAGGGCATGTGGTTTGTCGTCGTCGGAGTCGGCGCGCTCGTGGTCATGCCGTTCGTACTGCCGCGTCTTGATCGCCTCGTAAAGAGCCTGACGGGCCGCGAGATAACGCTCCCTCGCATCGGCGCGAAAGCCTTGATCATCGCCGGCTTGTCGACGACGATCGCTTGGCTTGCTTACGGTGTCGCCTTCTGGGCGTTGACGAACGGGGTGCTCGGTGGCCCATCGCGCAGCATCGTCAGCAGCATCGCCGTCTATACAGGAGCGTATCTAGCCGGACTGCTCGCCGTCGCACCGCCCGCAGGAATCGGCGCCGCCGACAGTATGCTCATTCTGCTCGCAACACGATTCGGCGTCGCAACCGTGGCCGAGGCGACTGTGCTGGCGGTGATCGTCCGCATCTGGCGCACGGTGCTCGAGGTGGTGCCGGGCGTCATTGCGCTCGGCGTTGGCACCATCGCACAGCGCAATCGACCAGACGCAGAGCGAGCGGACCGCTAGCCGCAAGCTTGTCATCCCGCAGGAGCGAAGCGAGTGTCGGGACCTACTGTCGCTGCCCGATAGCCGGCCATAAGCGCAACGAAAGCAGGTCCCGACACTCGCTCGCTTCGCGCGCTCCTGCGGGATGACAGTCGATATTGCCGCTAGCCGTTATCGCGCGGCAGCCGAATGCCGTATCGCCCGATGAACGACGCCAGTTCTTCCGTTAGCGGTGATCCGCCAATGCTTCGTGACCTGCCCGAGAGATCGAGCCAATGCGCGCCGAGCGAGCGCAGGTCACTTCGTTCCTTCTCGGACAGCGAGACTTCCGTGAATACCGTATCGGCGCGAGCCGCTGCAATGGCGTCGGATGTCGTTCGCCGCCAGACCAGGCGGTTCACGTCGCCCGACCGCGTTCGATAAGTCCGCACCGCACCGTGTACCTCGATCGTGATGTGCTCGTACGCCATGTAGCGGTCGAACTCGGCCATCATCGTTGCGACGAGCGCCTCGCGTTCCGACTCGCTGATCTTGCGCGGAAAGTCGGGCGCGGACTTGATGACCTTCGCGGGACTCCCGACGGCGAGGCTGTAGGGAGGAATGGTGCCTTGTACCAATGAGTTCGCACCGATGACCGACCCGTCGCCGATCGTCGTTCCCGGCATGATGAACACGCGCCATGGCAACCACACGCTCTTGCCGAGCGTCACCGGCGCGTACGTCACCGGATATCCATCGAGCGCATTGCTCCACGCGCCATGCGTGAAGATCAAGCAGTGTCCGCCGATGCCCGTGTCGTCGCCGATCACCACCGGCTTCGTGGGGTTGATGGACGCCAGCTGAAGAATGATCGTGCGGTTGCCGAGCGTGAAGCTCGACTCGGGGAGCGAAGGTCCGCCGACGAACACCTGCTCCCGAATGCGCGCATCTTCGCCGATCTGGATGCGCTCGCATGCGATGTAGCTCATGGTGCCGACGCTCGAGAAGCGGCCAATGCTGATGGAGCGTCCGATCACCATCGCCAGCAGTCCGATCTCCACTCCGTCCGCGAGATCGACCTGGTCGCCCACGACGACAGCACCGAAGGCGAGCTTCACGCCCTTGCCGATCTTGTATCCCCGGATGATGCGATACGCCCACACCTTCAAGAAGCTCGGCAGCCACCCATAGAGAGCGAGGTGACCGAGGGGGAGGCGTTTCTTGCGAATCATCGATTGGGTCGGAGGAGTCACCGAACAGTGACCCGAGGCGGATGGGGCGTCAAGTGTCCCGCGCAGGGGGAAAACACCTTCTCCTGTGACGGGTCTCCGACTTACTTCCTTCTCGTGCTCGCCTTGACTCCCAACCCGTCGCTCACTCCTGCCGAGCGATTTGCACTCGACCTGCTGGTCGATCTTTCCGCCGTGCTGCCATACCCGGGCAGCACCGACGTCGTCCGCGTCGACGTGTCCGATGCGGCCGAGCTGCGAACGCTTTCGGCGCTGCGAGCACGCAATTGGGGAATCACCGTCAGCGAAGGCGTCGTCACGCTCGACCGAGGCCTCCTCGCATTTACGATCGACGTCGCGTTCGCTGCCGTGGAACAACGGTCGTTGGCGGCCGACAGGTTCAATCGCGTTCCGAGCTCGGAGACGCCACTCGTGAGTGCACAGGCTGAGCGTGAGCCGGTGATATCGATCGCTGGGCAGGCCCTCGCGTCAGCGGTGCGCGCCGCGGCTGGGCAGCGACCATACTGTTCCATTGATCCGTGGCCGCGTGGTCGGACGTGGGCCGTCGCACTGAGCCACGATCTCGACGTCGTGCAGTGGTGGCCGGCGTTCACGTCGCTCCGCTTGCTGGAACTCACCAAGCGCCGTCAGTTGGTTCGTGCGCTCCGCGTGATTGGTGCGGCCGCGTTCACGGGTGGTCGTGACGTCGTGTGGCGTGGCATTCGCAGTTTGCTCGACACGGAGTCCGAGCATCAGGTGCGCTCGACGTGGTTCGTGCTCTGCGGCAGTCCGACGTTTGCCACGGCGCGCGCAGGTGATCTCACGTATTCACCAGAGTCCGAGCTCGCGCGTCGCATTCTCCGCGCGATCGCCGAAGGCGGGCATGAGATCGGGCTGCATGGCAGCTTCGCGACGTCGGACGATCACTCGCTCTTTCCTGCGCAGCGCGATCGGCTGCAAGCGCTCGTTGGCGGTGTTACCGGCGTGCGACAGCACTACCTGCGAATGCGCCCCGACTCCACGCCACGTGGAATGGCGAAGGGCGGCTTTCGCTACGACTCGACATTCGGCTACGCCGACAGGAATGGATTTCGGCTCGGCACCGCTGACGTCGTCCCGCTGTGGGATGTCGACGCCGACGCATCGACGCAAATCGATGAGGCACCATTCACGTGGATGGACCGAGCGTTGAGCAAGTATCGCGGAGTGGAAGATCCCGATCGGTGGATCGATGACGCACTCGCGCTTGCGGACGCTTGTCGCGACGTCAACGGTCTATGGGTCGGCATCTGGCACCCGAACCTCACTCCCGCGCTGGGTTTTCCCGACGCGCCCACAGCGTACCGTCGACTCGTTTCGAGCTTGAGCGAGCGCGAGCCATGGTTCGCGCCATTGGGCGAGATCGTCACGTGGCGCCAGACGAGGCGCTCAACGCGTGCAACCGGCGTGCGCCCCGACGGAAGCATCATCGTTGACGCGAAGGGACCTGTCGTGATCAGGGATGCCGCGGGTCGCGCGATCGATGCCTGACACTGCGCGCATGCGCGTCCTTTTTCTCGCGCACGCCTATCCGCGATTCAAGGGCGATCCGGTCGGCTCGTTCATTCACAATCTCGCGGTGGCGCTTCGCCAGCGGGGCATTGACGTCGTCGTCTCTGCGCCTGGTGCTCCCGGTCTCGAGAAGGTCGACGTAATCGACGGCGTAACTGTGCATCGCTTTCGATACGCGCCGTCGCGCTACGAGACACTCGCCTACACCGGTACGATGGGCGCGCAGGTGCGCGCCCATCGTACCGGGAAGCTCACAATGCTGTCCTATCTCGCCGCTGCGCTATTGGCGGCACGACGCATTGCGCGTCAGGAGTCGCTCGACGCCATTCATGCGCACTGGTGGTTTCCCGCGGGACTGGTCGCAGATGTGATGCGCCGGACGCATGGGACGCCCTTCGTCGTCACGATGCACGGCTCTGACTTGCGCCTCACGCGCGACGCCCCAATGGGTCAGCGCCTCTTCAGGGGTGTTGCCCGTAAGGCCGGTGCCATGACGGCCGTCTCGAGCTGGTTGGCGAAGGAAGCGGATGAGCTGATAGGTTCCGGTTCGGTCGTCGTCGCGCCGATGCCCGTTCTGACGATCCTGTTTCATCCGGGGACGTCCCGCGACGAACGTCGCCTCCTCTTTGTCGGTAAGCTGTCGGAGCAGAAAGGACTAGCGCGCCTGTTACGGGCAATGTCGCAAATGCGTGAGGAGTGTCGCCTAACCGTCGTCGGAGCAGGACGCATCGATGATTCGGCGGTCGTGCAGTTAGCGGAGACGCTTGGCCTGTCGGATCGCATCGAGTGGCTGCCGATTCTCTCCCAGGCGGAGCTCGCAGAGCAATATCGCCGCGCGGCGATTCACGTCATTCCCGCCCTCGACGAGGGGCTCGGCCTTACGGCCGTCGAGTCGTTGCTCAGCGAGACACCAGTCGTGGGATTCGCGTCCGGAGGCTTGCCGGACATTGTCCTACAGGATGTTACAGGTGTCTTGCTGCCTCCGGCGGACGAGGCTAAACTGGCTGAGGCGCTCGATGATTTGCTGAAAGACCCCGATCGGCGCAGCGCGATGGGCGTCGCCGGACGCGCGCATGCAGCGCGCCTTTTCAGTCCTGATGCCGCCGCTGAGCGTTACGCTCGCTTGTACACAGACGTCATTAATAACGACAACAAGCGCGCTTCGCGCACCCCACCATAGTAGAGGTAGAAATGGCAGTGTCTTTCCGAGTGGCCGCGTTGTGCAGCGCGGCACTCTTGCTTGGTGCATGCGGTGGTGGAACGACGGACCCCGCCACGGTGCCGGCCTCCATTCGCTTCGCATCGGCTGACACGCTCTTCTTGAACCAAGGGCAGACGCAGGCACAGCCGGTGACGCTGGCCGACAAGAATGGCAATGCAGTCGCCTCGTCCCTGGTTCCTGTGTATTCGGTTGTGGGCACCACGATCACCGTGAGCCCCACCGGTGTCGTAACCGCCGTCGGGCCCGGCCTCTCCACACTGGTCGTAACTGCCGGCACGTTGACCGCCTCGCGGACCGTCGGTGTCTACGGACATCCCGCTGGCTTCGCGATGCAGTCCGTCGTGGTGCAGTCCAGGCCATACGGTCTGGCAGTCAGTGGATCGCTGGCGTTGGTGACGCAACTGGATGGGCGCTCCGTGACCAAGCTGAACATCGCGGGAGCACCGACCGTCGTATCGCAGATTACCGTCAACGATACGCCGACCGGGATCAGCGTCACCCCAAACGGCGCCACCGCATTCGTGGCCAACCAGCACGACTACAGCATCGGCGTGATCGACGTCGCTGCCGGCCAGCAGACGAAGAAGTTTCCGTTTCAGTCCACCACGTTCCGTACGCTGGTCTCCCGCGACGGCTCGAGGGCATATTGGACGACCAGCGGCGGGGAGCTCACGTCATACAATGTCTCGACGTCGGCGATCATCTCGACGAGGTCGGGCTTTGGCATCGCGAACGGTCTGGCGCTCGGCCTGGGCGATTCGACGCTCTTCGTGTCGTCGATGGACGGTACGCTCAGTGCGGTCGACGTGAAATCTGGCGCGCTCATCCGCTCGGTGACGATTCCCAATTCGACACTCCAGGATGTCGCCGTTTCGCCGGCCGGCGACGAGATCTATGTCGCCGATGAACGTGGTCGGCTGCTCATCATCTCGCCGGCACTGGGTATCTCGACGGCCCTATCCGCTCCCGGCGCTTTCGGTGTTGCGGTGTCACCGGACGGGACTCAGCTGTGGGTCACGCAACCCACCGCTACGATGATCACCGTGGTCGATCGCGCCACGCACACGATACTGAAGACGATCACCGGTCTTGGCTGGCCTCGTCGCGTTGCGTTCGATCGCTTTGGTGCTGCGGCCGTCGTGACGGATGAAGCAGGTGCGGTACACGTCTTTCGTTGAGATCGCGCTCGCCAGTGTTCATCGGCGTCATGTCACTGGCGAGACGCCTGTACCCCGGCCACTTTTAGGGATTGGTGCATGACCCCGCGCGCCAGTCTCGCTGGCCGTGCGGTTCCCTGAAATTCCAGCTGCAGGATGACACCTCCTACTCGCCGCGACGCACCGGAGCCCGCTCCAGTCGCGCCGCGGTTTGCCGCGCTCTGGGCTGCGCTGACTTACGCCGTCTGCACGCTCATTCTTGCCTGGCCCGCCGTTCTCGGCGGGTTTCTGGTGAATCCGCGGAGCGACCAGTACATCGGCGGCTTTCCTGTGCGCGACTTCGCGGGTCAGGCGCTGAAGGCAGGGCAGGGGATTCCCCAGTGGAATCCATACCTGTTCGGCGGAATGCCGTACATCGCGGCGATGGGCGTCGGCGACATCTTCTACCCGACGGCGCTCCTGCGGCAGCTGCTGCCCACCGACGTCGGCATGACGTGGGGATTCGTCCTGCACGTGTTCTTCGCCGGCTGCTTTACCTACGGATTCCTGCGCGCGTCTCGCCTGCAGTTTTTCTCGGCACTCGTCGGCGGCATCGCGTTCATGATGAGTGGCGCCGTCGCCGACCTGGTTTCGCCGGGACACGATGGAAAGCTGTTCGTGAGTGCGTTGATGCCGCTTGCGCTCTGGATGCTCACTTATGGCATTCGCGACGGCCGACTGTGGGCGTGGGGAGTGCTGGCGCTGACCGTTGGACTGGCCGTCCTGAGTCCGCATCCACAGTTGCTCCAGTACATGCTGCTCACCTGCGGCGCCTATGGATTGTTGCTCGCGTTCGGAGGTGAAACGCCGCTGCCGCGAAGCGTCGCGCTCAAGCGCCTTGGCTTGGCCACCGTCAGTGTGGCCATCGGTTTCGCGATGGGTGCCGTGCAGTACATGCCGGCAATCGAGTACATCCCGTTTTCGCCGCGCGCGGGAGGCAAGGGATACGAGTATGCGACGAGCTTCTCGCTGCCCATCGAGGAGCTCATCAACGTCTACCTGCCGCAATTCAGCGGCATCCTCGGCAAATATTGGGGACGAAACGGCATCCACCTCCACAGTGAATACCTTGGAGTAGGGGTGCTCGTGCTCGCGACGGCGTCGTTCGGACTCAACGCACTGCGTGGCTTCCGACGCTTCTGGATTGGCACCCTGATCGTCTCGCTGCTCTGGGCGATGGGAGGAAACACGCCCTTCTACCGTATCGTCTACGAACTGGTCCCCGGGACGAAGTACTTCCGCGCTCCGAGCACGATGCTGATGGTCGTGGCGATGGCGGTGGCGGTGCTCGCTGCCGTGGGTACGGAGCGAATTCTACGGCAGGGCGTGTCACGACGGTTCGTGATCAGTTGGCTCGTCGGTGGTCTCGCCGTCGCTTTGCTCGCCACTGTCGGCGTGTTCACGAACATCGGGCAGTCCATCGCCGCTGGCTATGCGGGCGAGCAGCTCAACGCGATGATCGCCGGCAATCAGGGGGCGGTGACGATCGGCGCGTGGCGCAGCTTTCTCGTCGTCGCGCTCGCGTGCGGACTACTCCTGACCTTCGCGCGCCGCCGAGT
>Ga0193752_1003440_pt1 | contig 10906 bp, 9 predicted proteins | sample H1c1metaG_FD_144924 | JGI IMG/M metagenome (GOLD analysis project Ga0193752, IMG submission 144924) | Soil microbial communities from a riparian zone of the East river system, Colorado, United States - H1c1 | ecosystem: Environmental > Terrestrial > Soil > Riparian zone | place: USA: East River...
GGCTCCGGACTTTAGCTGGTCCAACTTGACCCCGGCCGACTGGAAGCGGGGCGACGATCTCGCGCGCGTCGAGCTTTCCTCGGGGGGCGTCGTGCGCCCGCGCGAAAAAGAATACCTCCGCAAGGATGGCCAGCGCATCCCCGTCCTAATCGGCGTTACGTCGTTGAAAGAAGCGCCAAACGAGGTCGTCGCGTTCGTGCTCGACTTGTCCGAGCGCCGTCGTGCCGAGGCGACGCTGACCCGCCTGCGCCAGACCGAGGCGTCCGAAGCCAAGTTTCGCGGCTTGCTCGAGGCAGCACCCGACGCCATCGTGATCATCAAAGATGATGGCAAGATCGCGATCGTCAACGCCCAGGCCGAGGAGATGTTCGGCTACACGCGCCAGGAGCTGATCGGTGAGCCGGTCGAGCTGCTCGTCCCACGGCGCTTCGCGGACGCGCACGTGCGAAATCGTTCGGACTACTTCAAGGAGCCGAGGGCTCGCCGGATGGGTGCCGGGCTGGAGCTGCTCGGCGTGCGACGCGATGGTCATGAATTTCCGATCGAGATCAGCTTGAGCCCGATGAACGTGGCCGAAGGCCTGCTCGTTTCAGCGGCCATTCGCGACGTCACCGAGCGCAAGCGCACCGCGGACGCATTGGCTCGCGCTAAGGAGGAGACGGAAGTCGCGAACCGAGAGCTCGAAGCGTTTAGCTACTCCGTGGCGCACGACCTCCGCGCACCGCTGCGCGGAATGAACGGCTTCGCGCATATCCTGCTCGATTCGTACCGCGACCGACTCGACGCCGATGGCCAGGACTGGCTGAACGAGATCGTGCTCAACGCGGAAAAAATGGGGACGTTGATCGACGCGCTGCTCTCGCTCGCGCGCGTAACGCGCAGTGAGCTCCGGCTGCAGACGGTCGATCTATCGAAGATCGCCCGCGAGGTGGCCAGCCAGCTCGCGAGCACCGAGCCGGAACGCAACGTGGACTGGGCGATCGAAGGCGGCGTGCTCGCGGATGCCGATCCAACCCTGGCGCGCGCCGTGCTCGAGAACCTGCTCGCAAACGCCTGGAAGTTCACCGCGAAGGCTGCGGGGACGCCCCACATCGAGCTCGGCTCGTCCGAACGCGACGGCGAGCGCGTGTACTACGTGCGCGACAACGGAGCGGGCTTCGACATGTCGTATTCGAGCAAGCTGTTCGCGCCGTTCCAGCGGCTGCACACTGCCGACGAGTTTCCGGGCACCGGCATCGGGTTGGCCACGGTGCAGCGGATCGCGCAGCGGCACGGCGGGCGTGTATGGGCCGAGGGCGCTGTTAACGAGGGTGCGACCTTCTTCTTTACGTTATCGAGTCGAACGGGGGCTACATGACCAGCAAGGTAATTCTCTTGGTCGAGGACAACGCGAGTGACGAGAAGCTCACGCTGCTCGCATTCAAGAACTGCGGCGTCGGCAACAAAGTGGTGGTGAAGCGTGATGGCGCAGCGGCGCTCGAATACTTGCACGGCACTTCACCCGGCTCGCCGCTCGCGGTCCTCCCCACGGTCGTCCTGCTCGATCTCAAGCTGCCCAAGATCGATGGCCTCGAAGTGTTGCGGGCCATCCGCCACGACGAACGCACCAAGCTGCTGCCGGTGATCGTGTTGACGGCGTCCAAACAGGACGAGGACGTGACGCGGAGCTACGCGCTCGGCGCCAACGCGTACGTGCAGAAGCCGGTCGAGTTCAGGGAATTCGCTGCAGCGGCCAAGACGCTCGGCCTGTTTTGGTTGTTGCTCAACGAGCCCCCCCCCGAGAAGAGCGCCTTATGAGCGAGCCACTCCGCGTCCTGTTGGTCGAGGATTCGCCGACGGATGCGAAGCTCGTGCTGCAAGAGCTTCGCAAGCTTGGCCGGCCGATCGAGTCGGTGCGCGTTCAAGACGCGCAGGCGATGCGCGACGTGCTCGATCAGAGCTGGGACATCGTGATCTGCGATTGGTCGATGCCGAGGTTCTCGTCAGGCGGAGCGATCGCTACGCTCCGAGAGCTGAAGCTCGACATTCCGCTCGTGATCGTGTCGGGCACCGTCGGCGAGGAGGCAGCGGTCGAAGCGATGCGTGCCGGCGCGCGCGACTACGTGCTCAAAGACCGGCTCGGCCGGCTGAACCCGGTGGTGGAACGCGAGCTGCAGGAGCGCGAAGAACGAAGCGCACGGCGCCGCGCCGAGAGCGCCTTGCGCGAGAGCGAGGGGCGGCTTTCGAAGCTCGCGAGCTCCGGAATCATCGGCATCGTCGTCGCGACCATGGACGGCACGGCGCTCGACGCCAACGACGCCTATTTGAAGCTGATCGGCTATTCGCGCGAGGACTTGAACGCAGGGTTGATCCTTCGCTCGCGGCTGACCCCGCCCGAATGGCAGGCGGCGGACGCGCAGGCTTTCGAGCAGCTCGTGGCGACGGGCGTTGCTCTGCCGTGGGAGCGCGAGATCATCCGCAAGGACGGCAGTCATGTACCAGTGTTGATCGGCGTCGCGGTGCTCGATGCGGAACGTTGCATCATGTTCGTCGCCGACCTAACGGCGCAGCAACGCGCCGAGCAAGACAAGGCGATCCTCGCGATCAGGGCCGAGCGCGAGCAAGTGGGTCGCGAGCGCGCGGAGGAAGCGCTGCGCCAGAGCGAGGAACAGCTCCGGCAGGTGCAAAAGATGGAGGCGGTCGGCCGGCTCGCCGGCGGTGTCGCGCACGATTTCAACAACGTGCTGTCGGTGATTCTTAGCTACAGCGATCTGATGATGGCGGACCTCTCGCCGACCGACCCGATGCACAAAGATCTCGAAGAGATCCACAAAGCTGCGCAGCGGGCTGCCGGTCTGACGCGCCAACTGCTCTTGTTCAGCCGCCACAAGGGCGTGGAGCTCCAAGTCGTCGACCTCAACGATTCCCTGAGCCAGATGAACAAGATGCTGAACCGCTTGCTGGGCGAGGACATCGAGTTGGTCACGCGCCACGCCAAGGACCTCGGACGCGTCCGCACCAATTCGAGCCATATCGAGCAGGTTGTGATGAATCTCGTGGTCAACGCGCGCGACGCGATGCCCACCGGCGGCAAGCTGACCGTGTCGACCTCCAACGTCGTGCTCGAGGATTCGTACACGCAGGGGCTCGTCCCCGGCAAACCGGGGCCGTACGTGCTGCTCACCGTAAGCGATACCGGTATCGGTATGGACCCGGCGACACAAGCGCGCATCTTCGAGCCATTCTTCACCACCAAAGAGCAGCACAAAGGCACCGGGCTCGGGCTCTCAACGGTGTTCGGTATCGTGCAACAGAGCGGGGGTCATATTTGGGTGCACAGCGAGCTCGGCCACGGCACCACGTTCAAGATCTACCTGCCCGCGGTCGATGCCGAGCCCGACGTCGCGCGCCCCGTCCTCAACCTCGCGACGCTCCGCGGTACGGAAACCATCTTGCTCGTCGAGGATGAAGAACAGGTACGCGAGATCGCGCTCGGCGTCCTGCGCCGCTACGGCTATCTGGTCATTCCGGCGCAGAACGCGGGCGAGGCGCTGATCATCACTGAGAAGTACAAGAATTCGATCCACTTGTTGCTCACCGACGTGGTCATGCCGCAAATGAGCGGGCCCGAGCTCGCGAAACGGCTCTTGGCCGGCTTTCCCAAGATGAAGGTCCTGTGCATGTCGGGCTACAACGACGACAGCGTCATCCGTCACGGTGTCCTCGAGTCGGGGATGGCGTTCTTTCAGAAGCCCATCACTCCGACATCACTGGCTCGCAAGGTGCGCGAGGTACTCGATGGCGGCACCTCCTAGAGTCGAGTAGTCTGTGCCCCTCTTACCGGTTTTGGGGGTACTCAGATGTCGACTATGAGATGGTGCGCGAGCAACCTGGCGGGATTGTTGTTCGTCGGGCTCTGGGGCTGCAACAGCGGCGGTGGCGGGGGCAAGAGCCCGTTCGGTAGCTACACCCCGCAGGACCCGGCGACGGCGAGCGCGCAAGCCCAAAGCACGCTTACGCAGTGCGGTGGCAGTTGCTCCGCGGACGTCGCCGCGGGGCGCGCGGCGCTCGCGCAAGGCGATCTGGACTCAGCGCTCGAAGCGTATGAATGCGCGAGCACACCGGAAGCCGCGTTCGGTGCGGGTCTCAGCACGCTGCTCGCTGCGGTGGAGACGGAGAACGCCGATCGCGTGCTCGCCGACTTCGGCATCGAGCCGTTCTCGGCCGGCGATATGATCGGGCCCGACGGCTACCTGGCCCGCCGTGCTGCGCGCTGGGAGGGCGGCGGAATGCTCACGCTCCGCGGCGATATCGAGCACGAGCTGATGCTGAACGAGGCGCTCGTCCAAGAGCCGTACGACTCGTTCGACTCGGGCTCGCTCACCGCGAGCGGCGGCGACGCTTCGCTGCACGTGAACATCGAGGTCTACAACTACAACCTGATCCCGGAGGGCACGGCGCGGCCGCTGCTCTATGACTGCACCGCGGGCGCGACCTCCGCGACGCTGGTAACCCAGCTGCCGAACATCTACTTCAGCATCGAAGATCACCAGTCCGGCCGCTCTTTCGAGTGCGACATCGCCTTTTCGCGCGACGTGTCGTTCTGCCAGCAAGAGGCCGGCATGATCGCGACCGACGCCGGCGGTAGCCAGATCGGCGATGAGGTTGCGCTGACCTTCACGGACGTCGGGCTGAGCTGCTTCGCGTTCGAGGGCTCGAGCGCGGGGTTCAACCAGGAGATCACCATCACCGGAACGATCACGGCGACCGTCGCGGGCGAGATCGACACGAGTGATCTGCACATGTTCTTGCAAGACGACATGGAGTACGAGCTCGATCGCATCCCGGCGGACGTGACCGTCAACGATCTGCTCGCGCACGCGACCGCGCTGAGCGGCGACCTGGCGGAGGCGGCGTGCCTGTTCGAGCAGGCGGCCGAGGGCGACGGTGAGGTGTTCAGCGTGCCGGGCGGGCTGTTCGGCGGCTCGGACATCGCGGTGACCGCAGCCGATGCGAAGTTGCTCGCCGCCCTCGCTGCGGGCAGTGCGGCCGCGCTGCAGATCGGTGGCAGCTACGCGAGCGAGCTGCCGTTGCGCGACGTCGCGTGCATGCTGACGGAGGGCGACGATAACAGCGGCGCGTGTGGGCAGACACCGGTTCACGTCATGATGGTCAATCAGGCGATCGCAGCCGCCGGCGTGCGCACCGATCGCTTGGCGGCGGCACGCACGTTCCTCGGTGCCGGCCTCGAAGGCTTTCTAGCCGCGGCGTCGCTTCAAGACGACACCACGATCTTCCCGCGCAACGCCAGCAGCGCGGCCGGCTGGGACGCGATGACCCAAATCGCAGCGGCGCTGGAGCAGTCGTTGAACGACGGCGAAGCGACCTTGCCGTTCGTGTCGCCGACCGTTCGCATGCACCTCCGTGAGCTGCTCACGAGCCCGCCCAACCCGAGCGACGTCTCGCTGGTCGCGTTCAGCTACGAAGAGGACTGCGACGAGTTCGAGTGCTACTCGAGCCTCGAGCTCTCGCCGGCGTTCTGTACGCGGCTGTGGTCGCCGCTGGGCTTCATGTTCGACGGTGACTACGAGACGAGCGAGGAGGGTGAGCACATGGAAGACGCGTTCGAGGCGCTGTCGACCTCGCTCGAATCGCGCGAGATCTTCCGCGGCGGCTTCTGACCATGGCCGCGTCGAAGCTCAGCGTTGCGCTGTTGCTCGCGCTCGGGGGCGGGTGTGAGAGCGAAAGTACCTCGTCGCAGCTCGAGGTGACCGGCGCCTCCGGCGATCAGCCGGCGATGGTGGAGGCCAGCTGGCAATACCGCAGTGGCGAGGTCGACGTCGGCATCCTGCTGCGCACGACGCACGCCATGCCGTGCATCAGCAGCGCGCGGGTGAGCGTCGATGAGGCGCTCAACGGCATCGATATCTACCGGATGCCGGCCACCGATTGCGACACCATCCGGATCGACGAGCACGGCGACTTGGTGCTGTTCGACGACAAGACCGGCCATGACTGGGCGCACGAAGCGCTCGACGTGAACACGGACCGCGAGCTGATTCGCCTGGGGCCGTGGATCGATCGCGAAAACGCCATCGAATACCGCTTCGAGCTGAGCGCGCCGAGCTGCGAGGACGACCGCGATTGCGATTGCCCGCAGCTCGTGCGCTTCGCCAACGACGAGCCGCTCACGCTCGAGCTGGCTCGCGTTTGCGACTAGCTTTTAGCGGCGACTGCTGCGGAAGCGGGCGCGACGGGCGTCGATCACGCCGTTCTTCACCCAGGTCTGGGTGAGCTCCGGCGGCGCGACGCGGAAGCCGTCGTTCATGACGCCTTCGCAGCCCAGTGGCACCAGGCGGCGCTTGAGCCATGCGCTCTGCAGGTCACCTGCGTAGCCCCACGAATACGGCGCAGCGGGGCAGGGGCGCCAGAGCTCGATGCCGTACACCAGCTCGGAGGCGTAGCGGCGCAGCTCTTCCCAAGCCGGTGCGCGCGTCGCCTTCCACCAAGCCGCGCTGAGCGACGCGGGTGGCTCTTCCGGTGCAAGCAATAGCTCGCGAGACCACACGCAGTTGCCGACGTTGCATGTCTTGCGACCGAGCGCGCGCGGAGAGTGGGCACGCAGGAAGTTGAGGCGAGCTTGCGTGGTGAGCGCACGTGCTTCGACGACTTGCCACACCAGCGCGGTATCACGCGCATTCTCGAGCGCACCTTCATGCGCCGCGACGACGGCCAGCTCGAGAGCCAACTGATCTCGGGCACTTCGATAAATTCTGGTGTCGGCTTCGCCGATTTTGGCGGTTACCAAGCACGCAACCAGAACGGACAAAAAGCAAAGGAAGTGAAACTTCGAGCACAAACGGATCCGCATAAGCATCATGCAGCCTCCTCGGGGGCAGCTTCTTAGCGCACGACTTTGCAGAAGCCATGCCGAGGATGCAGATGCCGCTATTCGTGGAATCGAACACTACGCATTGTGTTGCGATATCCCCGAAAATCGGCGGGTTTTTCAGCCTTTTCGTGCGTTACGGCGAATCGATCGCACGATCACGCGCCTCTCAATATGCCGTGCCGTCCTTACGGGTGAAGCGCCATTTGCGTTCGCTGTCGAGCGCTGCCGCGATGTCGTCGTCGGGATACGACGCGGCATCGCCTGCGTTGCGATCACCGATCTCGATGTACAGCACGTCGCTGGTCGTGCGGTTGTGCAGATGATGGGCATCGCCGCTGCCCGCGACGAAGCCCGCGCACATCCCGGGCGCGAGCTGCGTCTCGCCGGCGTCGGTGATCAACGTCGGATGACCTTCGAGGATATAGATCAGCTCGTCTTGAACGGTGTGCGCATGACGCAATGCTGAGATCGCCGAAGGTGCAAGGCGGGTGAGGTTCACGCCGAAGCTCCGCAGACCAAAGACATCACCGAGCGCGCGCTTCACGCGACCTTGCATGCGCGACGCAAACGGCTCGGGGTAGTTGCTCGGCTTCGCGCGCGGCGCGACCTCGGCGGCGATCACGGCTATGGGACGCGGCGTGCTCATAAAGCTCCTGTGGCTTAGGGGACGGTTCTCGAAAACTCGAAAACTTGTATCAAGCATGCAGCAGAGTTTTCGAGTTTTCGAGAACCGTCCCCTACCCCGAAGGCTGGCTTAGGCGGTTTCGAAGCGGCGCAGCGCGTCCTCGGCCATGGCGGTGTGCTCGGCTTCTTGGGCTTGCACGGCCGCTACGTCGATGGAGTCGCGAGCCACGCGGGAGCGGCCGGCGGCGCGGTGCCGGCGTTCGTCCATGCGGTCGCGCACCCGTTCGAGCGTGCCGTCCGACAAGCCAATAGAGCCGTGCATGCCGGCCGAGAGCTCGGTGAGATCGGCGAGCGCCTCCTGCACCTTGCACTCGTCGATGCTGCGCTTGAGCGATTCGATCCGCTCGCGCGCCGAGACCAGCGCGACCTCACGCGCGCGCACCAGCTCTTTGTACGTGCTCTCCGTTTCAGCGAGCTCGCCGGTGAGCGCCTCTTGCCGCTGCCCGATCGCTTCGACGCGAAGCGCGTGCTTACCCGCCGTCGTCCGGTCGCCGGCCGCGAGCCGCGCGCGCAGCTTGGGTTCGAGCTCCACCTGCTCTTTACGCAAGCGCGTCTGCTCGGCCTTCAAGCGTTCGATCAAGCCCGCGTATCCGGCGAGGCCTTCGTTGTATTTGCCGATCTGCTCGCGCAGCGATTCGCGCTCGAGGTCGAGCATGGCTTCGGCGTTGTGCGCCTCGAGCTCGGTGAGACCCGAGCCGATGCAGGCGCGCCACAAACGATTGATGCGTTGGAAGATCATGGTCGTTATTCCTTCGTTCAGGAGTGCGCGAGCTCGCGCAGCATCTTTTCGGTCTTGGCCTCGGAGATCTTGGCGACGATGTGGCTGCTCTCGTGGTGATCGCGCAGCGTCTTGGCCAAGCCGAACGCGGACGACACGGTGAAGTAGATGCCCATCAACAAGTAGCCTTTGATCCAATTGTCGACGGGCAGATAAATGACGCCGCCGGTCGTGAGCACCAGGGCGATCGCGAACGCTGCGACCACTTGGAAGCGCCAGGCTGCGGTGTCTTTGAGCTGAATCGGGTTCATCGCGTTGCTCCGTGTTCGAGTTGCGAGCCCTAGAGCAGGCGCTGTGCCAGCAGCCGAATCGCGGATTTCGCGTGTTTCTAAGCAGGCAAAATCCCCGGTGCGCATCCGATGACCAGCCGATGTTCATTTCATGTACAGTGGCGCATGGCTCACCGGTTGACCGAGGCAGAGCGCGCGTACTTCGCGCTGGTTTCTGAGGCGGCGTTCGCGAACCCGTTCGGTAGCGGGCGCGACGCGGCCGACGCGCGCCTGATCGCCGCGCGCAAGCCACCGCGCCGGCTCGCGCTGCGCGAGCTCGGCGGTGAAGAGCGCGTGCTGGCCGAGAACGTGATCTGCTTCGACGCGTTCCACGCCTTCGTCGACGAGCTCGACCTGTTGATCGAGCAGCAAGAGCAAGCCGGCGATCAGCCGCTGCGCGTGCGCTTCGCAGCCGATCTTCTCCACCACCTGGTGTCGCGCGGCATCGGCGAGCCGCGAGCGCGGCGCATCCTCGAGCTGTTCTATCAAATGCGGCGCGCGTACTACTTCATCAAGCGCGGCTTGGTCGGAGAGAGTGAGTCGATGCGCAAGCTGCGCGAAGCGCTGTGGCAAGCGATCTTCACCCACGACATCCTGGGCTACGAGCGCTACCTGTGGAACCGCATGGAGGATTTCTCGACGATCCTGATCGGCGAGACGGGCACCGGTAAAGGCGCGGCAGCCGCGGCGATCGGCCGCTCCGGCTTCATCGCGTTCGACGACAAGAAGGGCGCGTTCGTGCGCAGCTTCCGCAGCAGCTTCGTGCCGATCAACCTCAACGAGCTCACCGAGAGCTTGTTCGAATCGGAGATCTTCGGTCACAAGAAGGGTGCTTTCACCGGGGCGATCGACAACCACGAAGGCGTGCTCGCGCGCTGCCCCGAGCACGGCACGGTGTTCTTCGACGAGATCGGCGAGGCCACGCTGCCTGTGCAGGTGAAGCTCTTACGCGTGTTGCAAGACCGCGAGTTCACGCCGGTCGGCAGCCGGCAACCGGAGCGCTTCACCGGCCGCATCTTGGCCGCGACCCACCGCTCCCTGGCCGAGCTGCGCGAGCGCGGCGCGCTGCGCGACGACTTCTTCTATCGCTTGTGCTCGAACGTGATCGAGGTGCCGCCGCTGCGCGTGCGGATCGCCGAGTCGCCGCGCGAGCTGCCGATGCTGGTCGAGCACTTGTGTGCGCGCATCGCCGGCTCCGAAGCGCGCGGCCTCGCCGAGCCGATCACGCTCGCCATCGAGCGCGGCCTCGGCAAGCGCCATGCGTTCCCGGGCAACGTGCGCGAGCTGGAGCAAAGCGTCCGCCGCGTCCTGCTCACCGGCGCCTGCGCCCGCGACACCGCCCGCGCGGAGCCCAAGCGCGGCCTCGCCGCCGAGCTGCAAGACGGCGCGCTCACCGCAGACGCTGTTCTCGAGCGTTACTGCGCGCTGCTCTACGACCGCACGCCCAGCTACGTCGACGTCGCCCGCATCACCGGCCTCGACCGCCGCACCGTCAAGAAGCACATCGACGCGCTCAAGCGCCCCAAGGCTGGCGCTTCCGCAGCTCGCTGATCTGCGCCTGGCCCTCTTCGATCAGTCCCGTCTTGGCGTCGTGAATGCGGTAGTGCATCGCTTGGATCTGAATCGGTTGCGACTCCACCATGATGCAGCGCAGCTCGCCTTCGTCGAAACCGCACTGCGCTTGCAGCGAGCGCATCAGCTGCTCGTGGTGCAGATGGCCGTCGCCGAAGTTCCAGCCGAGCGCCATGCCGGCGATCACCTCGCCGTCGGCCCACGCGTAGTCCTCGAAGCGGTCGACCGCTTTGGGCACCAACGTCGACAGCGCGCGGCCGTGCAGGTGCATTAAGCGGAACGCGATCGCGCGGCCCGCGATGCCGATACGCGTGCCGGGGTCGTAGAACGCAGCGAGCTGGTCGTAGACCCACGGCGTGCTCTTGGTCAGCTTCGCGAGCTTGGCCTCGGAGCCTTTCTTGAACAGCCACACGCTGTACGCCCAGTTGCCGGCGTAGTAGCGCATCGCGAGCAAGAACGGCACGCGCGCCGGGAACAGGTTGCCGAGCGGCGGCACGAGCCAGCTCATCGTCACCACGAGCACAGCGATCGGCGCGCTCATGCTCAGCACGCTCACGCCGGCGTGCTCGTAGAACAAGAAGAAGCCGCCGTAGATCATCATCGCGTTCCACTCGAGCGGCACGCCCATCGGTACGTTGCTGGTGATGAAGCCGTGCAACATCAGCATCATCACCAGGCCCACGATGGTGACCGTGCCGCCGTCGCCAGTAAGCAGCACCATCGGCACCGTCA
>Ga0193752_1003441_pt1 | contig 10904 bp, 7 predicted proteins | sample H1c1metaG_FD_144924 | JGI IMG/M metagenome (GOLD analysis project Ga0193752, IMG submission 144924) | Soil microbial communities from a riparian zone of the East river system, Colorado, United States - H1c1 | ecosystem: Environmental > Terrestrial > Soil > Riparian zone | place: USA: East River...
CAATAACCAGTTCGTGGTGAATTATCTTAAGGATGCGTACACGCAGATCAAGATCTTCGATACGGACGGCAAATTCGTGCGAGATGTAAAACTGCCGGGCATCGGTGCGGCGGGCGGGTTCGGCGGACGCCGGGAGGATTTTGAGACCTTTTACTCCTATTCGAGCTACAACACTCCAACCACCATTTTCAGCTACAACATGAAAACCGGTAAAAGCAAACAGTTCCGCCAGGCCAAGGTCAATATCAAACCCAAAAAATACGTCGTCAAACAACAGTTCTTCAAAAGCAAGGACGGCACGGACGTTCCGATGTTCATCGTCCACAAGAAAGGAATTAAGCTTGACGGCACAAACCCGACGATCGTTTACGGATATGGGGGCTTTAATATCCCCCAAACGCCCGGATTTTCGGTCGCTCGGATGGTTTGGCTCGATATGGGCGGCGTTTACGCGGTAGTCAATCTTCGCGGCGGCAGCGAATATGGCGAGGCTTGGCACGAAGCGGGAACGAAGCTGAAAAAACAGAACGTTTTTGACGATTTTATCGGCGCCACCGAATGGCTGATCGCCAATAAATATACGTCACCGAAGAAAGTCGCCATCCAGGGCGGTTCGAACGGCGGCTTGCTTGTAGGCGCTGTCCTGAACCAGCGGCCGGACCTGTTTGGCGCGGCACTGCCTGCGGTTGGTGTAATGGACATGCTTCGGTTTACCCAGTTTACGGTAGGCCGGGCGTGGACGTCGGATTACGGTTCGCCGGACAACGCGGAAGAGTTTAAGGCGATCTATGCGTATTCCCCGCTGCACACTATCAAGCCGGGCACCAAATACCCTGCAACGATGGTAACGACCGCCGATCACGACGACCGCGTGTTCCCTGCTCACAGCTTTAAGTATACGGCTGCCCTGCAGGCTGCACAGGCGGGTGACGCCCCGATCCTGATCCGTATCGAAACCAAAGCGGGTCACGGCGGCGGTAAACCGACGGCCAAGATCATCGAGGAGCAAACCGACATCTACGGCTTCCTCGTTAAGAATCTTGGTATGACCGTTAAATAGACTGGGACCATTTAAAAAGAAAGATGGCGTGAAGGATTCAATTTCCATTCACGCCATCTTTTTTATTGAAGAATGATTAGAACATTTTTTCAAACCCCTCATTGGGAACAAAATCGACACCTGTCAGTTCACCGCCCACGGTAACAGTTTGGGGTAAAAAGCGAAAGCGTTTCGCAGAAACCGCAAACGTATAGGCCGCTCCCGTCTGAACGTCGTCAAACCGGTAGTACCCGAAGGCATTCGTTTGGGCTGTTCGTTTAGATCCATTGCTGTCGGTCACCGAAAGGGTCGCGCGATTTATGGGATTACCCGCCGAGTCAGTCACACGGCCCGACACGGAAACAAACGAAACTGGTGCAGTATCGGTGGTAAACCGGACTATGCTAAATAGCTTATCGCTTTCTCCGACCGTCACAAGGCGTCCCATCGGATCCAAAACCATGCCGTAGCTGAAGTCGTCGCCCTCGACATCGGCTGAAGCAATCCCTTGCTCCCCCCATTGATAGTCAAGACTTCCATCAGGATGGAAACGGATGGCGGCGAAATCATAATCCATTCCACTAAAATGCCCGCTAAGAACAATTCTTCCATCGGATTGAAAGGCCACACCAGTCGCCTTGGTCTCCAGCCCAGACCCAAGATCTTTTGTCGCAATACCATTGCCGTTAAAGGAATTGTCCGGCGACCCATTCTCGTTATACTTGACTGCAGCAAATTCATTTTCGAAAGGCGATTGGCGGCTATACCCGCCTAGAGCGATCTTACCGTCACTATGAACCGCCATCGATGTCACGAAGTCATACCACGGGGAAACATCCGTAAAACTGTAACCGTCTTCCGCAAAAGTCGTGTCCACACTTCCATTAGAATTAAAGCGTGCTAACAAAAAGGCCGTGTTTTGATCTCCCAGCATTGTCATTCCCGCTGCGAGGATCTTTCCGTCCGGTTTGAGCGCCAGCGCGTTAATCGTTCCACCGGACAGGCCGATAGCGGCAGTAAATAAGCCGTTTCGTCCGAATGTACGGTCAGGAGTCCCACTTGAATTCAACCTCATCAACATTAACCCCTGACCTGCTAATAGCGAGCCACCTACGAGTATCTTGCCGTCAGGTTGAACTTTCATCGCGTTAAGAATTAAACGCGCAGTGGGCATTTCCACTACGCCCGCATTACCGAACGAATCATCTAGTGCGCCGTTTGAATTCAAACGGAAAAACTTTATCGAGCCGCCAAAATTACACGAAACAATGATCTTTCCATCCATTTGAACTACGACGTCAGCGACCTCATAACCGCTGGATCCCGGAAGAACAAGCTTCCCAGTTTCATTAAATGTCGTGTCGAATGATCCGTCAGGATTAAGACGTCCGACTCGCGGCGTACCGTTGTGCTGCCAGTTTCCCGCAACGACGATCTTGCCATCAGCTTGCACCCCAATAGCCTTACCTCTGTCATAAGCGTCTCCGACGTCGGTCGTAGTAAACCCGTTGGCGCCGAATGAGATGTCGATCGAGCCGTCGGGATTCAGCCTGGTCAATAGAAAATCTTTTTGGTTATCCGGATTTGTGTCGGAATATGCGGTGGTTCCGGCGAATACGATTCTGCCGTCATTCTTAACCAAAGACGCATAGCCGCGGTCAAATCTGGATGTAACTGTGAAAAGAGTGGTACCGGTTCCGTTAAAGGATGTGTCGAATGATCCGTCGGGCAACAATCTCATTGCTGCGATCTGGTCATCAGAATATCCTGAGAGCAATATTCGACCATCCGGAAGAACGTTCATTGAACTGGCTCCTGTGGTAGTGGAATCGATCGACAGGAACCCACTGAGCAATTTTCCATCCTTATCAAAGGTAATATCCAGGGATCCGTCGGAATTGTAGCGAACTACGGTAAAGCCTCCGCTGTCCGGAGTATATCCCCCGAGAACTACCTTACCGTCCGGCTGGACCGCTATCGAACTCGCAGTGCCGGTTCCTGTTGCAATCGCCTTACCTGTGTTGTTGAAACTGGGGTCAAGTGGACCTTCCCGGGTAAAGCGCACTGCGCAAAAATCGTGGTTCACGCCTACCTGACAAGCTCCGCCAACTACGATCTTTCCGTCGGATTGCAAGGCTACCGCAGTGGCGCCCCCCCCGGCCGTAGTCACTCTGCCTGAACCGTTAAATCCAGTGTCAAGCGACCCGTCAGGGTTGTATCGCACAACGGCAATATGGACCCAGTTACCCGATGAGTTGGTAATAGTTCCAACGACCAGTATCTTATTGTCTGCCTGGACTGCTACCGCCCTCGCAATGTCATCGGCTTGTGTAAAATCCATCGATACGAGGCCGTTGAGACCGAAAGCCGTGTCCGTCGATCCGTCGGAGTTGAAACGCAAAAGCGCAAAGTCCTTATTTGTTCCACTGAATACAGTTCCCGCGACTAATATTTTCCCATCTTCCTGGAGTTTGATCGCGGTCCCTTCACTGTCACCCGCACCGACATTGAGCGTACGCCACCCATTAGAACCGAACGATGTATCCAAAAAGCCGTTTGGGGTATAGCGCAGAAGAACAATTCGCTTGCGTCCGGCCTCGGAACTGCTGCCGACGACAACGATCTTTCCATCAGCTTGAACTGCGGCAGCGGAGGGAATGTCAGTTCCGCCACCGAAACCGAATCGGGAATACCCGCTATTGTTAAAAGAAAGATCAACGTCTCCAGCCTGCGCGAACGCCGAATGCAAAACGCCTGAGGCTAAAAGAATGATAACAACCAGATAGATCTTGACGTTAAATTGTTTTTGGGAACTCATAAATATATATCTCCGGCCATGGGATAGTTTTCCGGCGTAGTGCCGATGTAGGTAGGAAAAGACGTGTATGTTTACTGCCGGGAAATTACAGATCAGGGGGCTACGTTAAACCCTGTTTAAATATAGTATCAAAAGATTGCGGATTCCGGGAAAACTTCTTTAATGAAGATCACAGAAGTCTTTGGGCTCGGTTCCCTCTTTGAAAACTTTCGCTTCCTTCTCCGGGCATCTGTTTGTTGCGCGCATGCCGGAAGTTTTGCAGACCATCACCGTAACGCTTCGCTGCGAACTCGCCGCCGGGTTTCTTTGCGCCTGTGACTGTCCGGGGTCGGGATGCGGCGCAGTCTCCGAATCCTGCCAGGTGCCGGTCACGGGCGGTGGAGTTGGTGTTGGCTGGGTTGGAATGTCTTCGGGAAGTCCATAGTCGGTTCCCTCTTCGAGCGGAATCATAGCCTTATTCGGAACGGTGCCGCCTATGAAGAGCTCGACACGCCGGAATTCGGCAGGGACCTCAGTGACAAACACCTCTTTCGGCGGGGCCGTAGGATCGTCCGCTGCCAGCTCGGGATTCGTATTGGTGTTCGCGTTTTTCTTCAGAACATCCTGCTGTTGTTTGACGAGATCTGCTTCGGTGTTGTCGAGTTCCCTCACAAGCGCCCCGTTACGGATATCGATCTCGGCACGCCGGATGCCCGCCGGCATCTGCCAATCGCCGTTCCAATCGGGATGCAGATTCATTGCTTCCTTCATGAAATCGGCCCAGATCGGCATTGCCGAATCGCCGCCCTTCATTCCAAGGTCCGAACCGTCGTCAAAGCCGACATACACTACGCAGACAATTTCGGGGGTAAAGCCCGCAAACCAACCGTCACGCGAAGTACCCGTTTTACCCGCAAATGCGGTCTTGCCTTCCACGTTCCTAAATCCCCAGCCTCCGAGCTGTGCAGCCGTGCCGCGGTTTACCACGTCCTTCATCATGTCGTCCATGATGTACGCGACATCCGGCCTGATCACATTTTTCTTGTCCGGTGAGGGCGATGTAACCGTCCTGCCGTCACCCGTCGTGATCTGTTTTATGGCCATCGGCGATACCTAGTCACCGAGATTCGCGAACATCGTATAGGCAGTGGCTACCTGTAAAGGCGTCGCTTCGGCTGTGCCCAGCGCCATCGATGGATAAGCCTTCTCGACCTTCGGATACCCCGCCTTATTCGCAAAGTTCATCACCTTGCCGATGTTTAGCTGCAGCGCCAGGTCGACCGTGATCACGTTCTTGCTCTTTACGAGCGCGTCGCGCAGCGTCATCTCTTTGTTTGAAAAGAAATCGCCGAAATTGCCCGGAGCGTACGTATCCTGGTTGAAAGTAAACGTTTTTTTCTCGTCTTTGAAGATCGATGCGGTCGTAAAAACGCGGGTCGATGAGTCGTAAGCCGAATTAATTGCCGCCGCGTAAACAAATGGTTTGAAAACCGATCCAGGCTGCCGCTGCGCATCGGTTGCGCGGTTAAACTGATTTTCCAGGTAGTTGCGCCCGCCAACCATTGCCACGATCTCACCGGTCTTCGGCCTTATCGCGACTAGCGCGGCATTCAGATGCCCGTCGGCTTTCTTCGTAAAATACTTGTCGAGCTTCTCGAGGCGTTTATTTACCGTTTCATAGGCGATCCGTTGTAGGTCCGGGTCGATCGTCGTATAAACCCTCAAATGCTGCATCGCCTCGGGGTCGCGAACGATCTTCGGCAGTTCTTCGAGCGCGTACTGCGAAAAATACGGCATGCCCTGGAGGTCTCTTCCCCCGGTAGCGACCGGTTTTACTTCGAGCGGTATCTTTTTCGCCTCTGTTTCCTGTGCTGAAGAGATCGCGCCGGCTTCGACCATGGAGTCTAGCACCTGGTTCCGCCGCTCGGTCACCTTTTCGAGATTTTTGTAGGGGTTATAGCGGTTCGGGCTGCGAATGATGCCTGCGAGGAAGGCCGCTTCAGGCAATGTAAGCTGCGAAACGTCCTTTCCGAAATACACGTTCGAAGCCTCGCCTACACCATAGATCGAAACGCCGGACTGTTGGCCAAGGTATATCTGGTTCGCGTAAAGCGTAAAAATGTCCTGCTTGGTCAGCCGCGTCTCGAGGATGATCGACATATAGGCCTCTTTGGCCTTGCGCTCGAGAGTAGCTTCGTTGGTCAAAAGCAGATTCTTGATCAATTGCTGGGTGATAGAAGAACCACCCTGGTTCGAGATAGGTGAATTATCGTCTCCCTCGTAACGTCGCCAAAGAGCGCGCGCGATACCTCGAAAATTGACACCGTAGTGTTCAAAAAAGGCTCGGTCCTCGGTCACCGTGATCGCTTTAATAAGGTGTTCTGGAATGTCGTTAAATGTAACGGTCTTTCGCCGGCCGTCTCCCTCGGCGGCTATCGAGCTCAATATCTTCGGCTCGATCAAAGCGTCCCTGACCTCTTTTCCGCCCTCCTTATCCCCTATGGACGCAACGCTCTTACCATCCTTAGCAAATTTGACCGTCAACGCCGGAAATACTTTTCTGCCATCGATTACCCCGGTAACGCCCGGTTCGATTTCCACCGTATCCTGCGAAGCTGAATAGCGGCTGCGCGAAGCGTCCGCCTGGTTGTTCTTTTCTATATAGCCGGCTGATTTCAGATAATCCACCAGACCGGGGACCGTAACGGTCTCGCCCGCGCGGAGGGTCTTTGGCGCCGAATAAATTCCTGCAGAAGCTGTAAATACTTCACCACTTAATAGTTTGCGATCGATACGGTCCGAATACTCAAACCAGAAATATGTCGCGGTCAGAAAAAAGCCCAGTATGAAGATCCCCGCAAATGAAAGGGTGTAAGGATTGAATAACCATCGTATCACGCGGCGAAAACGCGAGGTCGGCGGAGGCTTAATTGCCTTCACGCGCTGGCCACCCCGCCAATTTCTTGGCGGCAGCTTAGACCTGTTTGTTTTTACCTGGATCTGATTTGGCATTTTCGAACGGATGTATCAAGATTAGTGGGAAATTCGTCGCGGGCGGTTGCCCTTTAACAAAGTTTATAAACTTTTATCCACCGCTGTCTAGCAAATTTCTCCTTTTTCAACCAAACACTCCCAATGCAAAATTGGCATAAACGGTGAATCAGGTATTATTTAAGTATGGTTAGGTAATACAAGATAGGTTCAACGCGAAACAGTAATGAAAGTATTAGTAACAGGCGGAAGCGGATATCTCGGAACTCATGTCCGCCGTTTTTTCAACGCAGACGATCTGTCGCGGCGCGCAGGTCTCGATGTACTCAAGCTGCAGGATGCGCAAATGGTCAGTGATTACGACGTGGTCATCCATCTCGCCGCCCAGCTTGATAAGTCTCCCGAGGGTGCGAGCCAGGTTTTCCTGACAAACGTTGAAGGAACGGTAAATCTCCTTCGCGAAATGCGTGAGAACGCGGTTTTCATCTTTGCCTCGACCAAGGATATCTACGGCAGGTTTGCCGACGGTCACCGCGAAGTGCCCGAAACCTGCCAGACGCTCTATGCAGGACAATCCGCGCTCGAATGGTCGAAACTGATCGCCGAGAGATACGTCGAATATTACGCGCACCAGAGAAACTTCCGATCTTGCATATTCAGGCTTTCAACGGTCTATGCGCCGTCCAGCGAGGGGAACATGCCGGGTTTTGTCGGCCACTACGCCGACGCGGTCAACAATGGCGAACGCCTTAGGCTGCCGGGCGGTGGAACTCCAAGACGCGATCTGCTTCATGTTGACGATCTCGCGGGGGCATGTACTGCGTTTATCGATTCGGTGATCCGCCACGGGCTCTATAATCTCGGGGGAGGCACGATGAACGCGTTGAGCCTTCGCGAGTTACTGAATAGAATTGAAGGGGTCTCCGGTTTACAGGCGGTGATACATGAGGATAGTCCATTGCCTGCGCCCGTCCCGATGAACTATGTCTCCGACCTAACGCTCGTAAAACAGGAGCTCGATTGGAATCCTGAAATGAGCTTGGAAGAAGGTTTGAAAACCCTGTTTTAAACGCGGAGGTCGCTGAGGGCGCGGAGAAGAAATCCGTAGGTAGCGTAAAACCCTTCATAAGAGACTCAGCGTTCCCTGCGCTCTCCGACTTTAAAATTCGATTTTTATTTTTGGATGAAAATACTTGTACGTGGAACAAACTGGATCGGCGATGCCGTGATGGCCATTCCCGCCCTTCGGCGGCTGAGGCGTGCCTTTCCTGACGCCGAGATCTCGCTCCATACGCGTTCATGGGCCGAAGGAATATTCCGCGATGCCGATTTTATAGACGAGATCCTCACCTTCGATAAAACGAGCTCAAAGATCACGGACGCGATCCGGGAAGCTCGGCGCCTTCGCGAGCTTAAGTTCGACGCGGCCGTTCTGCTGCCGAATTCGTTTGAATCCGCCCTCGTTGCAAAACTCGCGGGTATTCCCAAACGATACGGCTACGCCCGTGACGCTCGTGGTTTCCTTTTGACGACCGCCCCAAAAATCCCCGATTGGAAGAATACCCGGCATGAGGTCTATTACTATCTCAACCTGATAGCAGAGGTGGAAAAGGACCTTCTCGGCGATTCTCCCGCTCCTGATGCGGAACCGGAGACCGATCTAAATGTATCGGTCGAGCGAAGATCGCAGGCACGAAAGATGTTTCTCGAAACCGGCCTCGACCCCGAGAAAGACGTTGTCGCACTCGGCGTGGGCTCTACCAATTCCCGGGCAAAACGTTGGCCTGCCGCGAGCTATGCTGCGCTGAATGACCGCCTGCAGGAAGATCTTAAAGTAAATGTCGTTCTCGTAGGCGGAAAGGACGAGGGCGAAGTTTCACAGGAGGTTTCCGATCTATCCCGGAATAAACCTGCAATTCTTACGGGAAAGACCGACCTTGCCGAGGCGGTCGCAGTACTTGCTGAAGCCGATCTGCTTATCTCGAACGACATGGGCCTCGCGCACATCGCCCCGGCCCTCGCCACAAAAACCCTCGTCATATTCGGCCCTACCAAGCCCGAAACAACTCGTCCTTTTTCTGATAACGCGGAAATAATAAGGAGGACCGACGTTGAATGCTCGCCCTGTATGCTTCGCGATTGTCCGATCGATCACCGCTGCATGACATGGATCACCCCTGATGACGTTTTCAAAAGGGCCGCGGCGCTTTTATCGGGCCGATAAGATAGACTAGTCTCATTACCTATGACTCAAATACCTCGAAAGGCTGCCTTTATCGACCGCGACGGAACCTTGATAGAAGAAGTTAATTTCCTTTCGCGGGTCGAAGATCTGCGGCTATTCTCGTTTACGGCGGAGGCGGTGCGCCTGCTTAAGGAAAACGGTTTTTTGCTGATAGTTATTACAAATCAATCGGGCATCGGGAGAAAGCTGTTTGATGAATCCGCCATGCATGCGATCCACAATAAAATACAGGAAGATCTCGGCCATGGGTTGGATGGATTTTATTTTTGCCCGCACCTACCGGATGAAGGCTGCGTTTGCCGCAAACCTAACCTCGGGATGATCGAGGCTGCACGGGCAGACTTCGATATCGACATGGAAAATTCATGGGTGATCGGGGATAAGATTATCGACATTGAAACCGGTGTGAACGCGGGTACGAGTACGGCATTGGTTCTAACCGGGTATGGCCACTCCGCGCGTGAGAATCTCGCTCAAAAACCGGATGTAACAGCGGAAAATTTACTTGAGGCGGTAAAGGTTATATTAGGAGATGAAAAGTGAGCCGATTTACTTGGCTATCCTTCCAAAATCATCCTCAAGCCGGACAATATCATCCTCACCAAAATAATCGCCGGTTTGTGTCTCGATAAATATAAGCAGCTCGCCCGCATCGGGGTTCTCCACCCTATGCGCCGTTGTTACCGGGATATCGACCGCCTCGCCCGCTTTGACTAGAAAATCAGTGCCATTTAATGTTACTTTAGCAATGCCGCGGACTATAAACCAATGCTCGGACCTCCGGTGATGAAGTTGATAGCTAAGGCGCTTTTCGGGCAGTACTTCTATCCTTTTGACCTTAAAACCGTCGCCCTCATCCAGCACCGTAAAGCTGCCCCAGGGCCGCCGGTCATATGTCGGTGAATTGTTCACTGTTTCGCTCGTGTCCATGAAAATCGGTTGATCATGTTCAGTTTAGACGAAAAAATCTTTTCAGCCAATCCTAAACAGATCCAAAGGATGCAAACACTGATCGTAGGCCGCCTTCTCGCGATCTTCCTATTACTCGTCGCAAGCTGGTTCTGGCATTCGGGCCGGCTCCGGTTATCCTTCGATGATTTTCCGCAAGGCCTCTTTCTCGTTTTCCTTATATCCGTCGGGTTAACGATCGTTTATTTTTTCCTGGCGCGGCTGAGCAAGAATTACTCCTGGCAGGTCCGCGTACAGTTTATTCTCGACGCACTCCTGATCACATGGCTCGTCTGGCAAACGGGCGATCTCGGCTCGCCCTATATAACCCTCTATCTTGTCCTGATAGGCGTTGCGAGCCTCTTTCTCTCATCACGGGAAACACTTCTTCTCGCCGCCTTTTGCGTACTCTTGTTTACTGGATTGTCGATCTTGAGCGCTACCGCGGTTATTTCATCGCTAAACCCGCCGCAGTCTGTATTTAAGGTTATTCAGATTATCGGATTTCACCTCGTAGCATTCCTGGTGGTCGGCCTGCTCGCGTCTCGTCTTTCGGAACGGCACTCTTCCGGCGAAACACTAAAGGAAACCGCAAAAACCCTTGCCGACCTGCGCGCGCTGCACGAAAGGATCGTCGAATCCATTCGTTCGGGGTTGATCACGACCGATCTCGACGGAAACATCTACACTTTTAACGCGGCGGCGACCGAGATCACGGGCTACAAGGCTGAAGAAATGCGCGGCAGGTCTATATTTACCTTATTTGGGGATATAAAAGAGCCGATGGCCCTCTCGCTCGATGCAGTACAGAGCGGCGATCAGCAGCCCCGGTTCGAGGCCGATCTTGCGACTCCCGATGGATTCGCGGTCAGGATCGGGTACGG
>Ga0193752_1003442_pt1 | contig 10904 bp, 9 predicted proteins | sample H1c1metaG_FD_144924 | JGI IMG/M metagenome (GOLD analysis project Ga0193752, IMG submission 144924) | Soil microbial communities from a riparian zone of the East river system, Colorado, United States - H1c1 | ecosystem: Environmental > Terrestrial > Soil > Riparian zone | place: USA: East River...
CCCCTACCGTCTGCGGGCCGACCTTGCCGATGACGTCCTGGGCCTGCTCAGAGAGCAGCGTTGCGTGCACTTCGTCGGGGAACAGCCCCTTGATGAACTCTTTGTTCCGCTTCGAGAGGTGATCGGCCTCGCGATACGTGAGCCCCGTGAAGCGCCGGCCCACGGCATCCCACAGATGACTCGTGCCGTCGGGCTCGAGCGGCGGCAGCAACTCCGCGAGCACCTCGTCTTGAAAATCGGCGCGGCGCATCGCGATGAACAGGAACCGCACGTACGAGATCAGCGTGCCCAAGCGCTCGGTGCGACGGCGGTAATCGGGGTGAACGACCAAGCCACCGATCTCCGTGGGTCCGTCGTAGGAATATATTGTTGCAAGGATCCTGTGCACGAAGTGGCGGTCTAACGTCGCGCTGTATTTCTCCTCTTCGCGCACGTCGAAATAAATATAGGGCGCGTCGCGGCGGCCGAGCTGGCCGATGACCATCGATGTGCCTGCGACGCGCTGCGCGACGCGATCCCACAGAATGAACACGTATTCGCGCTTGCGCGCGTCGGCGATGTCGCGCGCGAACGAGCGCTCGGACACCGTGAGCAGCGCTTCGATGGCTTCGGGATCGTTTGGTAGGTTCACCGAGTTGAGGTGGCGCGCGAGCTCGCAAAGGCTTGCATGGTGCTCGCGCGTCGCCGCACGGATCTCGAAGTCATCCAACATGCACTGATCCTAGCGCACGATGGTGTAGCCTTGCGCGCCATGCGAGCAGTGGCGCAACGAGTGAGCTCGGCGCGGGTGCTGGTGAAGTCCGGCGCCGAGTCGGAAGTCGTCGGCGAAATCGGCGCGGGGCTGCTCGTGTACCTGGGTGCCGGCAAAGGGGATTCCGAGGCCGAAGCCGAGTGGATGGCGGCCAAGCTGGCCGGTCTTCGGGTGTTCGCGGACGAGGCCGACAAGATGTCGCTAGACGTCCGCGACGCTGGCGGGGCGGTGCTCGTGGTCTCGCAGTTCACCCTTTATGGCGACGTGCGGCGCGGCCGGCGGCCTTCCTTTGATGATGCGGCCGAGCCGGAGCGGGCCCGCGAGCTGTACGAGCTGGTCTGCGAGAAGCTGCGGGGGCTCGGGCTCACCGTCGCCACCGGGCGCTTTCGCGCGATGATGGACGTGCAATGCAGCGTGGCCGGGCCGGTCACGATCCTGATCGACAGCGAGAAGAAGTTCTAAATGACGAGCGCCAAGAAACCAGTGGTCGGGCTGACCGGCGGGATCGCCTCAGGCAAGAGCGTGGCGGCGCGCGTGCTGGCCGGGCTCGGCGTGGGCATCGTCGATGCCGACCAGCTGGCGCGCGAGGTGGTGGCGCCCGGCAGCGAGGGCTTGGCGGCGGTGGTCGCGGCGTTCGGGAGCGAGGTGCTCACCGCCGATGGCTCGCTCGACCGCGAAAAGGTCGCCGCGCGCGTGTTTCGTGAGCCGGACGCCCGGAAAATCCTGCAGGCGATCACCCATCCGCGAATCGGCATGCGCAGCGCCGAGCGGCTGGCCGAGCTCGCAAAGACCGCTACGCCGTACGTGGTCTACGACGCGCCGCTGTTGGTCGAGGTCGGCGCGTATAAAGGGATGGACGCGCTGATCGTGATCGCGGCGCCGCGCGAGACCCAGATCGCCCGCGCCGTAGCCCGCGACGGGATGGCGCCGGACGAGGCCGAGCGCCGGATCGCCGCGCAGCTTCCGCTGGCCGATAAGGTTGCGGTCGCCGACTACGTGGTGAACAACGATGGCTCGCTGGAAGCGCTGGAAGATGCCGTGCGCGCCACGCATCAGCGTATCCTCGAGCGCTTCGGGCTCTCTAAGAGGAGCTAGCTGATGGCGAAGGCGATTCTGCTGACTGGCTATCCGTCGGGCTTGCTCGCGCGCAGGCTGCTGCGCCGCGTGCTGGCCGAGGAGCGCGAGGCCCGCGTCTTGGTGCTGACGCCGCGCGCGCAGCTCGACCAAGCGCACGGCGATCTCGCGCTGCTCGAGGCGGAAGAGCGCCTGCGCGTCGAGGTGGTGATCGGCGACACGCTGGACATGGACTTCGGCCTATCGGGCAAGCGGTTCAACGACCTGGCCAGCACGGTCGACGTCATTCATCACTGCGCTTTCGTGTCGTATGCGGGTGCGCGCCGCGAGCTGGCGGAGCGCACGAACGTGCAAGGCACCGCCGAGGTGCTGGAGCTGGCGGAGGCTTGCCGGTCACTCTCGCAGCTCGTGCTGTGGTCGACCGCGCTGGTCGGCTCGACGAAGGGCCGCGTATTCGAGGGCGAGCTGCGCGCACCTTCGAGCTTTCCGAGCGCGGTCGAAGAGACGCGTTTTCGCGCCGAGCTGATGGTGCGCGAGGCTATGGATCACGTGCCGACTACGGTGCTGCGGCCGTCGATCATCGTCGGCGACTCGCAGACCGGCGAGATCGATCGGATCGAGGGGCCTTACTTGCTGGTCCAGCTGATGTTGAGCTCGCCGGTGGATCTGCGGGTGCCGCTGCCGGGGCGCGGCGACGTGCTCTTGAACCTGGTTCCGCTCGACTACGTGGTGAACGCCGGGCACGCGATCACGCGCGACGCGCGCTCGATCGGGCGGACGTTCCATTTGGTCGACGAGCAGCCGCTGACGGCGCGGCGCGTGTTCGAGCTGATCGCCGAGGCGTGCGGGCGGCCCGGGCCGGTTGGCAGCCTGCCGACGCAGCTTGCGACGGCGCTGCTCTGCACGCCCGGGCTCGAGCGCTTCAGCCACATCCCGCGAGCGTTCCTCGAGCAGCTGGCGACCGAGGTTTCATACGACGCGCGCAACACGCGCGAGCTACTCGCCGGTACCGGTATCGAGTGCCCGCGCGCGGCCAGCTATCTGACCGTGATGGTCGACTACGTGCGGTCGGAGCAGCAGAAAAAGGCGTCCGCACGGACGCAGCAGCACCCTCGGCGTCGGCGGGAGACCGCCGATCTCGAGGAAGATCCGCTCGGGTAGCGGTCAGCTACCGGCGACCATCATCGCCGAGACGCGAAACATCGGCGCCGCGGTCGAGGTACGCATCTCGAGCTCGCTGGAGACGGCGTCGATGCGCTGCAAGAGCTCGTCGAGGTTGAGCGAGACGGTGACCTCGCTGACCGGGAACATGCGCTGGCCCTTCTCGATCAGGAACCCCGACGCACCGCGGCTGAAGTCGCCGGTCACCGGGTTGAAGCCGTAGCCCATCATGTCGGTGACGTAGAGCGCCCGCTCGGTGCTCGCGAGGAGCTGGGCGTCGGTCATCGTGCCGGGCACTAAATACAGGTTGCTGCTGCCAGCTCCGACCCCGCCGCTGCCGCCGCGCGAGGCGCTGGCGGTGCTCTCGCGCTTGAGCTTGCGCGCGCTGTACGTGTCGAGGAGCAGCTGCTTGAGGATGCCCTGCTCGACGAGCACGTTGCGGCGCGAGAGCAGGCCCTCGCCGTCGAACGCGCGCGACCCGGGGGCGCGTGGCATCAGCGGATCGTCGATGATCGTGACCAGATCGCTGGCCACGCGCGTGTTTTCGCGCTCGGCTAGATAACTCGAGCGCCGCCAGACAGATCCGCCCGAGACGCAACCGCCGAGCATGCCGACGATCGAGCGCGCGGTGTCCGGATCGAACACCACCGGCAGCTCCTGGGTCTCGATCTTGCGCGAGCCGAGCTTGGCGAGCGTACGGCGGGCGGCTTCCTCGCCGACCGACTCGGGCTTATCGAGCTCCGCGAAGTGGCGGCGCGCGCTCCAGTGATAGCCGGTGCGGCGCTTGCCACCTTCGTCCTCGGCGACCGGGCTCACGACCAGCGAGACGTACGTGCCGCGCGTGCCGGCTCGGAAGCCGCCGCTGGTCACCAGCGCGCTGGCGCCGGACTGCCGGGCGACGGTCGCGCCCTCGCTGTTCTTGAGCCGCGCGTCGCTCGACAGCGCGGCGCGCTCGGCGCGCTTGGCCATGTCGAGCGCGGCCGCGGCGTCGATCGCGTCGACCTGCTCATCGAACAGGTCGAGATCGATGTGCTCCGAGACCTTCGAGAGCTGCGAACGATCGGGCGGACCTGCGAACGGATCAGCCTGGGAGAGCCGCGCCAGCTCGAGAGCATCCTCGACGACGCGCTGCAGACCGCTCGGCGTGAGGTCGCTCGTGTGCGTCACCGCGACCTGCTGGTCGCGCATCACCCGCAAGCCGAGCGACTTCGAGCCGGCCTCCTCGACCAGCTCGGGCTCGCCCAAGCGCACCTTGGCGCTCAGGTGCTGGCCTTCGCCGACGACGGCTTCCGCCACCGTCGCGCCTTGCTTCAGCGCGGCATCCACCACGCGTTGTCCCAGCTCGATCAACCCATCGATGTCGTAACGCATGCGCTCTTTCTCAACCGGCCTGCGTGCCGCCGACGGTCATCGCTTCAATTTTGATGGTTGGGCAGCCGACGCCGACCGGCACGGACTGGCCGTCCTTACCGCACGTCCAGATGCCGTCCGAAACGCCCAGATCATGGCCGAGCATCGAGACGCGGCGCATGACCTCGGGGCCATTGCCGATCAGGTTCACGCCCTTGAGCGGCGCGGTGATCTTGCCGTTCTCGATCAGGTAGCTCTCGGTCAGCGCAAACACGAAGTCGCCGTTGCCGATGTCGACCTGGCCGCCGCCGAACTTGCGCGCGTAGATGCCGCGCTGGACGCTCTTCACGATCTCTTCCGGGTCGTGCGGGCCGGCGAGCAACAGCGTGTTGGTCATGCGCGGCATCGGGTGCGACTGGAAGCTCTCACGCCGGCCGTTGCCCGAGGGCGCCTTCTTGAAGTGCTCCGCCGAGTGCCGGTCGTGCATGTAGTCGGCGAGCACGCCGTTCTGGATCAGCACCGAGCTGGTCGGCAGGTTGCCTTCGTCGTCGACGTTGATCGCGCCGCGGCTGCCGTGCAGCGTCGCGTCGTCGACCACGGTGCACAGGTCGCTCGCGACCTTTTGGCCGATCTGATTCGTATAGTTGCTCGTGCCCTTGCGGTTGAAGTCGGCCTCGAGACCGTGGCCCACGGCTTCGTGGAGCAGGATGCCACTCTCGCCGGGCGCGAGCACGACCGGCAGCTCGCCGGCGGGCGACTCGCGCGCATCGAGCATCGCGATGGCGTGGCGCACCGCCTGCTCGGCGTGGTGCTCAGGCGTCTGCGCGTCGAAGTACTCGAGGCCGAGGCGACCGCCGCCGCCCGAGCTACCGGTCTGACGCTTGCCTTTGTCCTCGGCGATCGCGCGCACGCCGAACCGGATCAGCGGCTGTCGATCGTGGACGAGCTTGCCGTCGCTGGTCGCGATCAAGATCTCGCGCAGCTCTTCGCTGAGCGATGCTTCCACGCGCACGATCCGCGGATCGATCGCGCGTGCCGCCGTATCGGCGCGCATCAAGAGATCGCGCTTGTGCTCACCGCTCGTCTCGAGCGACGGCAGCGCGAGCGCATAGCGCATCGGCAACTCGCGCGATTGGACGCCGACCGGCGCGTGCGGCTTGCCGCCCGATGCGATCTGCCCAGCCGTCTTCGCGGCGTGCGCCATCGCCTCGGGCGTGAGCTCTTGCACGTACGCGTAGCCGGTCGCGTCGCCCTTCATCACGCGCACGCCGAGGCCCATCGAGACGGCTCGCCCAGCGGAGCGCAGGATGCCTTCCTCGAGCGAGTAGCTACCGGAGACGTTGTATTCGAAGAACAGGTCGGCGTAGTCGCCACCCTGCTCGAGGGCGATGCGGAGCACGCGCGAAGCGGTGTCTGCATCGATTGGAGTCGCACCTTGGGGAGCAAAAGGAGCGACGTAGCGCGCTGCGGCCATCGGTTGGACTCTAAGGACCGGATCCTTGGCGCGAAAGCCCCTTCATGCTTTTTATCGGGGAACGTGCGCCGTTCCCCGCCCGCTGGGCAAAGCCCATCGGGGCCCACCCCTTCACGGGCTCGCTTCACTCGCGCTTTTAGGCTGATACAGTGAGCCCGCGCAAAACGGAGCCCGCACACACATGCAACCGCACATCGAAGCGATGGTGAAATCTCTGGTCGCAGTGGCGTGGGCGGATGGTCGTTTGCACCGCCACGAAGAGCAGCTGATCGAGGCGCTTCTGTCGGCGTTCGAGGTCGATGCTGCGAGCGCCGGCGCGCTGCGATCGTATGCGGGGCAGCCGCGTAGCCTCGAGGACATTCCGCTGCATGAGCTGTCGGCGGATGACCGGCGCCTCTTGCTCCAGCACGCGGTGCTGCTCACTTACGTCGACGGCGAGCAGAGCGCCGAGGAACGGGAGCTGTTGCATGTGCTGGCGCAGCGCTTACGCGTCCCAGACCGTGAGGCCAAGCCTCTGCTCGAGAGCGCGGCGCGGCGCGCGGAGCGGCTCAAAACGTTGCTCGCATGAGCGGCCGGCAGCTCGACGCGTCGACGTCGTAGCGCAGCGAGCAGGCGACGCATGCGCGCTCGCCGTGGCCCGGTGCGAGCCGTACGCCGCAGCGACAAGCCCAGCCGATCGAGCGCGCAGGATTGCCGACCAGCACCTCGTATTCGCGCGCGCCCTTGATCAGCACGCTGCCCGCGCCGATCAGGCAGTACGCGCCCAGCTCGTGCCCGCACAGCACGGTGGCGTTCGCGCCGACGCTCGCGCCGCGGCCGACACGCGTGCGCCGGAACTCGGTCTTTTTCTCGATGAAGGCGCGCGGCTCGAGCACGTTCGTAAACACGCAGCTCGGGCCGAGGAACACGTCGTCCTCGATCTCGACGCCTTCGTAGATCGAGACGTTGTTCTGGACCTTCACACCGTTGCCGAGCTGCACGTTGGCGCCGACGAACACGTTTTGGCCGAGCACGCAGTTTTCGCCGATGCGCGCGCCGCGACTGACGTGCACGAAGTGCCAGATGCGCGTGCCCTCGCCGAGCACGACGTCATCATCGACTACCGCGGTTGGATGAACGAAAACGCCCACGCCTCAAGCATGAGGCATGGGCGCCGACGGGTTCAATCACGAGTGAGCGAAGCGAACCGCGTGAAGGGGTGGGGCCCTGACGGCTTTGCCGGCGGGTCGGGGAACGGCGACGTTCCCCGATGATTAGAAGGCCAGATTGCCCTTGGTCTCGGGCTTCGCCTGGCCGGGGGCACCTAGGCCTCCGACCACGCTGCCGCCCATCTCTTCGAACTTGAAGACCTGCGCGATCTTGAACGCCGCACCGTCGTCGGTGCGGATCAAGATGTCGACCTGCCCGGGCTCGACGCCCGACGGGGTGAGCACCTCGAGCGTCTCGGGATCGCGAATCGTCACCGCGCTCGTCTTGTGCTTGCCGAAGTAGACCGTGTAGCCGATGTCCTGGCGGAAGTTCTTGCCCAGGATGCGCACGGACTGGTCGCCCTGCGTGTGGCCGACCCGCGGCGCCACGTCCAGGATCTGGACCTCGCCTGTGCTCTCGCAGCCGGCCAGGCCCGAAAGCCCGAGAACCACCGCCGCCGCACCGATCGCCTTGCCCCACTTTGCCGAAGCGCGCATGCCGTCACCTCATCGCAGAAAGCCGCACAATAAACGGCCGGTCGAGACACATAAATGGGCGAAAACGCGGACAATTTCCGCGTCGCACCCGGGGGTCGTACCCGCGGGCACGATAGGTGAGCGCCTCATCGAGGGTCAAGGCCCACACTTGGGGATAACGCGCTTGCGCTCACGAGTTGCTCGACTTCGTAGACAGCAGACCCCGCGAGACCTCAGCATTTAACGCGGACTTCGGCGATCATCGTCCTCAGTCCTTAGAAAGACGCCGCCGACTTCGTCGCGGCTACCCGTCCTTCTGACCCCCCCGACAACCGCGTTTAGATCGACCCGTGGCTAGGCAAAACCTCCTCCTCGTCGACGCCGACTTACGGAGCCTCCGCGTGCTCGAGGTCAGCTTGCGCAAAGCGGGCTACAGCGTCGCCGCGTGCGCGGACGCTAAGAGCGCGCTCGAGACGCTCGAGCTCAGCAAACCCGATCTGATCCTCTCGGATACGCGCTTACCGGGAACGGATGGCTTCGAGCTCGCGCAGAAGATCCGCGCTAGCGCGGAGTGGAGCGACATCCCGTTCATGTTTCTCTCGAGCGACCTCTCGGTCGAGAGCAAGGTGCGCGGCCTCGAACAAGGCGTCGAGGACTACCTCACCAAGCCGATCTATATCAAAGAGATCATCGCGCGGGTGAACCTCGTCTTGCAGCGCCGACAACGGCGCGGTCTCGAGGAGCGCGGCGGCAGCAGCGGCAAGACGCGCTTCACGGGCTCGCTCGCCGACATGGGCATCGTCGATCTGCTGCAGACCATCGACAACGGCAAGAAGTCGGGCGTGCTGCACCTGCGCTCCGGCTCGCAAGCCGCAGCGATCTATTTCCGCGACGGCTCGATCGTCGATGCCGAGCTCGGGTCGCTGCGCGCCGAACGCGCGATCTACCGCTCGCTGGTGTGGAGCGAGGGCACGTTCGAGCTCGACTTCCGCGACGTTCGCCGCGAGGACGTGGTCAAGTCGTCGACGCAAGGCGTGCTGATGGAAGGCATGCGCCGGCTCGACGAGTGGGGCCGGCTCGCCGAGCAGCTGCCGCGCCTCGATACCGTGTTCGAGGTGAACGCCGATGAGCTGCTGGCGCGGCTCGCCGAGATCCCGGACGAGATCAACTCGATCCTTCGCCACTTCGATGGCGAGCGCACGCTGATCGATGTCGTCGATCGCTGCACGCAGGACGACCTCGAGACGCTGAGCGCGGTCTCCAAGCTGTACTTCGAAGGCTTGATCGTTCAGGCCGAGCCGGGCGCGCCGAGCAAGAAGCGGATCTCGCATCGCAGCCGGCCGGAAGGCCTGCCCAGCGTGCCCGCTGAAGCACAGACTGCGCTCGTGCCACTGCCTGTCGAAGCGGCCGCGCGCGCAGCTTCGACGCAGCCACCGGCCGAGACCAACGGCAGTCTGCCGGCATCGGTGGTCCCGCTGCCCTCGACCAGCGATCACACCACCGTGATCCCGCCGGGCGACGAGCGCGACGCGGACGCCGCGATGGTGCCGGGGCGCTTGAGCCCGTCGATCGAGCCGCCGAACGAGTGGCGCACCGCCAAGCGCAGCAGCCATGAGATCCCGCCGGTCAAAAGCCTGGCCAGCACGTGGGATTACGAAGCCGATACCGACGTGCATGGCGCGCCGACCAGCCCAGGCAACGCCAACGCGCCGCTCGGCTTGGACGGCGCGCGCGCTCGCAAGGGCAAACGCTGGAAGCCGCTGCGCGAGAGCGGAACGCTGCGCGGATTGAAGGCGCCGGTCGTGGTCCAGCCGGGCGAGAGCGCCAGCGGCGGCAGCGCCGAAGCCGACGCGAACAAAGAGCACTCGCAACCGGCGATCGATCCGGCGGCCGCGCTTCGCGCGCGCAAGAAGATGCGCAAGCGCAAGCGGCTGTCGCTCGCCTCTTCGCCCGGTTTGCTGAGCGCGATCGATCCGCTAACCGAGTCCGTGACCGATGCGGATGACGATACGGACGACGACACAAGCGACGCGGGGCGGACGAGCGAAGCGAAAGAAGCCCCCGCGAGCATCGCGGCGCCCGTTAGCGCAAGCAACCGCGCGCTCGACACGACGGCGCTCGAAGATGCCACTGAGACGGCGCAAACCTTACCGGACGAACGACGCGTGCGCCCGGTCGGCGCCGACGGCGCGGTGCGCGTAAGCCGGACGCACTTGGTCGCGCCCGGCGATCTCAAAGCGCTCGACGAGCGAGCGCGCGGCGGCAGCGACACATGGCGGGCGATGCCGGTGGTGCAGCAGCCGCCTGCGCCGTTCAATCCGATGGCGACCGTGCACGAGGTTGCACCGCCGATGCGGCCGCCCGAGCCGCCAGCACAAGCGACACGCGCCGTGGCGTGGCGTTCATCGGCTGTGAGCGAAGCGCCGGCGCCGGCCAAGACTGCGGAGCGACCCCCGCTACCAGCGAGCGCAGCACCGCCGGCGGTACGCACCAGTGCGAGCACGGCGGCGCCGCCGATTCCGCAATCGACCGCGAGCACCGCGCCGCCTGCGGCACGCACCAGCGCGAGCAGTGCAGTACCGCCAGCGACACCGGCCGCCGCGCGCGCCAGCGCGCCGCAGACTAGCCGCAGCTCGGCACCGCGCGCGCCCGGCGTCGCGCCTCGCGTGCCGGCACCGTTGCATGAGCTGGTCTCGCGGCCGCCGCCGCCTCCGCCACCGGTCGAGGAGAATCTGCCCGGCTCGAACCTGCGCTGGGTGATCAGCGCGGTCCTCGTGGCGGCCACCCTGGTCGGCGCTGCGTTCCTGTACCGATCGTTCAGCTCGAAGGGCACGACCAAGCATGCACCCGACGTGCAACAGGTCGATCCGACGACCGGCCAGCAGCTGCCTGCGCCTCCGGCGAATGAGACGGCACAAGCCGGCGAGACAGCCGAAGAGCCTCCTGTCGATCTCGACCTCACCGCCAAGGGCAGCGACGACGCTGCGATGCTGATCGCGGAGGGCCGCGCGCTCGAGCAAGAAGGCAAGCGCGTGCAAGCGATGGCGTTCTACGAGCGCGCGCTTTCGATCACGCCGAATGACTCCGGGCTGCTGTCGCGCATGGCGTTCAACCTTTTGAACCGCGGCGACAATCAGAGCGCGGAAGACTTCGCAGCGCGCGCGGCAGCGGTCGATCCGATGAGCTCGGAAGCGTGGATCGTGCTCGGCGCTGCGCGCGACGGCCTCGGCAACCGAGCCGGCGCACGCGACGCTTACAAGCGCTGCGTCGAGGTCGGAAAAGGCGAATACGTCGAAGAATGCAGGAGAATGGTGCGTTAGCGCGGGGTGCCGAGCACGAGCACGACGGCGGTGCGTTGCTCGGATGAATCGCTGAGCTTGCCGCGGGCAACGCCGATGCCGACGCTGCGAGCGTCTGGATCGAGCAACGC
>Ga0193752_1003444_pt1 | contig 10903 bp, 11 predicted proteins | sample H1c1metaG_FD_144924 | JGI IMG/M metagenome (GOLD analysis project Ga0193752, IMG submission 144924) | Soil microbial communities from a riparian zone of the East river system, Colorado, United States - H1c1 | ecosystem: Environmental > Terrestrial > Soil > Riparian zone | place: USA: East River...
CCACGTGGTTGTCGGCGAGCATCCGCTCGAAGTCATTGATCTGGTCGTAACGCTTGCCCCAGACCTTCTTCGGCAACGTCCCGTGTACGCGCGGCACGAGGATGTCCTCGTAGTGCGACCGGTTGAAGATCCCGATCATGCGGCGCGCCGGAATCTGCTCATGAATGCGCCAGAGAAAGTCGTGTCGCTGCTCGAGCTCAGTGGGCACACCGAAGCTCGACACGGCGCAGCCCTGCGGATTCACCGCGCTGAACACCTTCCGAATCGTGCCGTCCTTTCCCGACGCATCACGACCCTGCAGGACGATCAGCATCGCATAGCGTGCGTCGGCATAGAAGACGCGCTGCAGCTCGGAAATGCGCTCGACCTGCTTCTCGGTCGCGTTGCCGAGCGCATTGCCATTCTTGAGCGGGCCGCGCACTCGCGCATCCTTGTCGCTCAAGCGGATCGATTTCTTGCCGGTGACTGGTTCGAGCTTCACGTAGGCGTCCTGGCTGAAGCGTCAGCGCGGCCCGTCGCTCGTTGCGCGCGGGGCGCGGATGGACAATGGAACGATCGTCGTGCCCCATCGCAGCTGCAGCGTCGCGGAATCGGCATCGACCATGGGGAAGGCGAACAGCAACGACTCCACGTGCTCACCACGCTGTGGCGTGGCACGAACGCGCAGCACATCCTGTCCATCAGGATAGCGAAGATGGAACGCCGCCGCGCTCCCACTGAAGATTACAGTCCACGACGCAGAGTCGGGAATCGCCCAGATTCCGTAGGTTCCCGCCGGCAGCGCCGAGCCGTTTACCGTCACCGGCGCCGAGAAGGTGATGCGCGCCGCGCTGTCGGCACTGGGCGTCCAGATCTTCCCCCAGGGCACCAACGCGCCGAACAGCGACCGCCCATGCGCCACCGGTCGCCGATAGAGCAGCTCGATTCGCGCCGCCGCCACCTGCTGCGTGACGGTCCCCAGCTGGCTCCGCGCCACACTTTGTGCCGCCACGCGTTCAAATGCGCCGAGTGTGGCGAGTGCGACCAGCCAGTGGAGTAGTCGGTGATCTGTCATCGGCCCTCCTGTTGCGGTGCGGTGTCGCGCGATGCATCGACCAGCGTGCGCCTGAGAGGCGGCGCTACCCGTGACTACGCTGCCAGTCGGATCCCGCCTCGATGAAATCCGAGAAGAGATGGCGGGTGCGCTCGTCATTGTCGGTCAACGCTTCCGGATGCCACTGGACGGCCACGAGGTAGCTGTCGTCGGCTCCCTCGAGGGCCTCGATGAGGCCGTCGGGAGCCTCCGCCGTGGACACGAGCCCACGGCCGAGCTGCTTGATGCCCTGATGGTGCATGCTGTTCACGCGCTGCGGCCCTGCCCCGATCAGCTCCGCCAGTCGCGTTCCTTCGGCGACGCTGACGTCGTGCGCGAGGTAGTCGCGAGTGTAGGTCGACCCGCCGAAGGGGAAGTAGTCGTGCTTGATGGCGCCGGGAAACTCCTCTGCGAGGTCCTGATAGAGCGTGCCGCCGGCGGCCACGTTGATCAACTGCATCCCACGGCAGACGCCGAGCACCGGCTTCTCCTCGGCAAGGGCCCACTGGGCCAACAGGACCTCGACGCGATCGCGCTCGCGATCCGTCTTGTCACACAGGGGGTGCGGATCGGCGCCGTAGGTGAACGGGTCGATGTCCGCGCCGCCGGGAAGGAACACTGCGTCGAGCTCGTCGTAGATGCCGCGCAGGGTGTCCTCGTCGACGAGCGGAATCATCCATGGGATGGCTCCCGCGGCCGTGAGCGTGAGGATGTACCGCTGGCTCATCACCCAGGAGGGCGGAATCTCGCTGGAGACGCCGCCGAGGCTCTGAAGGGTCTGGGTCGGAATGCCGACGACGGGCCGGCGGGTGCGTTGCGATGCCACGTTGCTACGTTGCTCCCCGCTGGTCTGGCGCGGACTCTCCGCTGATCGTCGCACGGAGCGGGTCTCCGGTGGCAACGCGTTCTGCAAATTTTTTACTGATGTCTGGCCGGACGCCTTCGGCGGTCTCGGACACGACGCGATCGACGACCGCGCGGAGATCCCGTGTCTTTTCGTACACCGCCAGCTGACGATCCGCGCTCGTGCCACCGCGCATGATCTGGAACGCGTACTCCACCTCTCGGCGGCTTCCGAGCTCGTCCACTACGTCATCGACGAACCATTCCAGCATCTCTGTAAGCAACTCCGTTGCCGGGAGCTCCTTGCCTTTGCCGAAATCTATCAGCTTGCCATCCAAACCGAACCGAACAGCACGCCATTTGTTTTCGTCGATCATCGCCGGGGCATAGAGCCGAAACGTCAGATTATCTCGGCGCAGCTTCCAGATCTTGGCGACGATCGCCTGGAGGATGGCCGCGATGCAAACGGCCTCTTCCACACGCGTGCATACATCGCAGACGCGGAACTCCAGCGTTGGATACAGGTGATGGGGCCGGGCGTCCCACCAGATTTTCGACCCATTCGGCACGCAACCCGTGTCCACCAGCGTCCCCAGTAGCTCGTCGTACTCGGCGTGCGACCGCAGAATGGGCGGTACGCCGGTGCGCGGGAAATTGCGGAAGACGATGCTGCGATAGGACTTGAGGCCCGTGCGCCGACCCTGCCAGAAGGGCGAGCTTGTCGAGAGTGCCAATACATGCGGCAGCAAGTATCGCGAGACGTTCATCGCCTCGATGAGGAAGTCCTTGTCCTCGATGCCGACGTGAATGTGCGTCCCGAAGATCAGCAGCTGCTGCGCGAGGTCCTGGAGGTCCTGCTTCACGCCGGCGTAGCGCTCGAGCGGCGTGATCTCCTGCTTGGTCCAGAGCGAGAAGGGATGCGTCCCCGCCGCGGCGATGACGAGGCCATTCCGGGCGGCGAGATCCATGACCATGCCGCGCAGGCGAATGAGCTCGTCGCGCACCTCCTGGGGCGTCTTACAGACCTTGCTGCCGATCTCCACCATCGACTGGTGGAGCTCCGGTTTCACCTCCCCAACCACCATCGAATCGCCGGAGAGGATCTCGGTGATGTACGACTTGAGCTCCCGCGTCTCTGGATCGATGATCTGGTATTCTTCCTCGATGCCTAGCGTCAGCGATGGTGCTTGCATGGGGGGCCTCTGAGTGTGTCATCCCGCAGGAGCGAGTGAAACGAGCGAGTGTCGGGATCTATCGTCCATTTGTGTGACTGGCTTCAGCGCAAGGAAAGTGGATCCCGACACTCGCTACACTCGTGCGGGATGACACTATCTACCGTCGTTCGGCAATGAATGTCGGAGGCGGTACCGAGGCGTGAGAGCACGCCGTCGACGTGGTCACCGTACGCGACGTACGGCGCCGTGTCCACCATGCGCTCGATGAACATGACCTTGCCATCGACGAAGCTCGGATAGTCTTCCTTCGGCAGCGCAATCCGTTGCTGCACGATGTACGGCTCGGCCAACGCAGTCTTCACGCTTGCCTGCCAGGCGTTGTCGTCGACTTCCCAGCCGAGGACGATGCCCTTGCCGCCGTACTCGTCGTTCGGCTTGAGGACGAGTTGGTCCTTGTTGGCGGAGATGAACGGCAGCAGGTCGACGTCGAGTCCCTCGTGCGTGGTATGTCGCTCCTCGACGACGCGCGTCCACGGGATGGAGAGGTCGATCGCCTCCTGCTCTTCATTGCTGAAGAGGAACGAGTTCCGTTCGTCGTGCAGGACGGCGAGACTCGCCTTCTTGTGCAGGATCTTGCAGGCTGGCGGGTTCACCATGCAGACCTTTCCGTCCTTGAACGCGCGCAGGATGGGGTGGTCGATGCCGCCGCGCTCCACCAGCTCGTGCAGTAGCACGCGCTTGTAGATCAGATCGATCTTGCCGTGCGGTCCGGTGAGCTCACCGTTGGTGTACGAGACCTCAGCTGGATCTATGATCGTGCACGCTATCCCCTGCCGGACAAAGTAGTCCTGGAAAAGCAGGAATTCGCTTTGCGTGGGGACGTCAGACCAGTCGACGATGGCGATGTTCGGGCGATTGCGCGTGCCCGACCACTGCTCGTATGCGTCGAGCAGCGCGTGCAGCACGTTGTGCCGCGCCGGAAGCGGACGGACGTCCCATGCGCGGAGGAAGTCGCGCATGATGGGGAGGCCGTAAAACACCTCCGTGAGCACGTCGTTGTAGCCGCCGCCTGCGGGCGTCTCGGCGTTGTACTCGGTGAACTTCATGCCTCCTTCGCCGGCGACGAAGAAGGCATCGAGTCGCGAGACGGGACTCGCATCGCGAAAGCCTGTCTCGACGTGCACGAGCTGGTGCTCCCAGTCCATCAACCGAAACTGCGCGAGCAGCTTGGTGTCGGCGAGCGCGGCTTGATGCGCTGTGCGAAAGGCGCGCAGCACGACGGCGCCACGCTTCTGGAGAAACTTGTACTGCAGCGGCGAGAGAAAGCGCGGACGCAGTACGGTGCATAGCGCGCGGTCTCCGAAGAAAAGACCGCGCTGCTTCAGCTGGTCGTCGAGCTGTCGCTGAGTCTCACCGGCCATGTCATCGGTGAGCAGCGAGTGGTATTGGTCTACGCCGTCGCGCAGCATCAGGCGCTCCGCGCGGAGGCCATCATACGCTGCCTTCGCGTCGGCCGAGCAGGAACGCGCCGCTGGCGAGATTGCGCGACGGCTTGCTCTCCTTCGCCAACCGGATGACGAGATCGGCCATGCCGTTGAGCACCCATTGGAAGTAGTGCGGCGTGAGCGAGTTGATGTCCATGTCCGGCGCGGGGTTCATGAAATCGATGGCGTACGGGATGCCGTCGCGCACCGCGAACTCCAAGGAGCACATGTCGTAGCCGAGCGCACGCATGAGGGTGAGGCTATCTCGCTTGATGCGTGCCTCGAGCTCGGGCGAGACGTGATCCTCTTCCGGCACGTAGCAGCGGTTCTTCGGATCGTACTTCATGACGAGCACTTCGCGTTGCCCGAGGGACATGCACCGAACGAACTGCTCCCACTCGATGAACTCCTGGATGATCATCGTGAGCAGACCGGAGGTGTTGTAGTTCTCGATCAGCTCTTCTTTCGTGCGACAGACGTACACCTCCTTCCACCCGCCGCCGTGTGCGTCCTTGAGGATGCAGGGCATGCCGATGTGCGCGATGATCGCGTCCCAATCGAGCGGGTACTTGAGGTTGCGCAGGCTCTCGTCGTGCTTGATGCCCGGGACGTACTCCTTGTTCGGGAGCGCGATGGTTTTCGGGCTCGCGACGCCGAGCTTCGTGGCCAGCGATGCATCGAACAGCTTGTCGTCGGCCGACCACATGAACGGGTTGTTGACGACCGTGACGCCCTGGAGCACCGCGTGCTTGAGGTATGTACGGTAGTACCCGATCTCGTGCGAGATGCGATCGACGATCACCGCGTATGGCACGGGCTCGTCCATGCTGGTGCCGCCGAGCTTCACGAATTCGACTTCGACGCCTTGATCGCGGCGCCGAACTTCCTCGATGAGTGCCGGCGGGAAGGACCACTCACGTCCGACGAGGAGACCGACTTTCAGCATGATCGTATGGGAGAGTGGTTGGGTGAGGTCAGTCCGAGCCGCCGATGTACGCCCGTATCATCTGCCGCCAGTATGGCCAATCGTGCGACCAGCCGTCCCAGATGCGGAGCGCATGCCAGATGTTCTTCGACCACAGCCGGCCCGAGAAGTACTCGCTGTTGCCTCGCAGCGAATCGTCACGGCCGATGGCGAGAATGATGTCCATTCGCTGCATCGCGGCAAGGCGGTCCGGCTCGTGCTCATTGAGGATGAACTCCGCCGGATTGAAGGGATACACGTGCTCGTCCGTGTATCCGTCCGTGACCTCGCGAATGTCATAGACACCACTCAGCCCAATCGTGCGGCCGACGAGATGCGGGTAACGCAGCGCGAAGGTGAGCGCGTGGTAGGCGCCGAAGCTCGCGCCGGTGGTCATGAGGAAGGGATTCGGATTCCCTTGCGTCAGCGGAACGACCTCGTCGCTGAGATAGGCGTCGTAGCGCGCGTGGTAGAACGCGCGATCGGCCGGATGCTTCCACTTGGCGTACCAGCTGTCGGAGTCGACGCTGTCCACGCAATACAGCTGCAGCCACCCACGCTCGAGATGTTCGCTCAGCGCGCCAATCATCCCTTGGTCTTCCCACTCGAAGAACTTTCCCATCGAGCTGGGGAAGACGATCACTCGTGCGCCGGCGTGGCCGAAGACAAGCAGATCCATGTCGCGCTCGAGGCGCGGGCTGTACCAGCGAACGTGCTCACGATGCATGGGGCGCCGGTCTGATGTGAGGGAAGAGGAATTTCAGCACGCGTTCGACGCGCATGCCCCAACTCTGCTCGTTGTGCTCGCCGCCCTGCTCTTCGAGGTACGCCAGATCGTCGCCAATAGTCCATCCCTTCGCAACCAGTGCGTCGCGCAACGCCTGCGCATTCAAGAGCGTATCCGTCCCCTCGGCAGTACCGGCATCGAGCCAGATGCGGAGGGGTAGCTTTGCGGGAAGCGCTTCGACTTCGTGCAGCAGCACGCGGTCGTCCCACCAGAGCGACGGCGACATCAGGGCCAGTCGGCCGAACGCGGTGGGATACCGGAGGCCGAGGAACAACGTCAACAGGCCGCCGAGCGAGGAGCCACCCAACGCTGTGCTCGCTGCGCTCGGGAGCGTCTTGTACGTGCTATCGATGAATGGCTTGAGCTCTTCGACCAGCATCTTGCCGTAGTCGTCGGCATGTCCGCCGCGGCCCATTTCAGCATTCGGCGTCGGGGTGTATTCGTCGACGCGATGCTCGCCCGTGTTGTAGATGGCCACCACGATCAACGGCTCGATCTCGCCGGCGGCAATCAACTCCTCGGCGAATTCGTCGACGTGCCATTCCTCGCCGAACGACGTCGCACGATCGAACACGTTCTGTCCGTCGTGCAGGTAAAGCACGGGATAGCGGTCGGCCGACTCGGGATCGTAGTTGGGCGGCAGATAGACCATGACCGTGCGGTCGTGCTCGAGGAATCGCGAATGAAAGGCCTCGTGCGTGCGCACGTCGCCCGTGATCGTGTGTTCGACCTCGGCCTCGATCGCGGGGACGGCGACGTCGGTGGCAGGCAAGGGCAAAGCGTCGGACATTGAGGTGCGGAGATCTTGCAAGGAGGAGACCAGCAACGGGGACAGAATCTTAACGAATTTCCACGTGCTGGCCGTTCGTCTCGTGGCTGGACCAGAAGCCATCGGGGTTCTTCGCCATCTCGGGCCGAAAGCGCGACTGCAGTGCCGCGACGTCGGCGGCGAGATCCCCGCTTGCCCGCATCGGCTCGCCGATGCCCACTTCCTTCCGGCTCCAATCGAACCAGACGGGGACGATGGGAATGTCGGCCGCTTCGGCAATGTGATAGAAGCCGGTTCGCCACTGGATCACGGCCTTGCGGGTGCCTTCTGGCGTGATGACGAGGACGAACTGCGGCTCGGAGCGAATGGTTTCGGCCATCGCCTCCACCATTCCTTCGGCTGCGTCGCGACGCACTGGCCGTCCGCCGATGGCGCGCATGAACGCACCCATCGGTCCGCGAAAGAGCGTGTCCTTGCCGAACCAATGGGCGTCGAGCGCGAGGGCGAGTTTCGCGGCGAGTCCGACGAAGAAATCCCAGTTCGACGTAGGCGGCGCCACGGCGACGACGAACTTGGGAATCGGCGGCATCTCACCGACCAACCTCCAACCGCTGACGCGCAGGGCAAGGCGGCCGAGCGCGCGAAGCCACGGCCGGTTGGTCATGGGATAGCCGGCCGTGCGCGTCACTCGTGCTGTTCTTCGGCGAGCACGCGTTCGATACGTCGATCGGGCAAGAGCCAGAGAAGCGCGACGGCGACGTAGAGCGCACCGGCGAACCATCGGCTCACGAAAGCACTCGGGATCGCGAGGGCGTAAAAGAGCGGCGAGATCTTTCCCTTGTAGTCACCGCCGACGGCACGTGCGAGGAGGCCGTTCTCGCCCTGATCCCGAATGATCCTCGACTGCAGGATGTAGTACGCGATGGCGGCCATCAGCAACACGACGCCGTAGGTCGCCATCGGGAGGGACGCGAAGTGGGTTTCGCCCATCCACGCGGTGACGAATGGCACGAGCGATAGCCAGAAGAGCAGATGCAGGTTGGACCACAGCACGGCCGCATTCACGCGGTTGCACGTGTGGAACATGTGATGGTGGTTGTTCCAGTAGATGCCGACGTTGACGAAGCTGAGGACGTAGCTCGCGAACACGGGCCACAGATGTGCGAGCTCGTTGACGTCCGGACTCGTCGGGGCTTTCAACTCGAGCACCATGATCGTGATGATGATCGCGAGCACGCCGTCACTGAATGCTTCGAGGCGCCCCTTCCCCATCATTCCGCCGCCAGGCATTCGATCTCCACTCGTGCGTCGAGGGCGAGTCCATTCGCGCCCATGGCTGATCGTGCGGGACGACGCGCGGCGTCGAAGAAGGTGACGTAGATCTCGTTCATCGTGGCCCACTCTTTCATGTCGGCCATGAAAACCGTGCATTTCACGACGCGATCGATCGAGGAGCCAGAGCGCAGCAGCACCGCGCGGATGTTCTCCATCGTCTGTCGCGTCTCGGCACGGATGCCACCGGGCACGACGCGTCCCGCGCTGTCCGTTCCAATCTGCCCGGAGAGATGGAGGTAGCCGTTCGCGCGCACCGCGGGCGAGAAGGGACGCGCGGGACCTGACGTCGTGGCGAGAAACTCAGGCGGGCGATGCGCGGGTGCGCAGCCGACGCACAGGAGCGCGACGACGGTAAGCAGGGGAAGGCGCATGGTGGGCAATCCGAATCGAGTGGTCAGGCAGTATCGAGGGTCGAGACAATATGTCGATTCGGTGTCGTGCTCGCCTTGGCGTGTGGCGCGGAGGGCAGTTCTTGTCGTCGAGACAAAGCCGTTGGGAGAACACTCGGAATGTCAGGATCAAACACGGCCCTTCTGTGTTCCCATCAAAGTGTTGACGCGCGAAGACCACAAAGAAACCGCAGGGAGCGGATTACACGGATTGGACGGATAAAGGCCGGATCCTCTCCTCGCGTGGGTGGGTTCCGTTCGCCGAGGCCGTCCTACTCAACAGCAAAAAGAGGATTTCCTATTCGCCGACAAACTTGATAGGCGCTAGAAGCACGCATGAGGTTTGATCCGGCAGTTTCCGTAACATCCGTCAAATCCGTTCCCCTCGTTTTCCGGTAAAGGCGAGATGCCTGCTCGGCGAAGAACTTTCCAACTGCAAACGCCAAACGCCTAATCCGGCTCATCCTCGACCGGGAAGAGATGCCGCACATCCGTCTTCACGTGATGCGCCAGCGCATCGACGACCAGGCTCCGGTGACAGTGCTTCGGGTCGGCCTCGAAGCACATCAGCGCGACGCGCTTTCCGGACTTCACGATGCTCACCAACGTCGCGAGATCCGTCTGCGCCGCCGCGGTCGCGAGGTGCTCGCGAAAGATCTCGTGCATCTCCGTATGACGTCCGGCGCGGGCGGCAGCGCGGCCGTCGGCCGGCGTGCCGAGTCCGCGAAGGTGCAGGTACTCGATATCCGCCGTCGCCAGGTTTCCAGCAAGCGCTGTCTTCGCAAAGCCAGGGCGGCGAGACATCGCGACAGCGCGGACGTCGACGAGCAGTTCGACGCGGGCCTCTCTCAGTGCGGCGAGAAAGCCTTGCACCGTTGCTCCTTCGTATCCGATCGTGGCGAGTGTGAGCATGAGCAGTTCGTGAGCTACGGCGTGCGGGCCCGCGACATCGAGTCCGCCACGCGCAGTGATTCGCGGCTGGCGCTTACGCGAGCCTGCAGCCGTCGCAATCGCGCAACATACTCGGCGTTGGCCGAGCTGTCGCGTCGTCGCTCGGCGGCACTGGGTCCCGCGCTGAACAGAGGCACACCGATGCTCCCTCCGACACCGCCTGGCATCTGAGGCGCGCGGCCGGGAATGGTCCGTTCCCTCGCCTGCTCCCTCATGAGCGAATCCCGCTCGGCAGCGGTCGGCGTGCGCGTTGCGGCAAAGATTGGAATCGCGTGACGCATTTCCTCGAGCGTGGAATCGATCTGCGCGCGCGTCCATTGTGCTTCCGGGACGAATGGATTCCGCGCGCGTGGTAGCTCGAATGGCGACGGCGTGGAACGTGACTGCGGGCGATACGGCGGCAGAAAGGTTGGCTCGGGGCCGGCGAGCGTGCTCGGCTTCGCACGCGCTGCGGGAGCGGGCGTGCTGCCGGTGTCTACCACACGCACTCGAGGAGAAGACGCTGCAGGGCGTGCAGTCACTCCAACGGGCGGACGCAGCTGCGGCGGTTCTTCGACACGCGGTGCTGAGACAGTAGGCTCGAGAAACACGAGCGTCTCCAGCGGTATGGCTCGCTCGACGAGCACGGTCTCCGATTGGAACAACAGCGTCCGCGCGCTGACGACGAACACGGACGCAAACGCCGCCACGGTGAGCACGAGCGCAATGAGACCCGATGGTAGATCGACGGCGCTGGCAGCGCGGAGACGGGCGAGAACTTTCACGCGCGTTGGACGCGGTCGCCTCGGGAATGGTTGCCCGCTCAGTGGCGATCGACGCTCTCTTCCTTCGCCCTCTCGCGATCGTAAAGCGACGCTGGCGCGTCGCGGAGCAATGGAGTGGTCTGCGCGTCCAACGTGGCGTCGAGGCCCCGAGCGGGACGCGTCACGAGCCACGCGAGCCAGATGAGCAGCGGAGGTCCGGCAATCCACAGCGCAACGGACGCAATGGATGCCTGACCGGCCCAGACCACGGCTTCACCAGCCTTGATGATGAGTTCAAAGCCTTTGTCACCGACGTTCGCAGCGACACTGCCCTTTGCGCCCTCCGGAACGGTGACGCGCAGGATGGCGAGTGCCGCTGGGCCAAGTGTCA
>Ga0193752_1003445_pt1 | contig 10902 bp, 8 predicted proteins | sample H1c1metaG_FD_144924 | JGI IMG/M metagenome (GOLD analysis project Ga0193752, IMG submission 144924) | Soil microbial communities from a riparian zone of the East river system, Colorado, United States - H1c1 | ecosystem: Environmental > Terrestrial > Soil > Riparian zone | place: USA: East River...
CTTAACATCGTTCATGCTACCGGCAATGCTACCACGAAGAACGATCTGGTTTGGCAGGGTGAGATTTGAAGGCAGCGACCCTTTAGGTGCCAGCATTTCGATATCGTTCCGCGAGCTGCTGAGGTTCCTGATGACCAGGTTTCCCCTGAGCTTCTTTGTGTCGGGCAGGCCGGTAATGGTTCCGCGCAGATCCAGCCTGGTGTCGTTAAAGGCGGAAAGTTGCAATTTTTTTATGTTCATCTTTCCTACCCTGCCAGTTACCAAACCGTCTGCATAGAAAGTGGCATTGGGGTTGGTGAATCCGGGCTTGCCTTCAAGCGAAGGAACGAAGGTGAGTATGTCCTTCACCTGCACCCTCGACTTATTCAGGTCAACATCCAGTTGCAGTTTGCCAATATCTTTCTGAACGGTTTCCATCGAAGCGAAATGGAGGTCGGCGGAGCGCTGCAGCGTGGTGCCAGGTGTTTGCACCAGCAGGTTTCTCAGATAGGCCTGCTGCGCGCCATAAAAGAAATTAGTTCTGAATGTTTTCAGGATGAAGCCGCTTCTTTCGTATAATTCTCCCTTGACCACGGCCCCTGTTACCGAATCCTTGTTGTACATCAGGTTGTCGGCATGTAAGCTGATGCCCTTCGCCACGACGTGGTTGTAATCCATTCCGTTCTCCTGTGGCTCTACTGTAACATTATTGTAAACGATACTGTTGTTGTTCATCCTGAAGGTCTTGATCTTCACCTGCCATCCGGCTGTGGTGTCGGAGATCAGGACAGTGTCCTTCACATTTGCTGACTTGTCCGCCTTACCCATTTGTACGGCGGCAATGGCCTTGTTCAGGAACACATTCTTCAGCTGGATCTTCCGCTTCACCAGGTCGAAACTGTCGGCTTCCACCACAAACTCCCCGAGGTTGATATTGGCGACCATCGCATCGGGCACGCTGCTGTAGTCGAAATAACTGTCTTTGAGTGTGAATTTTTTGAATTTGAACTGTAGTGGGTTCTGTGGTGCGGTTGCGATCGCGGAGTCTGCTTTCTTCACCGCGGCGACCAGTGGCCTTGTCTGATGTACGTGCGCCCGGATGCCTGAAATAGTGGTCCGCGGCGCATTGAAGATCATCTTGTCGAGGTCGAAGGTCTGAAACTTGGTATCCAGGTGACCAAGCACAAAGTCTACATCGTTGCCCGTGACCACGTCCTTATAGACTAAACGGATGTTGTCAAATACGAGATTCTCCACAATGATCTTGGTGGCGGCGGTGTCATTTTTCTTTGGCTCTGCTGGTTCGTCCGAAGCAAATGCATCGATGATAAACTGATAATTAAAAACGGTATCGGGAAGAACTCGGCTAACCTTTGCCGTTATATCGTTCAGATTTATTTGGTTGATCTCCACAGACCCCTCCAGCAACTTCAGCATTTCAATATTGAGGTCAACCTTGCCGGCCGCCAGCAGGGTATCCTTTTTCAGGTCTTCGATGTAGATGTTTTCCAGGACCAGCTTCTTAGGGAAGCCAATATAGATCCGGCCGACCGACACCTTCGTGTGGAGTTTGGCAGAGAGCCAGTTTTGTGCCTTGGAAACGATAAACCGTTGGACCGGAGGAGTTATTATGAGTAAGGCGAGCAGAGCCACAAAAAGGATCAATGCACCAATCACCCGAACTATTATCCGTACAATCTTCCTTCCCTTAAGATTTTTCTCAGGTGTTAGTTTCTGCTCCTCCATATAGTTTCAGTCCCCGGCTCCCCCTCGGCCGGTTTTAAACAAGTGCAAATTACACGCCCCGAACGGTGTAGAAAATTTTACCCGGCTATTTTTCCACCGCAAAATGCTGAATTGGGCTGGCTTTCAGCAGATATTAACATTATGTAACAATGAACCGCAGAGCCTTTCCGGGGATATTAACATTGTGTGACTTTTTTCGGCAGTTTTTTCGTGGCAGTCTTAGTAGTATTGTAACACACCACCACAGTTCAAAGTTTCCCGGATTCTCCCAAGAATAGTGACGACTTGGCTTTGGCAGCGCTAACTCTGAAAATTTCAAAAAAACCATTGTGACCCATGAGCAACCAGGAAGAATTGTTACTGAAAGAAAACAAGGATCGGTTCGTGATCCTGCCGATCAACTACCCCAAGGTTTGGGAAATGTACAAAAAGCACGAGGCCAGTTTCTGGACTGCAGAAGAGATCGACCTGAGCGGCGATCTTCAGCACTGGGCCGCCCTGAATGACGGGGAAAGACATTTTATTTCGCACATCCTGGCCTTCTTCGCCGCCAGCGATGGTATTGTAAATGAGAACCTTGCGGTGAATTTCATGAGCGAGGTGCAGCTTCCGGAAGCCCGGTGTTTTTATGGGTTTCAGATCATGATGGAAAACATCCATTCGGAGACCTACGCCCTCCTCATCGATGCCTACATCAAGGATCCCCAGGAAAAGACGCGGCTTTTTCATGCCATCGACACGGTTCCGGCCGTCAAAAAGAAGGCCGAATGGGCACTTCGCTGGATCGAACAGGGCAATTTTGCCGAAAGACTCGTGGCATTTGCCGCCGTGGAAGGCATTTTCTTCAGCGGCAGCTTTTGTTCCATCTTCTGGCTGAAGAAAAGAGGGTTGATGCCCGGCCTGACCTTCAGCAACGAGCTGATCAGCCGCGACGAGGGACTCCACTGCGAGTTTGCCTGCCAGCTCTACAGCATGCTGAGCACAAAACTCTCCAAAGAGCAGGTGTTTGATGTCATAGGCGATGCCGTAAAGATCGAAAAGGAATTCATCACCGAGGCCCTGCCCGTTGACCTGATCGGCATGAATGCCCGCCTGATGAAGCAATACATCGAATTCGTGGCCGATCGCTGGCTAACCGAGCTGGGCTACCCCAGAATGTTCAACGCTACCAACCCCTTCGACTTCATGGAAATGATCTCCCTGCAGGGAAAAACCAATTTCTTCGAGAAAAGGGTAGGCGACTACCAGAAGTCCGGGGTCATGGCCACCGCCAAAGACTCCCAGACCTTCAGTCTTGAGGAAGACTTCTAAACCCCTCATCCACTAACCATAAAAATCCGGTACATGCATTACGTAATCAAAAGAAATGGAAAGAAAGAGAGCATCAAGTTCGACAAGGTAACCGCCCGCCTTGAAAAATTGTCATACAGCCTTAGCCCGCTGGTGAACGTTTTCGAAGTGGCGAAGAAAGTTATTGAAGGGATCTACGACGGGGTAAGGACCACAGAGCTCGACAACCTGGCTGCCGAAACTGCCGCCTCACTGGCCACAAGGCATCCCGATTATGCGTTGTTGGCTTCGAGGATCGCGGTGAGCAATCTGCATAAGAATACCATCAAGTCGTTTTCGGAAACCATGAGGATGCTGCACCGGTATACCGACAGTACCAATGGCAAACACATGCCCATGCTGTCCGACGATGTGATGGAGATCATCGAGGAGAATGCAGAACTACTGGACAGCACCCTGATCTACGATCGTGATTTCGCCTTTGATTATTTTGGATTCAAGACGATCGAGAAATCATACCTGCTGAAGGTTGATGGCAAGATCGTTGAACGCCCGCAACACATGTACATGCGTGTGGCGATCGGCATTCACAAGCATGACATTGAAAGAGCGATCAGGACCTACAACCTCATGAGTGAAAAATGGTTCACCCATGCCACGCCCACATTATTTAATGCCGGCACGCCAAAGCCGCAGATGAGCAGCTGTTTCCTGCTGACCATGAAGGAAGACAGCATCGACGGCATTTACGACACACTAAAACAAACCGCAAAAATCTCACAGAGCGCGGGCGGCATCGGCCTGGCTATTCATAATATTCGCGCAACCGGTTCTTACATCGGCGGCACCAATGGCACGAGCAATGGGATCATTCCCATGCTGAAAGTGTATAATGACACGGCGCGCTATGTGGATCAGGGCGGTGGCAAAAGAAAAGGCGCCTTCGCTATTTATCTCGAACCCTGGCATGCCGATGTATTTGAATTCCTCGACCTCCGGAAAAATCACGGCAAGGAAGAACTAAGGGCCAGGGACCTGTTTTATGCACTCTGGATACCCGACCTGTTCATGAAACGCGTGGAAGCCAATGGCGAATGGAGTCTGTTCTGTCCCAATGAAGCTCCTGGCCTGAGTGATTGCTGGGGACCCGAATTTGAAGCGCTTTATACGCAGTACGAAGAGGAAGGAAGAGCAAGAAAAACCATAAAGGCGCAGGAACTCTGGTTTGCGGTGCTGGATGCACAGATTGAAACCGGCACTCCCTATCTCCTTTATAAGGACGCTGCTAACAAAAAGAGCAATCAGCAAAATCTGGGCACGATCAAAAGCTCCAACCTCTGCACAGAGATCATCGAATACACCTCTCAAGACGAGGTGGCGGTTTGCAACCTGGCATCACTGGCCTTGCCCAGATATGTGATCAATGGAAAATTCGACCACGATAAATTGTACGAAGTAACCTACGAGGTTACGCGAAATCTCAACAAGATCATTGATAACAATTATTATCCTGTCGAAGAAGCAAAGAACTCCAATCTTCGTCATCGTCCTATAGGACTGGGTGTTCAGGGTCTGGCGGATGTATTCATTTTGCTGAGACTACCCTTTGAAAGCGAACTGGCCAAATTGCTGAACAGGGACATCTTTGAGACCATGTATTTTGCCGCGATGACCGCGAGCATGGACCTCGCAAAGGAAGAAGGGTACTATGAAACATTTCCCGGCTCGCCATTGTCAAAGGGCATCTTCCAGTTCGACATGTGGAATGTTCAGCCAACCGACAGATGGGATTGGGAAGCATTGAGAAAGAACGTAGTGAAACACGGGGTTAGGAATTCATTACTGATGGCCCCCATGCCCACCGCTTCTACTTCGCAGATACTCGGCAACAATGAGTGTTTCGAGCCCTATACTTCCAACATCTATACCAGGAGGGTATTGAGCGGAGAGTTCATCATCGTCAACAAACACCTGCTCAAGGACCTTATCCACCTGGGTTTGTGGAACAACGACATGAAGAACAGGATCATCTCTGCCAATGGATCCATTCAGAACATCGATGCCATTCCAACGGAAATAAAGGAATTGTATAAAACGGTCTGGGAAATCAAACAGCGGACGCTGATCGACATGGCCGCTGATCGCGGTGCATACATCTGTCAGTCGCAGTCGCTGAATCTTTTTGTGGACACACCAAGTCCGTCCAAACTGACTTCCATGCATTTTTATGGATGGAAGAAGGGGTTGAAGACGGGCATGTATTATCTCAGGTCACAAGCGGCCACGCAGGCTGTTCAGTTCACAATTGAAAAACAGGGCAGCGAGGAAATGCTGCCGGTGATTCCGGTTGCGGCTCCTGAAGTCGCCAGTGTGGATGAGATCACTACCGATTTCACCGGGGCTGTCTGCACCATGGAAGAAGGTTGTGTAACCTGCAGTTCTTAGTACTCATTCATCCATCTATAATAACACGGGCTGCCTCATATGGGGCGGCCTTTTTTTGGATGACAAAGGCAGCTTTCGGTTATCTTAGTAGTTCACCTGGCTGCTAAAAAAAATAAAATGGAAAAGCGCATCATCGGAATTGTCCTGATCTTATTGGGCATTGCAGGATTGATTGTAGCGGGCTATAAATTCGTGAATGGTCCCGGCGGTGGACAGGGAACCAAGGCCATAATTATGTATTTCGTACTGGGAATCATCTTTTTCTTTTCCGGTATTGCGCTGTTAAAGACGACCAACAGCAAGCCTTCGTGATGAAGAAGGCGTGGGGATAGTAACGGTGTCTGTTGTCCGGCACCCCCTTTCGTGTGGGTAAAATAAAGAGTAGATTTGTACAAAATAGAATCAATATGAGTGCCGCGACAGTATTGGACAAGCAGATTAACAATTACTTAGTCCAGTTAAATACCAAGCAGAAAAAAGCGGTTTTAACGGTAGTGAAAACCTTTGTTGAATACCAGGATCAGGAGGATAGTCCCTGGAAAGACCCTGCATTTGTTGGTGAGTTGGACAGGCGCGTAGTAGAATTCCGCGGCGGTAAGATCAAAGGATATACTTGGGAAGAGGTGAAACAAAAGGCACGACAATCCTTAAAGTCTCGAAAGAAGAAATGACTTACCAGGTTATCTTCCATCCGCTGGCCACGATCGAAATGCCGAAGCCTATCAATGGTACATGAGGGAACAACAGAGGCTGGGTGATCGGTTTGAAAGCAAGGTTGAAGAACGTCTAAAACAGTTACAAGAACATCCGGAACATTATTCTATTGTCAAATCGTCCTACCGGGAGGCACCAATAGATGTATTTCCCTTCTTAATTGTATACACGATCAATAAGCGCAAGCGGTTGATATACGTATCGGCGATCTATCACACTGCCCGCAATCCACGGAATAAATATAGGAAGAAACAGAGCTGAATCCCGATAAATCTGAGCAAGAAATAACAACAGGCAGCCTACCTCCAGACCCCAGGAATATCTAATTTTAGCCTATGTCAATATTGGATTTTATTCGCCAGCCATGGGCATGGTGGGTTTCGGGCATTGCGATCGCGGCGATTATGGTTATTTTGATTTTATTCGGAAAGAAATTCGGCCTCTCCACAAATCTCGAGACCATGTGCACGATCCTGGGTGCGGGCAGATCGATCGAGTATTTCAGGGTAGACTGGAAAAAATCTGCCTGGAACCTGCTCTTCCTTGTCGGCGCAGCACTTGGAGGCTGGGTATCGGCCCACTGGCTCAGCTCACCCGAGCCCTTGAAATTGTCGGCAGCCACGATGCGGGATTTACAAAAGCTCAATATTCATTTTGATGGACAGACCGCTCCTTCGCAATTGTTCAACCTGGGTTATGGTTTTACCCCAAGGGGATTGATCCTTTTCCTTGGCGGAGGAATACTGATCGGCTTTGGCACCCGCTATGCTTCGGGCTGTACATCTGGCCATGCGATCAGCGGACTTTCCAATCTGCAACTACCATCTCTGATCGCGGTGATTGGTTTTTTCATCGGCGGACTCGTGGCCACCCATTTATTGTTTCCCTTAATTTTTCAGTCATGATGAAAGGTCTAAAATACATTATTGCCGGTGTGGTATTTGGGATCATCATGAGCAAGTCGGAGGCCGTTTCCTGGTACCGTATCCAGGAGATGTTCCGGTTTCAGTCGTTCCATATGTATGGGATCATCGGCACTGCGGTGGTCGTGGGGATGATTGCAATAGCAATCATCAAAAAGAATAGGTTGAAGGACATTTCCGGAAAATTGATTGTGATATCCGACAAGGAGAAGGGCTGGAAGCGATACCTGATCGGTGGTACCATCTTTGGCCTGGGATGGGCCTTCACCGGGGCCTGTCCCGGCCCCATATTTGTGCTACTCGGCCAGGGCTACCAGGTGATGCTGCTGGTGATCGCGGGAGCCTTGCTCGGAACCTGGCTCTTCGGAGCTGTGAATAAAAAGCTGCCATACTGAGATGCTTGTCAAAAAAAACTTCAATAAGCCTGCGTTGAGGCGCTGTGTAAATTGATTTTTATAACCCAATGTCTTCATTTCGTAATTTCAGGTTGTGAAAGCAGAAACTATTCAGGAGTTCTATCATCGTCACGCAATAGTCAATGAACTAACGGAAACTCCTGCTTCCAGGGGTCAGTTTAATGTATACCGCAGGGAGGATTTTTGCGGAACACAACCCACTACCTATAACAGGAGGGATTTTTATAAAGTATCCCTGGTGATTGGAACGGGGAAATTATATTATGCGGACAGGGCGCTGCTGATCGATGCGCCAGCCCTGATGTTCTCAAATCCCTTGGTCCCCTATTCCTGGGAGCCGCTATCAGCCGACCAACGCGGATATTTTTGCGTATTCACCGCTGATTTTCTGAATGAAACCGAGGCTACCCACGCCATATTTGATTCCTCACTGTTCAGGATCGGTGGCAGCCCCGTCAGTTTTCTCAATGAATATCAGCTGGAAACCGTCTCCGGAATTTTTGAAAGGATGGCGCAGGAGAATCAATCAGACTACGCTTTCAAGTACGATCTGATCAGAAATTACGTGAACCTTCTCTTCCATGAGGCGATCAGGTTGCAGCCCACCGACAATTTCATCCGCCATAACAATGCTTCAGGCAGGATCGCCTCCTTGTTTATAGAATTGCTTGAAAGACAATTCCCTATTGAATCACAAGCCCACCCGCTGCGACTAAGGACAGCAAGTGCCTATAGCCAGGCGCTATCCCTGCATGTGAACCACCTGAACCGCTCGGTAAAGGAGATGACGGGCATGACCACTACAGAACACATATGCCGCAGGATCATCAAGGAAGCGAAGGCATTATTGCTGCATACAGAATGGGATGTGTCCGAAATCGGTTATTCATTGGGGTTTGATACGCCTTCTTATTTTAATAATTTCTTCAGGAAGCAGACAGGGGCGACGCCGCTTTCGTTCAGGGACTGAGCGTGCTCCTGAAAGAGTTTCACGCAAAGGCGCAAAGCAGCCTTCGGCTGACGCAAAGGTGCGCAAAGTAATACATGGTCTCTTTGCGGCCTTGCGCTTACTTGGCCTTGGCGTGAAATATTACCGTACTTGCTCTCTGGGGGCGATTGTTTGAATTTTACAATCATCCGTTTGAAATCCGTAATTCCCGGCTGCGCGATCAGTCTACCTTCGATCTACAAAACACTACACATATGAAATACAGATCACTTGGAAAAACCGGGGAAAAACTTTCCGCCATCGGGCTGGGTTGCATGGGCATGAGCTTCGCCTATGGCCCGCGCAACGACAAGGAATCCATCGCCACACTCAACAAAGCCCTGGAACTGGGCGTCAACTTCTGGGACACAGCCGACATGTATGGTGCGGGACACAATGAAGAACTTATCAGTGAAGTGCTGGTGCCGAACCGCGACAAGGTTTTTATAGCTACAAAATTCGGATTCCGGACTACCGCAACCGGTCAGGATATCTCCGGCTCACCCACTTCCTACATCGATGGGTCGCCAAAATATATTGCTGAGGCAGTGGAGCTTAGTCTTAAGCGCCTGAAGATCGACACCATTGACCTCTACTATGCTCATCGCATCGACCCCAACGTGCCGGTGGAAGACACCGTTGGTGCCATGTCAAGACTGGTGGAAGCCGGCAAGGTTCGCTTTCTTGGACTTTCCGAAGCCTCCCCCGCGTCGATCAGAAAGGCACAGAAGGTCTATCCGATCGCGGCACTGCAAACCGAGTATTCATTGCTCACCAGGGATCCCGAAGGGGAGATTCTCGATACCGTACGCCAACTCGGTATCAGCTTCATCCCCTACAGCCCGCTTGCCAGAGGCCTGATCACGGCAACGGTCACCGACAATGAAGCACTTGCCGCAGACGATTTTCGCAGGACCCTGCCTCGCTTCAAGGATGAATCCTGGAATAACAATACCAACCTGGTGAAAGAGTTTGCGGCCCTTGCAGCAGAAAAAGGTAGTACAGCTTCCCAACTGGCACTGGCCTGGGTACTCGCGCAGGGTGAGGATATCATACCGATACCCGGAACAAAGCAAAGAAAATACTTAATAGAAAATGCGGCGGCGGTTGACATACAGCTGAGCAAGTCAGACCTTGAGAAGATCGAAGCTGTTGTGAGGAAGTATCCAAACACTGGTCAGCGTTATAGCGACGGTGCACTCAAACTCGTGAATCAATAGACAGGAAATGGCTGATCAGGGCAGCGATCGGAAAATTCATTAATTTAAACGATGAAATTTCCGATTGCTGTCATTTTTTTTCTTCTTGGTCTCGGCGCAGAACCGTCCGCATTTGCGCAGCCCGCTGATCCCCGCCCATCAGAGCCTTATCGCCCGGCCTTTCATTTCAGCCCAGCCACCGGATGGATGAACGATCCGAACGGCATGGTTTATTACAAAGGGGTTTATCATTTATTCTTTCAACACTATCCCAATAAAACCGTGTGGGGGCCGATGCACTGGGGTCATGCCACCAGCACCGACCTGGTGAACTGGAGAGAACTTCCCATCGCTTTGTTCCCCGATAGCCTCGGGTATATTTTTTCGGGAAGCGCCGTTGTTGACATCAACAATACGACCGGCTTCGGCAAGAATGGCCAGGTGCCACTGGTTGCCATCTTCACCCATCACAATCCAAAACTGGAAAAGCCTGGAGGAACCCAACATGAATACCAGAGCCTGGCCTACAGTGTGGATGATGGCAAGACCTGGAAGAAATATGAAAACAACCCCGTGCTGCCTAATCCCGGTATCAGCGATTTTCGGGACCCAAAGGTGACCTGGTTTGAGGCCGGCAGGAAATGGATCATGACCCTGGCCACAAAGGACCGCATCAGTTTCTATTCTTCTCCTGATCTCAAAGCCTGGACAAAGGAAAGTGAAATTGGAAATAATTTTGGAGCTCATGGCGGGGTCTGGGAATGTCCCGATCTTTTTCCACTCAAATACCAGGGCAGGACCCACTGGGTGCTGCTGGTGAACATCAACCCGGGCGGGCCGAACAAGGGTTCAGCCACTCAATATTTTATTGGTGATTTTGACGGCAAGGAGTTTCATCCTTCGGATACCCTTACCCGTTGGATGGACCATGGCCCGGATAATTATGCCGGGGTCACCTGGTCAAACACAGGTGATCGCAAAATCCTTCTGGGATGGATGAGCAACTGGCTTTATGCGGATAAAGTACCGACAGAAAAATGGAGAAGCGCTGCAACTATACCGAGAGAACTTGGTCTGCGGAAGATAAACGGCGCCCTTTACCTGACCTCCGTGCCGGTAAACGAAATCGGGAAATTGCTCATGCATCCGATCGTGCAGAATAATGTCCAGATCAAAGGCAACTACGACCTGACCACTGCGGT
>Ga0193752_1003446_pt1 | contig 10902 bp, 7 predicted proteins | sample H1c1metaG_FD_144924 | JGI IMG/M metagenome (GOLD analysis project Ga0193752, IMG submission 144924) | Soil microbial communities from a riparian zone of the East river system, Colorado, United States - H1c1 | ecosystem: Environmental > Terrestrial > Soil > Riparian zone | place: USA: East River...
AAAATTATATCCCTGTTGTTCTCGATTTTGGGATCATCAACATTATCGCATTTTACATTACCGGGCCCGTGGATCACCGCAGCTCTCATCGCAAAGTTTTTAAGAATACACAACCAAAATTGGCTGGATCGATAAATATGAAAACCATGCCAGCCGCAAATCAAAATGATAAGGGGAGATGAATGCAGAATTGGGGTGTGCTGCGGATTTGCGGGGAAAAACTTGCTAGTAACCTCTTTGTTTGTCTACTACATTAAGCAGTGGTAAATCCTGACTGTAGCGTCGCATATTTTCAACAACCAACTCCGTCAGGCGGATGGTTCTTGAAGGCGCTGCTGATGAATTGTGGGGAGTGATTACCAGGTTAGGGCAGGTCCATAGCGGATCGCTGGCAGGAAGCGGTTCCGGGCTGGCTACGTCAAGTCCGGCGCCCCTGATCTTCTTTGATTTCAGCGCACTAACCAATGCTGGCTGATCCACAAGTCCACCCCTGGACACGTTGATAAAATAAGCAGTGCGTTTCATCGCCTGAAACACCTGTTCATTGAACATTTTCCGGGTTTCTTGTGTCAGAGGGGCTGCGCTCATCAGCACGTCTGCCTCTTGCACCATTTCCATCAGCCAGGATGGATCCCTCAGTTCTTTAACGAAATCAGGTCTGGGCATAGGTTTGGGATCTGTTCCCAGCACCTTCATATTGAAACCATAATGCAGACGCCGGGCGGTCTCAGAACCTATACCACCCATACCAACTATGGCAATCGTTTTTCCATAGAGATCATCAAGGGCAACATCATCTGGCGCATGTGTCCATTTTTTTTCCCTGAACGCTGGAATCGACACTTGGGTCAGACCACGGGTAAGACTTAACAAAAGGCCGATGGCAGATTCTGCGATCACGGGTGCAAACACCCTTTGCATATTGGTCAGCTTGCAGGTATGGACCTTCAGCTCTTCCGGCATGTTTTCAACCCCCGCAGCAAAAACCTGTACCCACTTTAGTTTTTTGGCTCTGCGGATGGTCGCTCCATCTGCCCATCCCAGTATCACTTCAGCTTCTTCAACAGGTGCTGAATCCAACGAATTTTCGACAAGGTGCAGCTCAAGATTTTTACCAGCAGACTTTATTCTTCTAATTTGTTCCGGGCTAAGATTCTCGGTGCAGAGAATTTTGATCGGCTGGTCCGGATCACGCGGGCCTGAAGAATCAGGGCGGGAAAGCGAGCGGAGAGCGGGGTACTCATCTGCTGTAAATTCCCTGAAGTAGTCGTCTGCGGGAATTTGGGCACTGGCCCCTGCCGCAGCGCTGGTTGTGGCCAGCACGGAAAGAAAGTTCCGGCGTGAGAATAAATGGTTTGCCATAAGCTTCAATTGCTTCTTAGTGCACTCAAATATCCTGAATTCTGAATACTTTCAAGAATATCTATGAGCGACTGGGGAAGGGCCGGCTCACTTTTCAGTTGCTCCGCTTTTTCAAGCAGCTTCAGTTCGGTTTCTTTGAACGATTTCATGATCTTCTGGTCATCACCTTCGTCCATCTCCGATCTCAGCACCCTGACCAGTTGATGATATTCATCTGTCCTGTCTACGCTGGCATTCGAAGCGTCGCCATACAGTGACAATTCATCTTTCAAACGCGCGATCAACTGATCGGTCTGCTGCATGGCTGTATCCTTAAATAACAAGCCCTTAGTTGTCATTTCAACGAGTAACTCTTTCCTGCTGGCATAATCCGCTAATAATTCCTGGGTGATCTGAACGGGTGTTTTGCCTTCTGTATCCATACGCGATAAGTTGGGAAATTTTGATGAGAGTTGTGACCGGTGCTTTCCGGTTATCCCATCAATTATTGTTCCTCGCATGGGATGATCAGGCACGCATCCTGCTGTGCTTTACCAGTAGCTTTTTCAGATCGTCTACATTCAGTGGTTTGGAGATGTAGTCGTCCATGCCCGCCACAATACATGCCTGCTTATCTTCGGCCATGGCATTGGCTGTTACCGCTATGATCAGCGGCTGGCGGGCAAAATCCCTCCTGATCCTGCCCGTGGCCTCAAAGCCGTCCATTTCGGGCATTTGTACGTCCATAAGGATCAATTCGAAAGCCTCCTTCCTCATCATATCGAGGACGGCCTTGCCGTCCTGCGCGAGTGCCGGCTGGTAGCCGAGCATATTCAGCACTTTTAGGATCAACATCTGGTTGATCGTATTGTCTTCAGCTACCAGTATTTTGAAGGGATTTTTTTTGGCAAAATCTTTATGCAGTATGTTGTGCGACTTTTCTGCCCTCACTTCTTGGGTAACTCTATCGCTCTGAAGCGCCTGCCTGATCTCATTGAATAAGAATTGTTGCCTGACGGGCTTAGCGAGTATGGCGGAGAAGAGATTCTGGTATTTCTTCCTGGTTTCGTCGCCGATGGAACTCAGCAGAATGACAGGAATGGCCGGGAGGGTTTTCCTGATTTGTTTTGTAAGTTCCACTCCATCCATGCCCGGCATCTTCATGTCGGTGATCACCAGATCAAAATCATTTGATTTCTTTAAAGCGTCAAGCGCTTCATATCCTGACCGGACGGGCACCACATCCAGGTGCCACAGCTGCAATTGGTTCCTGAGGATGATCAGGTTGGTTTCATTGTCGTCAATCACCAGTATTTTTTTCCCTTCAGATCCCGGCAGGTCGAGCAATAGATTCTGACTGTCGGTTTTATTTCCTCTTAAACATTTGATCTTGAAACTAAAAGTGGTGCCTACGCCAATAGTACTATTCAGGTCGATGGATCCGCCCATCAACTGAATAAGCCGCTCACTGATCACCAGTCCCAGGCCGGTGCCTCCATACTTACGTGTGGTGGAAGAATCGACCTGCGAAAATGCCTTGAACAGGCGCTTGCGTTTGTCTTCAGGTATACCAATGCCGGTGTCCCTGATGTCAAACTGAATTGATATTTCATCTCTGTTTTCATTCACCAGACTAATGGCTACGCAAACTTCGCCATGGTGGGTGAACTTAACAGCGTTGCCGATCAGGTTCAGAAGGATCTGTCTTAAACGCGAATGGTCAGAAATCAACTGAACAGGTATGCCGGGATCAATTTCATAAATAAGATCGATGCCCGATTCTCTTGTTCTGGCAGAAAATAGGTCGAAGACTTCTTCCACGCAGTTTCGAAGATTGAACTCATGGTGATCGATTTCCATTTTGCCGGATTCGATTTTTGAAAGATCCAGCACGTCATTGATTACGCTCAACAGGGCTTCACCACTTTTTTTAATGGTTTCAGCAAAGGAGCGTTGTTCACTGTCGAGCCTGGTTTCGCAAAGCAGGGACGACATTCCAATCACACCATTCATTGGTGTGCGGATCTCATGGCTCATTGTGGTAAGAAAAGTACTTTTTGCAGTATTGGCCTCGTCGGCCTTTATTCTTTCTTCCTGAAGACGGAGATTCAATAACTGCAGATTTTCCGCCTGGGCGCCCAGTTCTGCGGACCTTGCCTGTAATTCCTTATTCAGTTCCTTCAGGTGTTCGGCCTGTTTGATAATTATCTCCTGCGCTTTCTTTGCCGCGGTGATGTCTTTAGATATGGTGTGTACACCGATGACTTCCCCGTTGACGATCACCGGTATCTTCGAAACGTCGATGTAATAAGTGTCGCCGATGCTTGGAACAAAAAGGGTCTGTTCAAATTTTGTCGGCTGTCCGTTAAGGGCCTTCTGAAGATGGATCTCGGAGATCTCTCTCGACTCCGGCATGATAAAGGCGGAATAATGTTTCCCAATGACCTGCTCGGGTTTGAGGTTGAATATTTTTTCGCAGGTTCCGTTGACGTCCTGGATGATTCCTTCTTTATCCTGGTAGTAAACCAGGTCGGGATTATTGTCGAAGAGGGATCTGTATTTTAGTTCTTTTTTTTGCAGTTCAATGTCTTTATTTTTCCGTTCCGTGATGTCCCTGGAGGCAACGACGATCGCACGGATATCTTCATTATCCAGCATGTTGGTGACATAAGTTTCCAGCCAGATCCATTCTCCATTTGCTTTTTTGAGCTGGTAATCGGGCACATAGAAACTTGAAGTTTCGGAGATAGTTTTAAGCAAGGCACTTAGTCTTGGCAAATCATCGGGATGAATCAGTTTTAAGGCATTGCTTCCAATAAGCTCTTCCGTTTTGTATCCAAGTATTCTGCAGGTGGATGGCCCGCTGAAAATGTAGTTTCCTTTCTCATCCACAAGTGAAAGCATCTCCGAACTGTTCTCTACCAGGGTCTGGTAGATCCGTGTTTTATCTGGCTTCCACTCAGTTCCTCCGGGCAGCGGAGTTGGTGCCAGAGTTTTTTTATTGGAGTTTTTTCTAGCCATAGGGTTTGGAATAATGCCTTTTGAAGGACGGGATATTTCTGCCGTCACTAGAACGCGCGCAGGGGGTGGAAATGTTGTGCCCCGCCCTGTCATGTAGGAGGATTCAGGGAAAACGGCTAAGTGAAATCCATTATCCCTATAAGTAACTACTTAGATGCAATTTATGACTTGAAATGCGCTTTCATCTTTTTCGGGAAGTCTGCCAGGGCGATTTCCGGTTCGGCTATTTCGGGATGCCACATTTTTTCCCATTCAAAACTATAAAACCCCGGGTAACTGTTCTTTGACAGCAGGTCAATGGCTTCAAAGGCCGGAACCTCTCCATCGCCAAACAGCGTATACTGATCTTTGCCATTGACACTCTTCAGGTCCTTTAGATGGGTATGCATGATCCATTTTTTTATCAGACCATACACCATGGTGGGTGATTCTTTGGTAACCGACCACATATTCGAAATGTCCCAGACCAGCCCGATGGTATCCTGGTTTCCGGCTGCTGTCATCACCTTGGCAATATCCTGCGCATGGACGAGATCGCCGTGAGTTTCCATCAGCACTTTCACTCCGCTTCCTTTCGCCACTGCGCCCAGTTCCGTCAAACCAGCACTGATCAGTTGTAGTGTCTCTTCCTTTGGCACGCTGTCGGGTAAATTATTTGGGAAAACCCGCACAAAACTGCAGCCCAGGGCATGGGCGAGTTCGATAAAACGTTTTGCCTCATCGAGGGCTTTCTGTCTTTCCGCAGTCTCTTTATGATGTAATGCCGCGGAAGAACCGAGACCCACGAACTTTAACGAATGGTCGCTGGCTTTTTTCCTGGTTTCCGCAATTGCTGCACTGCTGTTGAACGACGGGGATTTTGTGAGATCGAGTTCCCGCTGAATACCCCTGATCTCGATGCCTTGATAGCCATGCGTGCTACCGAATTCAATGATCTTGTCGAAGGACCAGTCGGGACATCCCAATGTTGAAAAGGAAAGGCGGGGAACGGCCGTTTTAAATACTGTTGTTGTGCCTGCGGCAGGAATCAACATCATTCCACCTGAGACCTTGAGAAAATTTCTCCTCGTGAATATGCCCATAGGTAATGTATGAAGAATCTAAATTAAGCTTTACAATGGAATACGTTTGCCTGCTGCCGCCGACCGCCTGGCGGCGTCCAGGATCTCCATTACGATCATGTTGTATTTTAATGAAGAAAGGTCATCCTCACCGGATAGCTGGTTCGAAAGCACCGCTGCGAGATAAACCAACGGATCCTGAAGGGGTGCCTGTAGTGCGGGAGCGGTTGCACTGTCTTTTTTATTTTCCCTCATCCTGCTGACGTAATGGGTGTTGTCCAGCGCATGAAAGTATCCCGTCTCTCCAAATATTTCCAGGTCCTTGATGGAGAACGGCCAATTCCAGGAGGCTTCGATCAATCCTGTAGCCTCCGGGTATTCCACCATGATCGTGGCATCATCATCCACCTTCGGATATACATCGGGTTTATAATGACGCAACACAGCCGTAACCGCAATCGGACGCCGGCCCTTCATAAACATCGTCATCAGGTCGGCGCCATAACAGCCAAAGTCATTCAGCGCTCCAGCACCATTCTTCACAGGGTCGGTCAGCCAGCTGAGGAATTCAGTGCTGCACCCAATCTCCTTGGGACCCTGGTGGCCATCATGTACTACCATCTTCCTGATCTTTCCGATCCGGTCCTGGTCCACGGCCTTTTTTACCTCCGCGAATGAAGGATACCAGGTAGTTTCATAGTTGGTAAGCACTTTCACTTTGTACTTTTTCGCAAGTTGCTCAATTGCCCTTGCCTGGTCCAGGGTGGCCGCCAGGGGCTTTTCGACCATCACGGGTATACCAAGCGGCGCACAGACCTGCACCACTCCGAGATGATCTGCCACCGCATTGTAACCAAGAACCGCATCGGGCTTTTTAGTCCTCAGAGTCTCCTTAAGATCGCCAGTAAACAAAGAATCCGGGATCTGGTACTGGCGGATATATTTTTCCTGGAGCTCCTTGTTTTTTTCGGCGATGCCGATTACGTCCACCTTGCCTGCCTTATAATCGCGCAGGATGTTGTGAACATGATCATGGTTTAGACCCGCGATCACCACTTTCAGCAGTGGTTGACTCATTGAATGCAGATGGAATGTCAAAAGCGATAAGAGGACGAAAAAAAGTTTTGAAAAAAATAAATCGCTAAAGGCAGCGGAACCGGACTTCAGAAAATTTTTCATTTGCAGGACAAATTTGAGAGAATGATCAATGGCCCGGCCTGATTCTGTAAACAGGGCGGGGGAGACAACCAGATAAGGCTTAGATCAGCACTTTTGTGTTGCCTCCCTTGAGGATCTGGAGGTCTACGGGTGCATTTGTTTTCCACGACCCTCTGGTAAAATCGGGTACATCCACGGAGGCAGATCTTTTTTCCAGGGACTTCCTGCTCAGTGGTGTGATGCTGCTCCAGGTGGCCGCGTCATACACGTCTATGTCCAATGGCAGACCATTGCGCAGGCAGTCGACCAGCCTCCAGTCCATAAGGAAATCCATGCCGCCGTGTCCACCCACCTGTTTGGCCATCTCCCCGATCTTTTTGACGATCGGAGGCTGATAGGTTGATTCGAGTTTGTCCATTTCTTCCTTTGACAACCATCCTTCATGGGAATTGGAGACTCGCCCGGGCTCTGGATATTTCTGCGCCGTTCCCTTTGTTCCGCTCACCAGATGAATCCTGGAATAAGGGCGTGGTGAACTGACATCGTGTTGGATCATCAGGGTTTTTCCACCAACAGTTTTTATTGTAGATGTATTCATGTTTCCGCGGAAGGTTTTGTTGACATAGGTTTGATAGAAAGGATCCTGCTTTGCCAGTTCCTTTGCTTTCGCAGCCATGGAAAAATCATTCGAAGAAACCGAAACCAGGAAATCCATCCTGTCTCCCCTGTTAATATTCAGCACCTGGGCCACCGGACCAAGGCCGTGAGTGGGGTAAAGATTCCCATTCTTGAGGTTGGCTTTCAGCCTCCAGCTGTCGTAATATGTTTTCTGGTTGAAATTAGCCTCCAGCAGATCGTGGATGTAGGCGCCTTCGACGTGAATGATCTCACCAAAATATCCCTGCCTTGCCATGTTGAGTGTCATCAGTTCAAAGAAATCATAACAGCAGTTTTCCAGGATCATGCAGTGTTTGCGAGATTTCTCCGATGTTTCCACCAGCTCCCAGCATTCTTCCAAAGTAGTGGCCACGGGAACTTCTGAAGCGGCATGTTTGTCATTCTTCATGGCATATACCGCCATCGGCGTATGGAGGTTCCAGGGGGTGGTGATGTAAATCAGGTCAATGTCCTTACGTTCGCACAATTTTTTCCACTCATTTTCATTGCCGCTGTACAGGTCTGGCTTTTGGGTAGTGCCTTCGAGGCTTTTTTTTGCGGCTTCAGCTTTTTCGGGGCGGATGTCGCAGAGCCCTTTGATCTCCACGCCATCGATCTTGCTTAGGCGCAGAATCGCTCCGCTGCCCCTGTTGCCGAGTCCAATGACACCCACTCTTACTTTGTCGAGTTTGGGCGCAGCATATCCGCTCATGTTAAAATGGGCATCGCCGGTCAGTGTCCTGGCAATCTCCGGGGCCGCCGTGGGCAAGGCCTGGGAGGTAAAACTGGTAAAGAGACCCGTGCCTGCGAGGCTGGTAAGTTTGAGGAAGTTTCTCCGGTCCTTATTCATAATCGTAGATTTTGATGAAAGATGGTTGGTCTGGGTAAAGTTAAGGGTGGCAGTCAGGATTTTGACAGGAACTGGGGCAGGGCATACTTTTTTGAGAACTAAGTAAACTTTTATACTCTATGTCCCCGGTTATTTTGATCGATGATGATGTCGACGACCAGGAACTCATGCTCGAAATCTGCAAGGAGTTACGGCCTTCCTATCCAGTCCTTCAGTTTGAAAACGGTCTGCAAGCACTATCCTATCTTCAGACTACTTTGCACAAACCCAGGATCATCTTCTGCGACCTGAACATGCCCAGGATGACCGGTGTGGAACTGCTCCGTGTTATCCAAAACACACCCCACCTGCGAGGCAAGAGTATTCCCTTTATCTGTCTTTCCACAGCAAATGCACAGCTTTTTGTGCAGGAAGTCTATGATCTTGGTGTGCAGGGTTTTTTTCAGAAACCTGCCAGCATGGACCAGTTCAGGAAGATATTCCAGTGGTCCTTTGATTTCTGGGATCATTGCATACACCCCCGCCAGAGTTTGATCTAAGGTTGTCGGTAAGTTCTGATTCAGAAGCACTAAAATTAATTCAATCCATTCTCAAACTCTTGGTGGGATTGGTGATAGCGGCACGATAGGCTTTTATGCCTACCGTAAACAAAGCGATCAGAATGGTCGTTCCCGCCGCCAGTCCGAAGATCCACCATTGCATACTGGTCTGGTACGCAAAATCCTGTAACCAGGAACGCATGAACAGGAATGCGACAGGGATGCCGATCACAGTGGCCAGAAGAACTGGCTTCAGGAGGTCTTTAACCAACAGTACGATAATCTTGTTCGTCGATGACCCGAGAACCTTACGGACCCCGATCTCCTTTATCCGTTTCATGGTAGCAAATGAGGCCAGGCCAAAAAGACCGAGACAGGCAATAAAAATGGCAAGTCCTGAAAAGATGCTGAGGATGGTTTGCTGGCGAAGATCCTTCTGATACATTTCGCCAAATTTCTGGTCGAGGAAGCTATACTCGAAAGGGAAGACCGGTGCGGCCGCGGAGTATATCTCCCTGATGTCTTCGATTGCAGAATTGATCCGACCGGGTTTGATACTGATCACGCCCATGCGTTTGTCGTATCCCGGGGAAATCACAAGTGGTTCCATCTTTTGTTTCAGCGAAAGAAAATTAAAGTCTTCGACAACGCCAACGATCCTTCTGCGCTGGTCGTCGCGAAATGTATTCTGCAGCCAGGTGCCAATGGCAGACTCCGGGGTATAACCGAGTTCCATTGCGGCGGTGCGATTGATCAGGGCGGCATTCGCAGAATCGGTCGGAAACGATGGAGACAGATCCCGTCCGGCAATAATCTTCAGACCCAGTGTTTTTACATATTCGAAATCGGAGAAAGACGCCCTTGCCCTCCATGCTTCAGTCCTGCCTTCTATATTATATGTTTGCACGTCGAAAAAACCTCCCGGCTCGCCGGACATGAATGAAGCCGAATTGATATTTTCATTTCGTTCCAATTCTTTTTTGAAAGTGCCGAGGTGGTTGTATATGTCATCATTGTCCACTTTTACCAGCAGCCTTTGTTCGTTATTGTAACCAAGGTCCTTTGTCTTCACATAATTCATCTGTTTCATGATGATGATTGTGCCGATGATCAGAAATACAGATATGCTGAACTGGACAACAACCAGTGTTTGTCGAAACCAGGTTCCGCCTTTGCCCAGTCTTAACTTGCCTTTCAGCGCCTCTATGGGTGAAAACCCGGAAAGAAAAAATGCCGGATAACTGCCTGCGAGAAAACCAACAACGATGATGATGCCAAGAAAAAACAAGTATATCGGCATGCTGTTCCAGCTTAGAGCGATCGGATATCCCAGCAGGTTACTATAGCCTGGTCTGACGAGGTAAAATAATGCGATCGATAATATGATGGAGATGAGTGTAAGGAGCATCGATTCACCGACGAATTGCATCATCAGTTGTTTGCGTAAGGCTCCCAGTACTTTTCGCAGACCAACTTCCTTTGATCTCTCAACGGCCCTTATCGTAGCGAGGTTGATAAAATTGATACAACCGATCAACAGGATCAGCACAGCGATTGAAATAAAAATATGCACCACCCTTAGGTCGCCATGTTTGACATCGTCAAAGCCCGAGTCGGTTTCAAAATATATGTCGGAGAGCGGCTTCAGGCTGAGATTGAATTGGCTACCCAATTTGATCATGTCCTCTTTCATGTACTTGTCCATGAACTTCGGAAACTTTTTTTCCAAAGCAACCGGGCTGCTCTTAGGATCAAGCACTACATAAACAAAGAAATTATTATTCACCCAGATTTTGAACCAGGGTTCATTGTAATAGTTGGAAAGAGGGTAAACAATATCAAAATCCAAATGGGAGGTGGATGGAATGTCTTTGAACACACCGGTCACTTTCAAATTTCGCCTTTTGTCCAGCACCAGTATTTTACCCATGGGGTCCTGGTTTGCAAAATATTTCTTTGCGGTGGATTCAGAGATCACGATTCCTGAAGGATCCTTCAGCACCGTTTTCGGATCGCCTGCCACCAGTGGAAAAGAGAAAAGGGTAAAAAAACCTTCATCAGCGGCATAGATCTTTTGCTCCCTGAAAGCCTTGTTGTCAAATGTGATCAGGCCATTACTGGTCATCACCCTCACCGCCTCGCGAATCTCCCCGGGGTAGTCATTCAGCAAGGCATCAGCATATGGGCCAGACAGGTAAGGAGCAGGGTTCTTGTTTTTGTCGAATTGCCGCATGACGCGGTAGATATTTTTTCCTTTTGCATGCATGCTGTCCAT
>Ga0193752_1003447_pt1 | contig 10901 bp, 8 predicted proteins | sample H1c1metaG_FD_144924 | JGI IMG/M metagenome (GOLD analysis project Ga0193752, IMG submission 144924) | Soil microbial communities from a riparian zone of the East river system, Colorado, United States - H1c1 | ecosystem: Environmental > Terrestrial > Soil > Riparian zone | place: USA: East River...
CTGTTGAAACCATTTTGCGAGCAGAGTTACCGTGAAAATAGCTCTCCACGATTCTTATAATATATATTATGTTAAATAGTATTCATAGCTTTCGGCCGCTTTCCGTTGGAGTTTCCGTTTGGGTATTTCCGTTTAGATATTTCCGTTTAGGAATTTCCGTTTGGGCAATGATGCCAAATAAAAAAGGCCGCAAACTGCGGCCCTCTTTTTGGGGTCATTGTTGGATCAGAACTTTATAAAAATCCGTGATGTACTATTTTTCGCGAGGGACGAAGACGTCCGCGCAACATTATCGAAGACGTCCGCGCTACATTATCGAAGATGTCCGCGCTACATTTTAGTGTTTTTTATCGACGTCGTTGAATTTGGTAGTAAACTCGGTTACCTTATCAGCATTTTGCTTTTGCTCATAAATAGTAATGGTTAAATCGTAGGCATCTTTAAGAATGTTTTTGTCGTCCAGTTTCAGCTTAGCCTGAGGACCCAGAATCTGGTCAACTTTACCAAAGTAAGTCAGTGCTTCATCGAATTTTTTATTCATTTCGACACGGAGCTCCTCTTTTTTCTTCAGTTCTTCCGGTTTCAATTTGCCTCCCTGTGGCGGACGAATTGTTTTATTCTTGTTGTTGACGTCAACACCCTGGTTGTAAAGAATCTGTCCCATCAGCATTTGAGAGTTGGCATAATCGCCTTTCTTCTCAATACTTTTTGCAATCTGTTGTCTTGCGCGTTCAATAAGATCCAGCGAATTTGCCGGACGTTTGGTACTGTCCTGGTTGTAGCCCGCCTGGTATAATTCAACGCCGTAATTAAAATAAAACAAATGATTGTCTGGATTTTCCTTGATCACCTGTTCATATTTCGAAAACAATTGGTCTTTTGAACCTTTTTCTCTTGCCATATCAAGTTCGAAACCCGACCAGAATGTTTCTTCCGGATAAACTTCGCGGCCCAAAGTGGCAAACTTGGTTGCATTGGCTGTATCCTTTTTTTGACGGTAATGATCTGCAAGCCATTTGTATATTTCCACAAATCCTTCAGCCTTTGCTTTACTTTCCGCTATTTTAGAATAATAGAAAGCAGCTGTGTCGGGTTTGTTCGCTTTTTCAGCAGAAATACCTGCATACAAAGTGGTAGTGGTATCGAGCTTTAATGGAATCATCTTTTTGGATGACATAAGCTCAAATACATCAAGGCTGCTTTTAAAATTAGTCAGAGCATCATTGAAATTGCCTGCATTATAAAATGCTGCCCCGTCTTTTGAATAAGAGGAATAAATATCAACCAGCGGTTTATTGCCTTCCATTGTCAACAATGTATTTCTCTTGGAAGAATCTTTGGTTGATTCCAGGTCAATATATTTTTTTACCGATTCAAAAGCTACTGCTCTTGCGTCCGGAACTGTTGACCGGATACTTGAATCCGCATTAATGGCCAGGTAAATTTTACCTTTCGTGTACCATGCTTCCGGATTGCTCTGGTTTTTGTCGACCGTCAGAAAATTATCAATTTCAGTTTTAGCTTCGGCCAGTTTTTTCTTTTCCAGCAAAGTTTTTGCCTTGTCAAGTTTCTGGGCGAACAAACCAACAACTGAAACAGCAAGCAGTACTGTCAGCAATATTCTTTTCATTTTTTCTTTGTTTATATAAATTAAAATTATCGGTTAAACTATTGGTTTATTCCTTTCTTCGTCTCCAGATGATGCCGGATCGTCATTTCCGGATTTATCAGAATCGTCCGGTAAGACTTCCTCTTCATCAGATGCTATCGTGTTGCTATCGGTTGTATCTGCGCCATCTTCAGGTAACATTTCATAAGAAGAGACCGGATCTGTGGGCGAAATGCCTTCAATAACGAGTTCGGATCCCACTACTTCCAATTCATCGAGTCCGGTAATGGCCGCGATTTCATCACCGTCATCCACCCGGATAAGTTTAACGCCCTGGGTTGCGCGTCCCTGACTGCTGATACCGTTAACGGGCATCCGGATCGTGACCCCACTTTTGCAGGTAATCATAAGATCTTCTCTTTCAGTCACATCAAGAATTCCAACAAGTCCACCGCTTCGTCCGGTAACATTTATTGTTTTTACTCCTTTTCCTCCCCGGTTCGTAATCCGGTATTCGTCGACCGGTGTTCTCTTTCCAAATCCTTTTTCACTGACTACCAGTACAGTCCGGGTGTTATCTTCACGTCCGACACATATCATGCCAATCACTTCGTCCTTGCTGTCTTCTACCTCAATTCCCGCAACTCCGATTGCTCCGCGACCGGTTGGGCGTACTTTTTCTTCAGGAAACCGGATTGCTCTACCGCTTTTTACGGCCAGCATAATTTCGCAGTTACCATTTGTCAGCTTAGCTTCAAGCAATTCATCTCCTTCAAGAATAGTAATCGCATTAACCCCTGTCTGACGTGGACGGCTGAAGTCCTCAAGCACGGTCTTTTTGATAATACCTTTTTTGGTACATAAAACGATATTGTGGCTGGTTACAAAATCCTTATCCTGCAAATCTTTTACATCTATGATTGCACGCACTTTATCGTCCGGCGGAATCTGTATCAGGTTTTGAATCGCTCTTCCCTTGCTTGTTTTATCTCCTTCCGGTATCTGGTAAACATTCAGCCAGTAACAACGACCCTTTTCCGTGAAAAATAGCATCGAATGATGGGTAGAAGCTACAAACAAATGTTCTATATAATCTTCATCACGCGTTTTACCGCCGATTGTTCCCCTCCCGCCACGACGTTGGGCGCGATATTCAGTAGCCGATGTTCTTTTTATATATCCAAGATGTGAGATGGTGATTACAACATCCTCTTCTTTAATAAGATCCTTGATCTGCATTTCATCATCAAGGAATGTAATTTCCGTTTTACGGGCATCACCGAACTTTTCTTTTACTTCATGTAATTCTTTTTTGATCAGCTCAAATCTCAGTGTTTCATTACCCAGCAACTCCTGCAGATAGGCAATTATCTTCATTAATTCATCAAACTCCTGTTTGATCTTATCTCTCTCCATGCCGGTGAGCCTTTGCAAACGAAGTTCGAGAATGGCTTTGGCCTGAATTTCGTCGAGCCCCCATCCTGCATTTACCAGCGCTTCTTTAGCAATGTCTGGTGTAGATGAAGCCCTGATCAGTGAAATTACTTCGTCCAGGTGATCAAGCGCAATGAGATAACCCTGAAGAATATGCGCTTTTTTCTGGGCCTCACGTAACTCAAACTGGGCACGCCGTATCACAACTTCATGGCGGAACTCAACGAATTCACTGATCATGTCCTTGATGTTCAGTGTGCGTGGCCTGTCTTTTACAATGGCAACATTGTTAATACCATAGCTGGTTTGAAGTTCGGTAAACTTGAACAGCTGATTCATTATTACGTTGGCGATTGCATCTCTTTTCAGATCAATTACAACCCTGGTGCCTTCTTTCTGATTGGATTCATTATTGACGTGAGCAATTCCTTCAATAATTTTTTCGTTAACCAGCTGACCAATCTTATCGCAGAGTGCATCGCGGTTTACCAGGTAGGGCACATCGGTAATGATAACCTGTTCCCTGCCACTTGGCTTTGTATCCACATGCATTTTTCCACGAAGTACTACCCTTCCCCGGCCTGTATGCATTCCGGCTTTGATACCCTCCATGCCGTAGATCACTCCGCCCGTTGGAAAATCAGGACCTTTGATGTACTGCATCATTTCATCGATGGTAATTTCACGGTTATCTATAAACGCAATACATCCATCTATTACCTCGCTCAGGTTATGCGGCATAATGTTCGTTGCCATACCCACGGCGATTCCGCTTGATCCGTTTACAAGGAGATTTGGAATACGCGTTGGCAGTACAACCGGTTCTTTGAGTGAATCATCAAAGTTCAGCTGGAAGTCGACAGTTTCCTTATCAATGTCCATCAACATATATTCGGCGATCTTCTCAAGTCTTACTTCTGTATACCGCATTGCCGCGGGTCCGTCGCCGTCCTGGCTGCCAAAATTACCCTGGCCGTCGATCATGGTATAACGCATGCTCCATTCCTGAGCCATCCGCACAATCGAATCGTATACAGATTTATCCCCATGAGGGTGATATTTACCCAACACTTCCCCAACTATACGGGCGGATTTTTTATGAGCTTTGTTGAAACTCATACCGAGTTCATTCATCGCGTGAAGAATTCTGCGATGAACTGGTTTAAGACCATCTCGGACATCCGGAAGTGCCCGGCCCACGATAACCGACATCGAATAATCGATGTATGCGGTTTTCATCTGCTCTTCAATATTAATAGGGACTATCCGGTTGAAGTCATTGGTTTCGTTTGGTGTAATGTTATTCTCTTCCATGCTTACTTTTAAGGCTGAACTAGTTTAATAAATTAAAAAAATAATGGAAATAGGTGGCTGTGTAAAAGGCTCACAAATTTACCCATTTTGGGCCTCATAACCTGATATAAATCGTTGTTTCGTAAGGTATTTTTCCACGTTTGTTAATAGCAGAAGTTTAGGGGGCCGGAAAGGTTTAACAAGCCTTTTGTAACTTTTAGCCGGGAGTTTTTGGTATAGATGCCAGCTTTGATTACCTTAGATGTGTCCCATCTGTTGAAATGAAGCCAATTTTACCCCCTTACCTTTGAAGTACCAGTTTATCGCGTTCCCTTTATAGTTGATTTGATCTGCCTGTGCTGACTGCCTGGAATCATTTTTTATTGTGACAGAACAATCGTTTGTATGAACAGATATTTGCTTCTACGGGATAACAAACAATCCGGCCCTTATTCGGTTTCTGAATTAGTTCAGAAGGGCATTAAACCCTATGACCTGGTTTGGCTCGACGGAAAAAGTGCTGCTTGGCGATATCCCAGCGAAATTGATGAATTGAAAGCCTATGCTCCTGCGGTTGAAGAACAACCGTATGACAGGTTCTATAAAAAACCATCCACAGAAAAGAAGGAAGAAACACCTGCCGAAAAACAAACCACACGATTTGTTGGAAGAGAGACAAGTTTCGCAGAAATAAGGGTGCCAAAAGAAACTCCCGTAGAAAAAGAAACTCCTGCAGAAAAAATAATTCCCGCAGAAGTAAGCCGTCCCGAGGTAGTGCCAATAGCCGCTCAGTTTACTGAGCCAGAATATTTCGCTGAACCCCTTTTGGGAAGATCAACTTATGCTCCTGTTCCCGAATCTCCGGCTCCCGGTCAGCCTGCTCAACCCAGGAAAATATATGTCACCCTTCCGGGTACTAAGCAAATCGATAAAAATACCAGGGTTATCCGAAGCACATCCATTCCTGCATCTGCTATTGCGACAGATCAATCCTTCGGTCAAAATACAAATTTAATTCAGCCGAAACCTGAAGCTGTTCCCCAGGATTCAGGATATAAGATGCGTGAACCGGGAAATGAGCGTTTTAGCGAAAGGATTCCCGGAGATGAAATCAGGAATGAGACTTCTTCAATTTCCAGGGGAGATCGGCCAGGTCGTGTACATCCGCTCAATACGCGATGGGCGATGACCGCTGTTGCTGCGATCTGTTTACTTTTAGGTGGTGTGATTATTGGCCTGATGATTAGTAACAGCAGGCAGCAGTCTAACAGTGATCTCAGTAAGCTTGTAAAACAAATTCAGGAACGCGGTACAGCAAAAGATCCGGCAAAAAACGCAGGTATTGTTATACCTGATCAGGCTGCTCAATTAACTCCTGAGCCAGCCGCAACAACAAACCAGGATTTATCTGTCAGCGATGAACCTCCTGCGCTGGAAAAACGCCAGCCGAAAACGGCTGCACAAAAAACGACAATTACGCAAACAACTAATACAGGAGAGCCACAAACTGACCGGATAGCAACTAGGGATGAAAAACCATCCACAACAATTCCAGCTGTTGTCAGAGAAGAAAAGCCTGTTGTCAACGCAAACGTTGAAGATGCGAAAAAAAATATCCGGCAATTAGTTTCTGTTCAAAATAATAAATATAAAACAGGTGTACTTGGCGGCATTTCTGATCTGCAAATTACGGTAACGAATAAAAGTGAATTTGAATTAGACGTAGTTGAAGTAGAAGTGGAATATCTGGGACCAGAAAAGCGGGTTGTAAAAAGGCAAATCGTTGTATTCAATAAAATAAAGCCAGGTAAGGAAGTAATGCAGGAAGTTCCAAAAACAAACCGGGGCGTCACCGTAATTTCATCTATAAAAGGTATTAACTCTAAATCCCTTGGGCTTGCATATACTGGTTTATAACCTCATCAATCTCTCAATCACACACTAATATCGAAATACTGAAGCTGCGCTTCGTAATTGTTCGCCTGATCAATTCATTATTAATTTTCCACAATATTTCAGCTTGGCATAAAAGTTGAAATTTCAATACTCTTCAAACCTTCTCCTAAGAGAGTGTGGCATTGGTTGCCCAGTCATCAACAATACATCTTAAATACATTACATGACAAAAACGGCCATAACCCTTACAGGGGTTATTATTGCGGTTATTGGGCTTCATGCTTTCAGGTCATATCAGACCACTGCTGTTACCGGCCGCATGGAAATTGATCCCAGGGGTTCGCGCATTGTTGCACGAAATGGTTCTGACTCTGTATTTACTCCTTTGTCTGCTGATGGAAGCTTTAGAATTTCACTCACGAAAGGAATCTGGCAGCTTGAAGTGGAAAAAGATACAGGCGATGATCGTATCCGCAATATTTTTATCGACAGTATGATAATCAGAGAACCGGAAGATATCGATCTGGGAAATATTTCGTCCGGCCTTTAAATACTTTCCCTGTGATTTCTCAATAAAGTAGTCGGCCATCAGGCTGGCTTTTTTTTATTTGTTAAACGGCAACTATTACATATGAGCCTTAAATAGCTTCGGACTGTATTAAGTATATTGCAATCATATACAATAATGAATGAAGTCAATTTTGATTCTGGGTGCCGGGAAATCATCTGTTTACCTTATCGAATATCTGGTTGGAGAAGCTCAGCTTCATCACTGGCATATCAGGGTTGCTGATTACGATGTTGAGGCGGCAAAACTCCGGACAAAAAACGCTTCGAATTCAGAAGCGGTATTCCTGGATATAAATAATCTCGATGCCAGAAAGAAAATGATTGCTGAGGCAACAATAGTCATTTCATTATTACCGCCTGCACTTCATTATTTTGTAGCGCTTGACTGTATAGAACTCGGCAAACATTTATTCACTGCCTCTTATGTCGATGAAAATCTTGAAAAGTTAAGAACAGAAATAGCAGCAAAAAACCTGTTGTTCTTATGCGAGCTCGGGCTTGATCCGGGAATCGATCATATGAGTGCCATGCAAATGATCGATGAGGTAAATCAGGCAGGTGGAAAAATACGATCTTTCAAATCACATTGTGGCGGCCTTGTAGCTCCCGAGAGTGATAATAATCCCTGGCATTATAAAATAAGCTGGAACCCGCGCAATGTTGTTCTTGCAGGTCAAAGCGGCGCTGTATTTAAAGAATCTGGAGAAATAAAACATGTGCCCTATCATCAACTTTTCAATCCTGAGAACACAGTAGATATTCCGGAACTGGGTGAGCTTTCCTGGTATGCTAACAGGAACTCACTTACGTACCTCGATTTATATGGTCTTCATCAATGCCACACTTTTTTAAGAACAACATTAAGATATCCGGAATTCTGCCTTGGTTGGAAGACACTTGTCGATCTTAAACTGACAGACCAGAAAATTCAATATTCAACTGACGGAATGAGTCTTCAAAAATTCTTTAAGCTTCATTTTGCAGAAAATGGTTTCGCCGAATGGGTTGACAAAAACCTTAGTACCGGCTTTCGTGAAACAACAGACATGTTGAAGAAGATTGAAAGGCTTATCAGTCTTGATGAAGATCCGGTAGAAGATGTTCATGATGATCTTAGGAAATTCATGCTTATAGACGACAAAGGTGAACTAAACGCAGTTGGTCTTGATGAAATTAAACTTAAAGCTGCTGATACGGTCGCCCGGCAGAAACATGAAGCCAGCCTCATCATAAATCAATTACTATTCCTCGGAATGACTGATGATGAGTTAATGATTAACAAGGGTACGTGCAGCGCTGCAGATGTTCTTCAGTTTGCGTTCGAAAATAAGCTGGCATTACAACCCGGCGACCGCGATATGATCGTTATGCTTCATGAAACGGAATACGAGCTGGATGGTAAAATGTACGAAGGAAAAGCTTCACTTATTGTTAAAGGAGAAGATAATATTTATACTGCAATGGCTAAAACAGTCGGCCTTCCGCTTGCCATTACGGCCTCAATTTTTATGCAGGATAAATTACAGATCAGGGGTTTACATATTCCGGTGATAAAGGAGATCTACGAGCCGGTATTGAAGTCATTAAAACGAAAAGGCATTTCGTTTACGGAAACCCATCGCATCATTTGATAAGTCCCAGCATTTGAACAAAATCTACGACGCCTTCGGTAGCAGGTTTTTCTATAGTAACCATATTCGGGTGTGCACCGGTATAGGGAATTTTCTTGTCAATAATAAATTTTGGAATATGGCTGCCGGCATAGTTAACCAGACCGGCAGCAGGATATACAACAAGCGATGTGCCAATGACCGCAAAAATATCTGCATTACTAACAATAGGCAACGCATCCTGGATCATTGGTACAGCTTCTTCAAACCATACAATATGTGGCCGGTACTGTGCCCCATCTTCAGCCAGATGTCCCAGCCTGATATCATCAACGATCGGCTGCACAAGTGTCGCGTTTATTTCACTACGCATTTTCAAAATCTCACCGTGAAGATGTAAAACTTTTGTTGATCCTGCACGTTCATGAAGATCGTCTATGTTTTGCGTAATGATATGAACATCAAATTTATCTTCCAGTTTGACCAATTCAAAATGAGCCGCGTTTGGTTGTGCAGCCAGGACATTCTTTCTACGCATATTATAAAACTCAAGTACTAAAGCCGGATTTTTTCGCCAGGCACCCGGAGTCGCTACTTCCATGATATCATAACCTTCCCACAAACCATCGCTGTCCCGAAAAGTTTTCAATCCACTTTCCGCACTGATACCAGCTCCGGTTAGTATTACAAGTTTTTTCATCGGTGATTGTTAAAGCATTGTATCACATACCAGCCATATCCATTATAATCTTCCATTCGTCGTCCGTTACCGGCTGTACCGATAACCTTCCCAATCTTACAAGCGCCATTTGAGTTAATCGTTTATCTGCTTTAATTGCAGCTAATGATACAGCCTTTTTCAGTTTTTTATACGGCTTGAAATCCACAACCACCCATGCAGCATTATCGGTAGTTGGATCCTGATAGCTTTCTTTAGCGACTTTAGCTATACCAACAATTTCCAGGCCTTCGTTACTATGATAAAACAAAACCTGCTCACCTTTTTTCATTGTTTGCAGGTGGTTTCTGGCAGCATAATTCCGTACTCCATCCCAGGTAACTGTCTTATCTTTTTCAAGTTGTTCCCATGAAAACGAGGAAGGTTCGGATTTGATTAGCCAATATGCCATGTTATAAATATTTGATTAAGATGAACAGCAAAGGAAAAATTAAAAAGTGAATTTACAAATTGGTAAAATACTTTATTCTGCCGTTTTTTTCCTGCTGCCCTCATGCGAAGGAGGGCGGCGAGCGTAGCGAGCGGGTGGTTGTTTTTTGATAACTGCATACTAATAACCTTCGAATACCAAAGAACAACCACCCCATGCCTTCGGCATTTCCCCTCCTTCGCAGGAGGGGAGTTTTAGTCCCAACCACTGGCCAGTACATCAGCCAGATGTAATGTCTGAATATTCAGATCTTTAAACCGGCTGTAGCCATCAATATGCATGAGGCACGAAAGATCAGTTGAGATTATACAGCTGGCACCCGTCGCAAGTGCGTTGCCGGTTTTCTGATCTGCCATTGCAACCGAGATCGACTCAAATTTTACGGCAAAAGATCCACCGAATCCACAACATGTTTCATTGTCTTTCATTTCAACAAGTTCCAGCCCCCTGACATGGGAAAGCAACTTTCTGGGTTCTGCTTTGATACCACATTCTCTCAGCGCTGCACAGGAATCATGATAAGTAGCACGTCCGGAAAAACTGGCACCGACATCTTCAACTTTCAGAATATTTACCAGGAAATCAGACAATTCAAATGTTCTTTTTTGAAGCACTTTCACTTCATTATGACGGGAAGAGTTGTCGAACATTTTCGGATAATAATTTCTGACGAATCCAACACATGATGCACTGGGAGCAACAATGTAATCTGCACCTGCGAAGTCGTCAAGAAACTTTGTGCAGACCGCTTTCGAATCACTTCTGAAACCGGCATTGTAAGCCGGTTGTCCGCAGCAGGTCTGGTTTTGATTATAGTTCACTTTACATCCTGCCTTACCGAGCACTTTGACCATATTAAAGGCAGTGCGGGGATATAACTGATCTATAAAGCAAGGAATAAATAATTCGACTGTCATACTCACAATTTACAGAACCGACCGCAGAAGACGACCGTTAAGAAATACACATCAGAATGTCTTTATTGTGGATACCATTTTCAACGCAGTGATTGCGGCTTCCTTTCCCTTATGGCCGTGTTTGCCACCGATACGCTCGGCAGCCTGCTGATCGTTGTCAACAGTAAGGACACCAAAAATAACGGGAACAGGCAGGCTTAAATTCAATTGAAGAACGCCCTGTGTAACTGCCTGGCATACGTAGTCAAAATGTGGTGTATCGCCTCTTATAATACACCCAAGTGCAATAAATGCTGCAGGCTTTTTATGCGTGTCACGGTTAGCTTCCCAGAATCTTTTTATTGTAAACGGGATTTCAAAAGCCCCTGGTACAGTGATCGTGCGCAACTCCCTGACTTCAGTT
>Ga0193752_1003448_pt1 | contig 10898 bp, 9 predicted proteins | sample H1c1metaG_FD_144924 | JGI IMG/M metagenome (GOLD analysis project Ga0193752, IMG submission 144924) | Soil microbial communities from a riparian zone of the East river system, Colorado, United States - H1c1 | ecosystem: Environmental > Terrestrial > Soil > Riparian zone | place: USA: East River...
CGTGAACGGCTACCGCTTCGGGGAGGGGATCGCGTGGAGCAAGCGGGAGCCGTTCACGCAGTTCTTCTTCGGCTGGGATTTTTAACCATGACCTTTTCCATTGCGCCGGGGAAGGGGGGAGGCGCCGCCGTCGTGGCGGTGCTGCTCGTGCTGCTGGTGGGCTGCCAGCAGTTGCGGCTTGCCGAGCCTCTGCAGCCCTCACGGACCACAGCGGCACCCCCGCCGCCGCTGGAGCAGGCGTGGCGGACCGACGTGGGCGCCGCCTTCGGACCCATCGCGCTCCTCCCCACCAACGACTTCCTCGTGGTCGCAACGCGGGCGGGCGACGTATCCATCGTGACGCCGGACGGCCGGCTGCGCGGCAAGGTGCGGCTCGGCAACAGCATCGAGGGGCCCGTGGCGCTGGTGGACGGTCGCCGCGTCGTCGTCGCGCTCGACGGCACGGCGTGGGGCGTGGTCGCCTACGACCTGATGGAGGGCCGCATCGCCTGGCGGGCGCTCCGGCGCGTGGCGCACCCTGCGGGTGTCGTCGTCGCGGGGGGCATCGTCGTGGCCCCGGCGCGCGACGGGTGGGTGCGGGGGCTGGACGCGGGCACGGGCGAGGAGCGCTGGCGCTTCCAGGCCGGTGCCGACACGGCCGCCTTCGTCGCCCCCCCGATCCTGTTGCCCGACGGCAGCGTGGCCGTGGCCGACATCCGCGGGCGCGTTGCGGCGCTGGACCCCGCCACGGGGCAGGCCCGCTGGCGCGCCGACGTGGGCGCGCCCGTCTACACCGCGATGGGCGTAGGGGAGGGGTTTTTAGTTGTGCCCACCACGCGCGCCACGCTGGCTGCGCTGGACGCCCGGACAGGCGCTGAGCGGTGGACCCACACGGCCTCGGCGCCGCACGTGCGCTATGGGGTGCCGACCGTCACGCAGGGAGCGGTGTTCGTCGGCGCCACGGACGGCCGCTTCCGGCGGCTCGACGCGGCGACGGGGACGGAGACGTGGGGCTACGCCTCCGACGGCTCCGTCTCGGCCGCGCCGCTCGTGGCCGGGGGCGTCGTCTACGTCGGCACGATGGACGAGCGCCTCGTCGCGCTCGACACGGCCGGCGGCACGGAGCGGTGGGCGCTGGAGACCGAGGGGCGCGTCCGGACGACGCCGGTGCTCTTCGGCGGCCTGCTGGTGGTGGGGATGGAGCCGCAGCACGTGCGCGCGTACCGGCCTGCGGGCGCCGTGGTCGCGCGCGCGGGCGAGACCCGATAGCCTCTGTCAACATGATCCGTTATTGGATTTTAACCTTCCTCGTCGGAGCGGGCGTGCAGGCACAGACGCTGCCCGACAGCGCCGCCGTGCGTGCGCCCGGGTACGTCCGCCTCGTACAGCCCGAGGCGCAGGCCGCGCTCTACGCCGACGGCGTTAGGCTCGGTCCCGCGACGGATGCCGCGTACGCCGTGGCGGCCGGGACCGTGCGGATGGCGCTGGTAGAAGAAGGCGGCGAGACGTGGAACGCGCGCCGCACCGAGGCGGAGGTCGAGGTGACGGACGGGGATACGCTGGACGTGGCGCTGGCGCTGCCCGTGCGGTATCGCGTGACCACGGTGCCGCCCGGTGCGGTGGTCACGCTCGAAACGGCGGGGGGGCTGCGGGAGACGCTGGGGACGGCGCCGCTCGTGCTGGACCGTGCCGGTGCCGTGCAGGGGCAGTTCGTGGCGACCCACGCCGGGTACCTCGACGCGCGGATGGCGGCGGGGGACTCCGCAACGAACCGCGTGCGGCTCGTGCTCCGGCCGTTGACGCCGGAGGAGGGACGGGCGGCTGACTGGCGCCCGCCGCGGCGCGCGCGGGCGTGGATCGACTACGCGGCGGCGGGCGTGGCGCTCGCCTCGGCGGTCGTGGCCGTGCACTACAAGTTCCAGGCGGACGCCGTGGACGACCGCTACCGCACGCCCGGCAGCCCGGAGCGCGGCAACCCGGAGCTACGGGCGGAAGCGGAACGCCTGGACGGCTACGCGCTGGGCGGGCTGATCGGTATGCAGGTCGGGCTGGGCATTTTGGCTATCAGGCTCGTGTTGCGCTGAGGGGCGGCGAGGACACCCTTTGCTTTCTTCTCTCCTTCCCTAAGGGAGAGAGGGCCGGAGGGGCGGAGACGCGGGGAGAGGGAGAGGGGGAAGAAGCGAGGAGTCGGTCAAGCGTTGCTCTCAGACTCGTTGAGTGTAGGCGTTGAGCGCGACATCGAGTTCCACGTCGCCCAACGTCTCCCGGACACACCGGAAGGGGTAGAACGGCTGCCCGTTCATACGGAGTCTCCGCCTACAGCCACTAGGGTCGCAATGATCGCCTGTGCCCGCTCATACAGCGAGATCGCTTTCCCCTGCTCATAAGCCTAGTACGGGGACATGGGGACATCCGTGCGCTTGGCTGCTTCCCGTTGCGTGAGCCCGACGTGCTTCCGAGCCTTACGGAGCGAACCGGCGATGTCGCCGGCCATTTGTTGCGAGTTTGCAATTAAGAACGTATACTCTAAAACCAAGTTCAGGCTATGAGAAGAACGATGGATAGTGTAAAAATAGCGCCCGGCTATGTGAGGGGTTCAGGCGTAGCGGCCCTCGTCTACTGCTTGGGGCTCTCGCTCAGATGGGTAACCTATGGCGGCTCAGTCCTCCTTGTGCTGGGGTCTCAGGGAGCCATAGCCCAAGAGTCCCTGCCGACCCAGCCCGACTGCTCCACCATTCCAAACTGGAACCCCCCGTTCTACGCCTTGCCGTCGTCGCAGACCTTCTGCGCGTTCAACGCCTACGATGGGTATCTCTCCCCCGAAGGGGACTCCATGGCCCTGTTCATCTCCACCGAGGGCGGGAATTCATCCACCTCGGGAGAATTCCAGCGCTGGGTGGATGTCCCACCGCGCGCTGCATACGTGAATGCTTACTACGACCAGCCGCGGTTCCGTAGCGGATCAGAATGCTATGCAGATCTCACAATCGTTAATTATGATACCGGAGATTATGAGATTATTGCACTCTTAGGTGAGGGAAGCGCCGCTGGTCTGGAGCACAAAAGGTTTGACTTTGAGTTTCCGGACTGGCCCCACCCCTACAGAGGCAGGTTCATCTTATGGGTGTGGCGGACTCAGCTTGGGATTCCGGAGTGCAACGTCTCCGTTACCTACGACGACATGTTCCGGGCTCTTGGGATGATCTCTACCTCGGCAGAGATCGAGGTCCCCTATGGTGATCCTGTCAGGATGACAGCGCCCCACCCTAATCCGGCAACGTCCACCTCGACCTTCGATCTCATCCTCAACCGCCCGGATCAGCTCCGCGTCGCTGTGTACGACCAGCTCGGCCGCGAGGTCGAGGTTGTCCACGATGGTCTCATGCCGGCAGGCGCTACGAGCCTCTCGCTCATCACCACCGGTTTCCGAGCCGGTGTCTACGTGATCAGAGCGACCGGTGAGGGAGGGTGGACTGAGATCCAGCGCTTCACGCGGCAAGGGTAAACAGCTTGGGGCGTGCCCTCAGAGAAACCGCTGGCGGAACTCACGTACACTCACCATACGGAGCGGTTTACACGCTCCGCCGCCCCTCCAAGAGGTCGTGGTCTCCACTAAGGAGGACTACCACATTCGCGGCTTCTGCGTCCGCTAGAACGGACTCATCGTCTCGATCCCGGAGAGGCTCGGAGCTACGGCCACCGGTAGAGGGAACTACTTCCCATACCTCCCGGATCGCACGCTCGATTGCGCCTGCATCCAGGCCTGAGAACTTCCGCCGGACAATGGCGAGGGCCTCCCTAGCGGAAGAGGGTAGGCACCTGACCAGAGAGCGTCTGACGGCAGCGCTCCTGGTGCGGATGGGGGCCCTGCGGTCGGGTTACCTTGCCCCTTCCGCCCAAACCAAAAAAATGGCCCTGCGAGATCGGCTGAACGACGAGATGAAAGACGCCATGCGCGCCGGTGACAAGGTGCGGCTGGGGGCGATCCGCATGCTCAGCGCGGCGCTGCTGGAGCGGGAGAAGGATGGGCGGGGTGTCGCGATCACGGAGGCCGACGAGACGGCCATCGTGCAGAAGCAGGCGAAGCAGCGGCGCGACAGCATCACGCAGTTCCGCGACAACGGGCGCGACGACCTCGCCGTAAAGGAAGAAGCGGAACTGGCCATCATCGAAGCGTACCTGCCGGCCCAGCTCTCCGACGAGGAGATCGCGGGTGTCGTGGCAGGGATCATGGCCGGCGTCGACGCGACGGGGCCGCAGGCGATGGGGCGGGTGATGGGGGAGGCGATGAAGGCGCTCAAGGGGCAGGCCGACGGGGCGCGCGTGCGCGCGGCCGTCGAGCAGGCACTCAAAGGCTAGCCCGACCCGATGGAGCCCTCCCCGACCACCTTCACCACGCTCGACCTCTTCATCCTGGTCGTGCTCGCCATCGGGATGGTGCGCGGCTTCATGACCGGCGCGACCCGGCAGCTCGTGAGCACGGTGGGGGCGCTCGTGGCGTTCGTACTGGCGGCCTCGCTCATGGGGCCGGTGGGCGACACGGTCGTCCAGAGCCTCGGGGCGTCCGAGCGGACGGCGCCCGTCGTTGGCTTCGTGGTGGTGTTCGCGCTGGTGCTGGGGGCCGCGGCGGCCATCGGCCACATGCTGCGGAAGGGGCTGGAGGCCGTGAAGCTCGGGGGGATCGACAAGCTGATGGGGGCAGGCATCTCCGGGCTCAAGGCGGCGCTGACGCTGAGCGTGCTCCTGATGGTGACGGCGTTCTCGCCCCTCCCGGGTGGGCGGCCCTGGCTCATCAGCGAGGAGACGCGCGAGCAGTCGATGCTCTACGAGCCCATCCGCGCCGTGGCGCCGATGGTGTGGGGGGCGATCCGCGCCGTCACGCCGGGCGTCCAGCGCATCCTCTCGGACAAGTTCAACACGTGGGACGAGGCGGAGCGGCAGGAGGAGGCCGGGGTCGCGCCGGTATCCAGCGAGGTGGAGTGACGACACGGCCCTGACACCCCGCCTGCCGACCTTCCGCGCGCTCCGACCTGCCCGTTCCCCGTGGTCCCCGTCCGCCTCCGCCTGAAGAACTTCCTCTCCTACGGCACGGCCGCCGAGGAGCTGGACTTCAACGCGTTCCACGTCGCCTGCCTCTCGGGCGGCAACGGGCAGGGGAAGAGCGCGCTGCTGGACGCCATCACGTGGGCGGTGTGGGGCGAGGCGCGGAAGTCGGCCGGCGCCGTCAAGCCCGACGAGGAACTGCTGCGCGTCGGTGCCCGCGAGATGGAGGTCGAACTGGTGTTCGACCTGGAGGGCACGCGCTACCGCGTGGTGCGCTCCTACACCGTGACGGCGTCGGGCAAAACCTCGAAGCCCGGGCTGGAACTGGCGGTGCTCGACGGCGAGGGCGGCGAGTGGCGGCCCCTCACGTCGGAGAACGTGCGGGCCACGCAGGCCGAGATCGAGCGGCGCGTGGGGCTCGACTACGACACGTTCATCAACTCGGCTTTTCTGCTCCAGGGACGCAGCGACGAGTTCACCAAGAAGAAGCCCGCCGAGCGGAAGGAGGTGCTGGCGCGCGTGCTGGGGCTGGAGCGCTACGAGCGTCTGGCAGCCCGCGCGTCGGAGCGCTACAGCGAGGCCCGCGACCGCGTGCGGCGCGGTGAGGAGGCCGTCGAGCGGCTGGGGAAAGCCGTCGAAGGCGAGAGCGAATGGAAAGAAGAGCACGACGCGACCGCCGCCATCGTCACCGAGCGGGCGGAGGAGCGCGACCGGCTGCGCGCCGAAGAGTCCGCGCTGGGCGAGCGGCTGGCGGCGCTGGACGCCGAGGCCCGCCGCGTCGAGACGCACCGCGACGCGCTCGCGGCCCTCGACGCCCGGCGTGCGCGCCTGGACGCTGAGGAGGCGGGGCTGGTGGAGCGCCTGACGGAAGCGGAAGCGGTGGCCGCCCGGGCGGACCAGATCCAGGCCGACCACACCCGACACGAGACGCTGACGGCCGAGCGCACGGCGCTCGACGAGAAAGCCGAACTGCGGCGCGGGCTGGATGGGCAGGTGCAGCAACTCCGGCTCCAGGTCGAGCGGGCGCAGATGGAGCAGCAGACGCAGTTGAACCGCCTCGACAACGACCTCCGTGCCGACCGGCTGCGGCTGGCCGAGGACGAGCGGGCCGTTGCCGAGCGGCCCACGGCTGAGGCCGGGCTGCGGCGAGCGGAGGAGGCGGCGCGCCTCTTCACGCAGTTGAAGGCGCAGGCCGACGAGCGGGCGCGCCTGCGGGAGCGGGTTGAGGGGCTGGACAAGCGGATCGCCAACGAACTCGGGCGGGCCCAGGGGCAGCTCTCGTCGCTGCGCGCGCGGCTCCACGAAGCGGAAGGGGCACCGCCGCGCGACGTGCTCGTGGGGGAGATCGCCGTGCTGGAGGGGCACGCGGCGGCGGCCGAAGGGCTCCGCAAGGACCTCGATGGGGTGCGCGAGGCCGGCGGCGACGCGAAGGCGGCGCAGGAGGCGACCGAGATGGAGGTGCGCCGCATCGAAGAGGCCATCTCAGAAGTCGAAGCCAAGCGGGTGCTCGTGCGCTCGACGGAGCCGGACACGTGCCCGACGTGCGGGACCGATCTCACGGAGGAGCACCGCCGGACGGTGGAGGCGACGTACGGCGCGGAACTCCGCGATCTGGCCGCACGGCGGCTGGCGCGGCAGAAGGAGGTGGAGGGGCACGCGGCCCGGCGCGAGGAACTCCGCAACCGCTACCGCGAGGTGCAGGAAGGGGTGCGGCGCGCGGAGGCGGCGGCCGAGGGGCTGGCCGACGCCCGCGCCCGGCTCCGCAGGCTGGACGAGGACCGCGAGGCGCTGGAGCGCATGCGCGGGGAGGCGGCCGACCTGGAGGCGCGGATCGCGCGGGCGGCGTTCCTACCGGACGTACAGGCGGAGCGCCTGGAACTGGTCGAGCGGCTGGAGCGGGAGCCCTTTGATGAGGCGGCGTTCGAGGCTGCGCGCGAGGAGGCCGTCCACCGCGCACGCTGGCGGGAGAAGCTGGCCGAACTCGACACCGTCGCGGAGCGGCTGCGGGAGCGCGCGGCGAAGGTGGAGCGGACGGAGGCGGAGGCGACTCGGCTCCGCGACGACATGGCGCAGGGGACCTCGCTGGGGCCCTTGCGGGACCGGCTGGGACTGGTGGAGAAGCAGATCGCGGGGGTGGGCTACGATGGGGCGCGGCACGAGGAGGTGCGCCGTCAACTCACGGCGCTCAGCGGGGCGCCGCAGGCCGTCACCCGGCTTCTCGGCGCTCAGCGAGAGCTGGCCGATGGGGCGCGGCGTCGGCTGGCGCTGGCCGACGAGCGCGCGGGGGTGGACGTCGACGCGGCGGGCCACCGGGCGGCGATCGACGCCTCGGCGGACGTGCTCGCGGAGCGCCCGGGGTTGCTGGAGCAGGTGGGGGCCGTGAAGACACGCCGCGGCGACGTGGAGGGGGTGCTTTCGGACGCGCAGGCGCGCCTCGGGGCGTTGCGGGAGCGGCTGGCGCGGTGCGCGGCCGACCGGGCGATGCTCCGCGACGAGCGGGCGGCGCTCAAGCTGGCGCGCAACGACGCGGCCATCGCGCGCCACCTGCGGCAAGCCTTTGGGCGCCACGGCATCCCCTCGCTCATCATCGAGGAGACGCTGCCGCAGGTGGAGGAGGCCGCCAACGCGCTGCTGGAACGGCTCTCCGGCGGGCGCACGCGCGTCGCACTGGAGACGACGAAGGACAAGAAGGCCGGGGGCACGAAGGAGACGCTGGAGATCACCATCACCGACGAGCAGGGGAAGGCGCGGTCTTACGAGACCTACTCCGGCGGCGAGGCTTTCCGGGTCAACTTCGCGCTGCGGATCGCGCTGGCGCAGTTACTGGCGGAGCGGGCCGGTGTCCGCATCCGCACGCTCGTGATCGACGAGGGGTTCGGGACGCAGGACCAGGAGGGGCTCCAGAGCCTCGTGGAGGCGATCCGGGCGATCCAGGACGACTTCGACAAGATCATCGTCATCACCCACCTCGAAGAACTGAAAGCCGCGTTCCCCGTCCGCATCGAGGTGACCAAGCGCCCCGTCGAAGGCTCGACGTTCGAGGTGATTGGGATTTGAGGTTTGGGGGGCAGGGCGCTGGACGTAGCGCTCATTCCTCTCTCTCCGTCATCCCCGCGCACGCGGGGATCCACGAATTACCTCTGTCCGTCCTCGCCATTCCGTGGATCCCCGCGTGCGCGGGGATGACGGGGAATAGAGTAGGGGGCGTGTCCCCCCTCATACCTGACGGCTACTTCCGCCGTATGAGAACAAGACCGCCGACGATGAGGACGCCGCCGAAGACCTGGGTGAGCGTGATGGTCTCGCGCAGGAGGACGTAGCTCGCCAGCAGGGCGACGAAGGGGGTGAGATTGGAAAAAGCGCCGGTGCGGGCCGGGCCCAGCTTGCGGACGCCCTCGTTCCAGAGCGCGTAGGAGACCCCGGTGGAGAGGACGCCCGAGAAGAGGAGGGCGCCCCACGCGGCTGGGGACACGCTCGACCAGTCCTGCGCCGTGAGGTCGGGCGCGCCGAGGGCAAGGAGGATGGGGGCGGCGGCGGCCACGCTGAAGAACGTGAGGCCCATCGGGTTCACGCCCGACGTGAGCACGGGGCGCGAGAAGACGGTGTAGAGCGCCCACGCGACGCCGCCGGCCAGCATGAACAGGCTGCCGGCGAGCGAACCGCCCACCGCGGGGCCGCCGGCCTCGCCCAGAATGACGACGGCGACGCCCGCCGCGCACACGCCGAGGGCGAAGGCGGCCCGGCCGTTCAGGCGGTCGAGCCCGCTGAAATGGCCGATGAGGGCGGTCCAGATCGGGGCCGCCGCGATGAGGAGGGCGCCGGTGCCCGCGGGCGTGCGGACGATGCCGAGGATGAACAGCACCTGGTACGTCGCGTGCCCCAGGATGCCCAGTGCGAGGAGGGCGACGGGCCTCTCGCGCATCGGCTGGAAGAAGGGGATCCCGCTCCGCCGGGCGTCGACGGCCCAGATGAGGCCGAGGGTGAGCGTGGAGATACCGAAGCGAAGGGCGTTGACCGCGAACGGGGGGAGGACTTCGAGTGGTACTTTAATGATCGGGAAGTTCAACCCCCAGATGAGCACCACGACGAGGAGGCCGAGCACGGCGCCGCGCTCGGACGAAGCCGGAGAACTGGTGGGAAGCACGGGGGTGTGCACGTGGGGGGCGCCGTCAAGGTCGCTCCCGGCCCCTTGCTACCCTTGCGAGATCCGATGAAGTCCGACGGGATCCGGAAGCTCTACTACTCCATCAGCGAGGTCAGCAAGATGACCGGGCTGGAGCCGCACGTGCTCCGGTACTGGGAGACGGAGTTCTCGGCGCTGCAGCCGCGGAAGAACCGGGCGGGGAACCGGACCTACACGGAGAAGGAGGTGGCGCTGATCGAGCGGATCCGGCACCTGCTGCGCGACGAGCGCTACACGCTGGAGGGGGCACGGAAGGCGCTGGAGCGCGAGCAGCAGGCGGGTGCGACGGCGTGGCGGGACGAACTCCTGCGGCTCCGGCGGTTCCTGGAGGAGATGCGGGAGCGGCTGCCCGATCCGGAGGAAGAGGGCGCGGGGGCGGACGGCACCTGAACGGGCCGCTCTCCGTCGCCTCTTCTTGCGCCCGCGTTGTGGGGCGGCGTAGTTTCGCCCTCCCCTCGGGTAGTGGCGCAGCCCGGTAGCGCGCCTGCATGGGGTGCAGGAGGTCGTGGGTTCGAATCCCGCCTACCCGACAGAAAGGGGGCTCCCGAGAGGGAGCCCCCTTTCCTCAATTGTGGCTCCGAGCGTATCAAGCACCACCCCAAACGGCACTGGGATCATACCGCTCGAGAGTAGCGGCAGGGAACCGACCAGACTTCAACTCCTTCTTCGAGTCAAACCACGTGCACTGCACGTCGTCTGGATCGGGCTTCCCATCCCGGCCGATCATGAAGCCGTTAACGGTCATGATCGGCCCTCCGGACTTGAGCTGGACGACATCGCCAATCTTGAGCGGTTCCATCGGTATGGTGTGAGCTGCGGTGATCGGGTTGGCCCACCGGGAGAGGGGGGCGGTTAGTGTTGCGACCGACAACGCTCTAGTGGGCAGCACGGTTCTGGTCAGGAGGTCGTGGGTTCGAATCCCGCCTACCCGACCAGACGCGAGGGGACGCGGTGGACGGGACCGTGATTGACAGGGTTCGAATCCCGCCTACCCGACCAGACGCCCGGTCTCTCAGGAGGCCGGGCGTCGTCGTTTTGCGGGGCGGGAGGGCGGCAACATGGCGAGATTGTGGCCGTTCACTCCCCGTCTCCTCGCCCTTTCGTCATGTCCGACACGACGCCGCCCGAAGGCCCCCCTTCCGGCGCTGCGCCAGAGGCCCCGGCGTCCGGCCGCCCGACATTCGAGGCCGACCTCCGGCAGGCCCGTGAAAGCGCCGGCCTCACGCTCGACCGCATCCAGGCCGAGACCCGCATCCCCGTCGACGTGCTGAAGCGTCTGGAGGACGGGAAGCTGCTGGACGACCCGGCCTTCAACGCGATCTACCTCCGCGCGCTTCTGAAGGCGTACGCCCACGCCGTAGGGCTATCTGGTGACGACCTCATCCGCGCCGTGGAGGCGCGCAAGCAGGGGCGTTACCGGGGCATCGGGGTGGAGCCTGCCGAGCCGGAAGTGCTCCCGGCGGTGCCGGGTACGGAGACACTGGCACCGGCCGCAGGCGCCGCCCGCCCGCCCCTCCCGGCGGCGCGCGAGGGCACCTCTGGCCCCTCGCCCGGACCGACACCGCCCCGGGCGTCCTCGGGGGCACCGGCTGTCGAGGCCCTACGCACGCGGGCGGCGGGTGCCCACACGGAGGAAGCCGCGCGGACCGAGCCCATGCACGCGCGGGTGGCGACGCAGGCCGTCGCCACCCGC